>Ga0209512_1001393_pt1 | contig 29983 bp, 27 predicted proteins | sample frozenSSSSmetaG_FD_184142 | JGI IMG/M metagenome (GOLD analysis project Ga0209512, IMG submission 184142) | Glacier valley bacterial and archeal communities from Borup Fiord, Nunavut, Canada, to study Microbial Dark Matter (Phase II) -... | ecosystem: Environmental > Aquatic > Freshwater > Ice >...
CATTCGTATCATCGACCGGGGCAAGGCCATCCCCGCCCTGGTGGGTAAGTACGTCGTTGCCAACTGGATTGATCCCATCTGGCAGCGCGAAGACGCGGGCGAAAAACCTGGACGCGCGAAAAACTCTCCATCTTGAAAGAAGTCAGTTACCGGCACGTGTACAGTTTCGGCGATGACAAAGCGGGCGAGCTCTACGTGTTGACTGTGCTGCTCGACAGCAGCACAGGGGCGTTCTACAAGATTATTCCCTAAGATTGTTAGTCTGACTCAACCAGATGTGTCTTTTAAAATAAATGAAAATCAACTAACTGATTACCAATGAACTAAGTAAACTGAAGTCAATTTTGTCTTATTCCTGATCATCATCGGTTTGCTGAGACCGGTACGCCCGGCAGCATAACTTCCCTAAACCCTAAACTAGTATGCATTCATTTAACATCAATCGTCGCCGGTTTATGCAGGACTCAACGGCAGCTCTGGCCCTGTCAACGTTTGGAGCGCGTGGCCTGGACTTAATTCATCCCGCCAAAACCCTTCGCGTTGGCCTGATTGGGACGGGCTGGTACGGCAAAAGTGATTTGTTCCGGCTCATTCAGGTCGCCCCCGTGGAGGTGGTGGCTCTGTGCGACGTGGACAAAAACCAGTTGGCCGGTGCCGCTCAATTAGTGGCTCAACGACAGAAATCAGGTAAAACGCCAAAGCTTTACGGCGATTACCAGAAGATGCTGGCCGAAAATGAGATGGACATCGTACTCATCGGTACGCCCGACCACTGGCACGCGCTGCAAATGATTGATGCGGTAAAAGCGGGGGCCAACGTCTATGTACAAAAGCCCATCAGTGTGGACGTGATGGAAGGCGAAGCGATGGTAGCGGCCGCCCGCAAGTATAAAAAAGTGGTGCAGGTTGGTACACAGCGTAAAAGTACCCCTCACCTGATTACGGCCAAACGGGAGATTGTTGACGCGGGGCTGCTGGGCAACATATCGCACGTGGAGATGTGCTGCTACATCCATATGCGGGCCAATGGCAACCCACCCGTGCAGCCCGTTCCTGATTTTCTGGATTATGACATGTGGTCGGGTCCGGCTCCGCTGCGCCCCTACGACGGCCTGCCGCACGTGCGCTGGTGGCGGACGTTCAAGGAATACGGCAATGGTATTACCGGGGATATGTGTATCCATATGTTCGATACCGTGCGCTGGATGCTACAACTCGGCTGGCCCAAGCGCATTAGCTCGGAGGGCGGTATCTACGTGCAGAAGGAAGGCAAATCCAATATTTCCGATACGCAATCGGCGGTGTTCGAGTACGATGGATTGAACTGCGTATGGCAGCACCGCACCTGGGGAACGCCTAACAACCCGGATTATCCCTGGTCATTTACCCTCTACGGCGACAAAGGCACCCTTTGGGCCAGCACTATGCAGTGTGATTTTATTCCGGATGACAAAAACGGGAAGAAGATTCATCTGGATGTGGTCTATGAAAAAGAAAAGTACCCCGAAGACCTGACCGAACCGACGAATCCCAAAATTGAGTTGAACGCAGCCCCGGCCACCCGCCTGCATATGCTCAACTTCCTGGATGCTATCGACAAAGGCAGCCGCCCGATTGCCGACATTGAGGAGGGACACATATCAACGGCCAGTTGCATTCTGGCTAATCTATCTATGCAAACGGGCCGCCCGGTTACTTATGACCCCAAAAAGCGGGAGGTCGTGGGCGACCGGGAGCTTAGCAAACTGCTTGAACGTCCCTACCGCCAGCCCTATAAGCATCCGAATCCCAGTAACGTTTAAGTCGGGATTATGCCGCCATACATGCAATAACACGATGCCTAAATTCACTGACTATCGGAACGGGGCAAGGATAAAGCCGGGAGTTTTTCCTTTGTGGTAAAACTTCTATTGACAATTTACCTAAACCTTGTAAGCCAATGAACAACAAATCTAATCGAGATTCTCGACGCGAGTTTCTGGTAAAGGCAGCCACGGCAGCAATGGCTGCTCCGCTCCTACTAAGTGCATCAACACGGGCTTCTGGCCGTACCTCCAAACTCAGGCATGCCTGTATCGGCGTAGGCGGTATGGGATGGGGAGACCTGAATCAGTTTAAAAAACATCCGGAGGTAGAAATTGTGGCTCTCTGCGACGTAGACGAAAATAACCTGAAACGGGCCGCCGAGCTAGTACCCGGCGCCCGGACCTATACCGACTGGCGGGAAATGCTCCGGGTGGAAGCGAACGCTATTGATTCGGTAAATGTAACCGTGCCCGATCACAATCACTTTCCCATTGCTTATCAGGCTATTCGGCTTAAAAAGCATGTGTACTGTCAAAAACCAATGTGTCATGATGTGGCCGAAGTACGGGAGCTTACCAAAGCGGCCGTGAAAGCCAGCGTAACCACGCAACTGGGTACTCAGGTAGCTTCTACCGTTGGCGACAGAACCGCTGTACAATGGATCAAGCAGGGTATTATCGGTAAAGTAAAGCATGCCTATTTATGTTCGAACCGACCCGGAGCGGTAGCAAAGTATAGGCTCGTGGGACCTCGCCCGGCTCAAGGTCAGGAGGTTCCGGCGCATTTGCACTGGGATCAGTGGATTGGCACAGCCCCTGTCCGACCCTATGCACCAGACATCTATCATCCTTCCATCTGGCGCACCTGGCAGGACTTCGGCACGGGCTGGTCGGGGGATATTGGCTGCCATATTTTTGACGCAGTCTGGAAAGGCCTGGGCATGAAAGCTCCGCTGTCGGTCCAGGCCGAAGTACAAAAATCATGGAAAGAGTCTCCCGAACGCCGGGCCGATACCTGGCCACAGGGTAACCATATAAGCTGGGTATTTCCGGGAAACGAACTAACCGAGTCTGCTACCCTGCCGGTAGAGTGGTTCGACGGGGAGTTTTATCCACCGCAGGAAATCAGAGATTTGTTTACCGAAGGGGAATACCCGGCTGAATCGGCCATGCTGATTGGTACCGAAGGTGCGCTGCTGATTCCCCATCAAAAAATGCCCGTGATAATCCCCTCGGGTGCTATTAAGGAGTACATTACCCCTGCGTTAGCGGAGCGAAACCATTACCATCATTTTGTGGATGCCTGCCTGGGCGGTGAAAAAACAGAATCTCATTTTGCTCAGTCGGGTCCGATGACCGAGGCCGTTTTGTTGGGTACCGTGGCAATACGAGTGCCGGGCCAATTGTTGAAATGGGATTCTGCCCAAATGAAGTTTTCTAACTATCCGGCTGCTGATAAGTACCTGCGTCGTATTTACCGTAAAGGATGGGAAGTCAGGGGGGTGTAAGGCAAAGAGTCAGAAGATGCGGAGTGTTCATTTGAATACTCCGCATCCCCACCCAAACCGCGTAACCTATTTAACCTTTGCCGGTTCGGTGGGGGCAATTGTTTCGGGCAGGAAGCCTTTGCGCCGGAGGAGGGCATCGGTAAAACGCAGGTCGTTATCGCTCGTAAAGATGCTGTAAGGCAAATACAGAAACTGCGCCTTGGCCAATCCTTTGGTAACGGCACGGGCAAACCAGTTGGCTTTCATGCCCTTCATGGCTTCGGCGTTGTCCAGAAACAGGATATAGGCGTTTTTGTCTTTCTCGACGCTGCCAATCTGATTCCATTTCAGTATTCCACCTTCCTTGGCGTTGATCCGCATCAGAATCTGACGGCTGTCAATTTCATAAACATACTTTTGAAACAGCGGTTTGCTCTGCTCCATCTGGGCGATACCCGTAATCTGAACACCCCAGAAGAGTACGTACAGGGTAGTGAGCAGGACAATGACAATGTAAATCCAGTAATTAGGATAGACGCCGGTCAAACTCAGCACGACGTTCAGCATAATCAGCCCCAGCGGCACAAATCCCCATTTCCAGTTTTGCAGCACCCACTGCCGCAGGGCTACGCTGATGTACGTTTTTTGCTCTAAGGCGTATTTTTTGGTCTTGACAATCATAACTCGTAAACGAAAACACAAAGATAACGCAAACAGCTGGTCAGTCGGTCAATAGCGGCTTTTTCCCATCTTTACAGCATTAATTCTTTCCAGTATATGACTACCGACGTACCCACGCTGATTCTGAACGCCGAGCAGATTCACCAGAAAATCAGGCGCATTGCGTTCCAGATGTACGAGACCAATTTTGAGGAGTCGGCCCTGCTACTGGCCGGGATTACGGGCGAGGGCTATGTGCTGGCCCAGACTCTGGCGCATGAACTGCGGCAGATTGCCCCGTTTGCAGTTGAACTCTGCGAACTTCACTTAGATAAATCACAAACAGCCCAGCCACCCGTCACGCCAGACCATCCACTCACCGATCTGGCCGATAAAGTAGTTATTGTCATTGACGACGTATTATACACGGGCCGGACGCTGGCCTTTAGTTTACAACCGTTTCTGGCGGTGCCGGTCCGTAAGTTGCAGGTGGCCGTATTGGTCGATCGAAATTATCCCCGTTACCCCGTTGCCGCCGACTACAAAGGGTACGAACTCAGCACCACCCTTACCGATCACGTAGAAGTAGTGCTGAGCGACGAAAACCGGATTGGCGTGTATTTGCGGTGAACAGCTACGGTAGTTAGCCCTTCGTAGTACGAACGAGACTAATGCCGGCGAAAAAGAGAATAGCGCCCAAAATCAGATAAACAAATGATGATTGTGCCACGCCCCCTCTGGCGAAATCCATACCACCATAAATTAGGCCAGCCAAACCGACCAGGGTCAGAATAATGCCTAATAAGCTTTTAGTACTCATGCTATTTCTTGTCAAGTGAGTGATAATTCTGAGATAGTAACTCACAAGAGCGAGAAATGTCTTTATTATTCCAGCAACACCATGATATCCTCCTTCGTGAGTGATTTTACGAAGTTGTCTTCGGTGATGATCAGACTACCGGCCAGTTGCTGCTTGGAGCGTTGCAGGGCCAGAATTTTTTCCTCGACGGTATTCTTGGCGATGAACTTGTAAGTGAACACCGTTTTACGCTGCCCAATACGGTGCGCCCGATCAACGGCCTGCGCTTCGATAGCGGGGTTCCACCACGGATCGAGGATGAAGACGTAGTCGGCAGCGGTGAGGTTGTGGCCCAGTCCACCCGCCTTGAGCGAAATCAGAAATAACCGCACCGTCTCATCGGTCTGGAACAACTCAACCTGACCCTGACGGTTCGTGGTGGCCCCGTCCAGATAGGCGTATTTGATATTTTTCTCTTCCAGATACTCGCGCACAACACTCAGGTGCTTAACAAACTGACTGAATACCAGAACTTTGTGATTCTCAGCAATGGCCGTTTCGAGCCGCATCAGCATATCGTCCAGCTTACCCGAATCGCCTTCGTAACCAGCATCGACCATACGTGGGTGATTGGCAATCTGCCGGAGTTTGATCAGTCCCTGCAACACAAGCATCTGCGATTTGGCCATACCGTCTTCTTCGATGCGCTCCAGAATGAGGTTACGGAAATACGACTTGGCTTCCTCATACTGTGTAGCCTGATCCGGCGTCATATCGGAAAACAGAATGCTCTCTACCTTTTCGGGCAGATCGGTAGCAACCTGCGCTTTGTTACGCCGGAGCATAAACGGCTTGATGAGTCCGTACAACCGCGCGGTTTTGGCTTCGTCGTGTTTCTTCTCGATGGGTATCTGAAACTCGTTCCTGAAAAACGACTGACTACCCAGTAAACCCGGGTTGATAAACGACAACTGCGACCACAAATCCATCGTACTGTTCTCCAGTGGTGTTCCCGTCAGGATAAGCCGGTGAGAAGTATTGAGCTGCCTAACTGCCTTAGTAATGTACGACGACGGGTTTTTGATGGCCTGGGACTCGTCCAGAATGGCGTAGTTGAACCGGTATTCGCGCAGTAGGTCAATGTCGATTCGGACAATACCGTAGGACGTCAGAATCAGATCATAGTCGTCAAACTGGGCCGTGTTTTTGTCGCGGTAGGTGCCGGTATACACAAATACGCGCAGGTCGGGCGTGAACCGGCGGGCTTCAAGTTCCCAGTTGTAGAGCAGCGAGGTGGGCATGACCAGCAGACTGGTCCGGGCTACGGGCGTACCGTTTTCGGATTGTATACCGGCCATCTGCTCTTTCTGATTCTGAAGCATGGCCAGCGTCATCACGGTTTTGCCGAGGCCCATATCGTCGGCCAGGCAACCGCCAAAATGGTATTGCCGCAGAAAATTCATCCAGTCGTAGCCCGCCTTCTGGTAGGGTCGCAGCGTACCCAGGAAGTGGCTAGGCATTGGAAATGGTTCGATCTCAGCAAAATCGCGCAGGCGTTCGAGTTTGCGGCTCATCACAGTCGTGGCGAGGTTATCCCGTTCGAGTTCCTGAATCAGCGCGATATGATGTTTTTGCAATACCAGCCGGTCAGTATCGCCGTCGATGTGATGGTGTTCCAGAAACCCGAACAGTTCAGAGTATTTAGTGAACCAGGCGTCGGGAATAACCGCGACTTCGCCGTTTGGCAGGGTAAACTCGCGTTTCTTATTGAGAATGAGATTTCGCAGTTTTAGAAACGGAATCTCGAACTCGCCAAAGCGCACGTTGGCGTAAATATCAAACCAATCGTGGCCTTCCCGGATCGACACGTCGATGCTCGAATAACCCAGAAAGTACCGTTTAGAATCGTCGGCTCGCTGCTCCAGCCGGAAACCCGCTTCTTCGAGTCTTGGGTTTACTTCGGCCAGCCAGGCAAAGGCATCGGTTTTGGAGAGGGCCAGCCGTCCCTGTCGAAGGTCAAGACCTGTTTCGCGCAGGAAATTCAGCTTCTGCCGTTCCAGCCGCTGATCCCGCCGGATGCGATGAAAGATGTAATCGTCACCCTTTTTTTCCAGGCTTACGTTAGCTGCTGGCCCAAAGCTGTCGAACCGAAATTTAAAGGCTCCGTACTGAAACGATAAGTCAAAGGCAATCTGCTGGTTGGCATTATCAGCTACCGTCACCTCGTCCGATTCATCGTCAAAGAGCGAGGTTGACACGGCCCGGCCCGTCTTGACCATCTCAGAAACGGTCAGCACAGGAGTCGGTAACATGGTTTCAGGCCGGATTTCAAATCCCTTGGCAAATACGTCGTAGTTGGCAATAAGCTGCGTTACGAATTTTTCGTAGTACTTCTCTTCGATAGTACGTGGAATAACGATGTGGTTTTTAGCAAAAAACGGTCTTAGCTTTTTCCCATCCACGTTTTTGCTGAAACGGTACAGGCGGTTGTTTACCAGCATATACGCCGGTTCGTCGCAAACCATGAGCGCATCTTTAAACTGAAAATCAATACGCTCAGTCTCATTCCCAATACCGGTTGGGTACCGGACAATGGGAAAGTAGTGGGTTGAATCGGCGTTGCGAACAAAGTGGAAATGTACCCGCGCCGGTTCGGGCATCCAGGTAATGGCAGCCCAGGCGGGGTTACCATCATTGCCCATCACAAAAAATGGTTTGCCGGGCAGCAGGGCCATAATTTGGGTTTTTTGGTCTTCCAGGTAATGGCTAATAGCGTCCTGGATACTTTTGTCTCCCTTTTGAGGATCGTAGATCTTCAGAAAAAAATCAATGGCGGGCTGTTTACGGGTATTAAACTTCTTGACAATGGCGTCCTGCTGAATGCTGTCAATGAGCGTAACGAGTTCAACGTCATTCCCGTCGAATCCGGCGGCAAATTCGCCTACGTTCTGGAGGGATAGGGTTTGGTTTTGCAGGGTTAGCTCGCCCCGGCTGTTGCGCTGTACAACAAACACTTCGATAAGGTAGCCCAGAAATTCGTGGCTAAGCAGCGAATAAATGATCTGAAATGGCTGGGTTGGCGAAACTCTCATACGGCTGTGTAACCAGCAGGTTGCCAACCCAGGGACTGGCACCAAACGGCGGCAAGGTTGAACAAATTAGTTTGAGGCTTGATAGAAAAAATGCTGACAGCAAAAGGGAGAAATAACCTACTGATTAGCAGATTTTTAGCTCAATTTTACTATCCCACGGTTTCAAATATACGACCCAATATCAATTCCACAACCCGGATTTCTCTGAAAGCGCTGAAGATGAGTAATCACTTTAGTTAAGTTATCGAATGGTAACAGGATGGACTTATGAAGTTTATTCCTGCCCAGAAACAGATAGACGGGCAAACTATCTGACAGGCTGATTCCGCACCGAGGAAAGATTGTGCTGGTAGCAGTTCTCCAACACCCATTTGGTTACTCATCCGTCTGAAAAAGCAAACTACATTGTAATCCTGCTTTTGAGCAGCAAGCGTACTTCTACCTGATAGGCAAATACATAAGGAATTTTCACCGACAATAAACAATGATTTGACTATCAGTTTACTATTTTATTTGTACTTATTATAGGTCTAATAATTTTTACGTAAACAAAATTAAGTCATTTTGTTTGTTGATATTTGCTCGAAAGAATAGCAAACAGGTTAGACAATCCTGCCACATTAATCCACCATAGCGATGTAGTGGCCCTTATTGCGTGACCAGTTACTATTTAGGTCGGTAAGAAAGATTGATCTGCCTGCTATTAATAGTATACTTTTTATTATCATTATTTGAATAAGGTTCTGTCTTTTTTGCTGTTCGTTCGATTAAAATGTGCTGGCTCATGCCAGTTCTCTCCGCCGATGGTACTCTATCTACTCAGTCGGTTTGGTATCAGTGATACGTTGGAGCAAGTGTAGGGGGTTATGTGTCGAGACTTTAACGAGCGTGGAACGTGCGAGCACCCAGCGGCAACACCGCTGCCGGGAGAGATTGGCGTAGGGGGCGTGACAATAAAACTACTGTCAGGCTGCCCCAGCCCAGATAGCCATCAACGCGGGTGGGTTTAGACCCATCAATGCGGCTCAAAGACAGTATATTGAGAGGATAATTTGGAAACCCCGGAAACGATTGTTGCCGGGGTTTTTTGTTGATTCAATCGATACGCCTATTTCACTTACTTCCTTCTGTGTAGAACGACCGGAAATTTCTGACGCTCTCGGCAATTTCGGGGGCGTTATTTTCCCAGTGGTACTCGTACTCCGCCATGATTGGGCCTTTGAACCGCTGCCGTTTCAGTTCAGCAATGACCGCCCGCACCTGACTCGACCCCGTTCCCCAGATCACGTCGTGGAATTTGGCTACACTGGGGTCGTCCTGCTTCACGTCCTTGAAATGCAGTCCCAGTACGTGGCCATCTAATTTTTTCAGGCATTCGACCGGATCAAGGCCCGAACGAACCCAGTGACCAATGTCAGAGCAGGAGCCAATGAATTTACTACCCCCAATGGCTGCCAGCACGGTATCAGGATGCCAGTAACGCGACGGTTTGGGGTGGTTATGCAGGGCTACGTTGATTTTGTACTGTTCGGCCATCGGGCGGATGTACGCGAACTGCTCCGGTTTGGGTTCGGAGTTGATGTTACGGATGCCCATGTCTTTGGCAAACTCGAACAGCATCTTCCATTCGCTTTCATCTTTAGGGCTAATTACGCCGTACGATACCAGTGTCAGACCCCGGTCGTTAATCATTTTTTTGACCGTTTTTCGCGTGTCGGCATCCATTTTAAAGTCCATTTTCCCGGCCACATCGCCCCCTACGAGCTGACCCGGAAACGACTCAACGTATTTCAGGCCGCAACTATCAATCTTGCGCAGGGCTTCGGCAAAGGAAAACGACTTGAACGAGTAAGCCTGCGCACCCAGCAGCCAGCCCGCCCGCTCCTCCGGCGTTTTTTTATTGGTTTGCGCGTTGGCCTGACCGGCAATGGCCAGCCACAGAAACATTCCCAGAAAACATAAAATCAGACGATTCATCTACGGTAAGAAGTTTGGTTTGTAACTTATAAAGAAGTCCGGTCGAAAGCTTTACCCGTGTTCATACGCGCCCCGCTGAAAGCGATTTCGGGCGGGGCGGGGTTATATTTGCTCGATGAAAAAGTCTTTGCTGTACTATCCCGGCGCGGTACCGTCTCTGCACTGGTTAACGGGGTCGGTTCTGTATGCCGATGGATTGATGTCTATTTTCCCGAATGAAGCCTTTTATAATTACCTCGTTCATCAGCATCAGAACCCCGGCACCGATACGTACAGCGACGAGTCTAATACCCAACTTTCGGCCCTGCGGTATCTCATCGACGAAGAGCTGTTTGAGCCGATTCTTGCCAGTGATTTTGTGGACGAAACCTACCTGAACGCCTGCACTCAGGAGTTGTCCGAACTACTTCGTTCCACATCATCCTCCCAGTACAACCGTCTGCTGCTATCCGCTTATGACCGCCTGACCAACGATCGCGTTGTGGGCAGTGTAACCGAATCCGACACGTTCGCCCTGCTGTCCGGCTTCATAACCAACACCTACCAAAACCAGTTGAGCAGCGCACCCGATGCTATGTTTTGTGCCGAACTCATCGATCAGGCCATTTGGATGTTACTCAGGCTGGTACGAGAGGGATTTAGTCAGCGCGGGCGGCAGGTTATTCCATCGACGGACGATTATGACTTTACGAATCTGATCTTCCAGCACTCGGCCAATGACATTGCATCGGTGCGGCTTGTGCTAAACAAGTGTGTTCCCATTCCCGACCCGGAGGTCTCTATCGAAACCGTGGTGTCGTTTAAAAGACGGAATGGTGAGTTATTGCGGCAGTTTTATCGGGTCACCAACGAATTTCAGGTGGGACTACTGCAAATTGACGCCGACGAAGACCTGACCGTTCTGCTTAACCAGTTCGAGCAAACCGTGACTACTCTCACCGACGCCATCAGCCATGCGCTTACCGCCGATGGTATCCGCCACCGCCGGGCAAGCTGGAGTACACTGCTTTACCTAAATACCGGCCTGAACCACCGTCTGTTGGCCCAACCTGACCTGGCCAGCCAGCCGCTCGCCCTCGGCACCCAGCCCGCCCGCAAGCGCCGGGTCAAACTGGTAGGTACCCGCGTTACGTCCTTCATGCGTCAGGCCAACCGCATTGGTGGACTGGAGTTATCGCAATTGCTGGAGTAGGTTTTTTTAGCCACAGAGATGCACCAAGACGCACGGAAGTACACAAAGAGAAATGAGGAAAATCTCTGTGTACCTCCGTGCGTCTTGGTGCATCTCTGTGGCTAAAAATCAGAAAGCCACGCTCTTCAACCGTAACCCCATATCCTCTGGCATACCAAAGAGCAGGTTCATGTTTTGTACGGCCTGCCCCGACGCACCTTTTATCAGGTTGTCGATGATACTCGTAATAAGAATTTGCCCATCAATAACGTCCAGATGCAACAGGCATTTGTTGGTGTTTACCACCTGCTTGAGGTCGATAGGTGCATCGCTGAGGTGAGTGAAGGGGTGCCCTTTGTAGTAATTCCGGTAGAGGTCTTTGGCTTCTTCTGGTGTTCCCGAAAAGGGCGTATAGACGTTGGCCATGATACCCCGTGTGAAGTTACCCCGGTACGGAATAAAGTTGATCGCGTGGGTGAAGTCAGGATCGAGCTGGGTCAGACTCTGCCGGATTTCGGCGAGGTGCTGATGCGTGAACGGCTTGTAAATCGACAGGTTGCTGGTACGCCAGGTAAACCCTGTGGTGGGTACGAGTGCCTGCCCCGCACCGGTACTGCCCGTTACGGCACTTACCTGTACGTCGGCAGTCAGCAAACCGGCTTTGGCCAATGGTAGCAACGCGAGTTGAATACTTGTGGCAAAACAGCCGGGATTAGCAATGCGGGTGGCCTCAGCAGTGCGTTCGCGATTGAGTTCGGGTAGACCGTAGACGAAATCGTCATGCTCATCGCGGAAGTCGGTGCTGAGGTCGATCACGGCTACATCGTCCGAAATTTCGTGTTCAGCCATGAACGTAGCAGACGCACCATGCCCCGAACACAGGAACAGCACATCCAAATCAAGTTCATCATCGTCGTCAGCGGGGCCACTGAACACCAGGTCGGTATCGCCGAACAGGTCGGTATGCGTGGCCCAGACGGGTTTACCCGCCTGACTGTTGCTCTGCACGAACGACACGTTGACAAGCGGATGATGAATCAAAATGCGGAGCAGTTCGCCCCCCGTGTACCCGGCACCACCAATGATACCCACCTGAATTTTATCGTTCATAAGTTTTCCAGCCAGTCCAAAGCTCGCCGTTGCGTGGTAGTATCGAACTGCGTTACGTACTGACCCGTAAAACCAGGCCGGTCGAGGGTAAGGTTCCGGCTTAGGGGGTGGTTGTGCAGCACCAGTGTTGGCTGACTGGCAATGGGGAAGAACTGAATGCCCATACCGTTTTGCTGAAAAGATACCGTTGGGCAACCCAGACAGCACAGGTGCATCGGCAGTGAATCGAGCGTAATAGCGGCCCGCGCCTGTTCGCTAAAACTGGCGATGTCCTGCAAATTCAAATTGTCCACTGCCGCAACCAACCGGTTCTGGGCGGCTGGATTATTGGCCAGCACCCGTTCGTAGAGTTTTGTTGTAAACACTTTTTTACCGGCAAAAATCAACGGACTATCGGTTTCGGCAAGCAATCGTGTTGCTAATTCCGACCAGAAATCAAGCGAAAGCATCCGTACTTCGTCGCCCGATTCGGGGAAAATCAAAATGGGTTTTTGGTCAGGAACGGGTCGGTTTAGCTTGCCCCAGAGTTCGGCTGGCGTCTGCACAGGGTGAAAAAATCGAGGCTCGATGTTCCGCAACGGAATATCGATACCCAGCGGACGCAATACCGTCAGGATTAACTCAAATGTATGCACTTCCTCATCGGGCATAAAGAACTCCTCGTCCAGCAACCCGCCAAATCCACGCGTACCGAACCCAATTTTTCGCTTCACGTTCAGATAGGGCAGCAGGAAGTGCATCGGCGCACTTGAAAATCGGATGTCTGCCGAATAATCGTACACCGTACCACGTAGCACGTTGATAGCGGCCCGGCTGGTCTGAACCAACTCCCGCCATTTACCAAATCTGGTCAATGACCGGCGACTGGTACCTGGATGATTCAGATGAATGACCCGCCGGATATACGGATTATCTTTCCAGATTGGATCGCACCAGGACCCGGCCATTACGTCGATTTTGGCGTTGGGGAACCGCGCCCGGATTAGCGGAAACGTATAGGTCAGAATCAGCGCATCGCCCAGATGTCCCGACGACATCAGCAGAATTTCCGGCGCGTCGGCATTGGGATCTTCCTTGCCCCGTTTCCGGTAGCTGCTCCGCGCGTAGGCATCTACGGCCACATCGAGGAGTTGTAACGGATAGGCCACACTGCGGGGGGCGCAATATTTTCGCGCTTTCCCAATCACAGCGTATTGATTTTTCCGTAAATCATCATCTGGTTGGATGCCACTTTGGAGAAACCGCGCACATCGTCGCCGGTCCAGGCGTTGTTCATCTCGCCGTAGGAGCCGAACACAGGGGCCATTAAGTCATGTTCCGACTCGATGCCCAGCACCTGAAAACGGTACGGAGCCAGCAGGACGTGAACGGTACCCGATACAAACGGCTGGGTGTCGGCCAGAAACGCTTCGATATTACGCATGACCGGTTCCATAAACTGCCCCTCGTGCAGCATAGTACCATACCAGTTGCCAAGCTGCTCTTTCCAGGAAAGTTGCCACTTGGTCAGCACGTGTTTTTCGAGCAGGTGATGCGCTTTGATGAGAATCAGCGGGGCCGGAGCCTCGAAACCCACACGCCCTTTAATACCGATGATGGTGTCGCCCACGTGAATGTCGCGCCCAATGCCAAACGGCCCGGCCAGCTCAGTCAGTTTACGAATGGCATCAACCGGATTAGCGAACCGCATCGGCGGACCGTTCTCACCCGCAACGCCCTTGATTTCGCCCTGCTCAAACTGGAGCATAATGGTTTCCGGCTCGGTTTTGGTGACCTGCGTTGGCCAGGCCGATTCGGGCAGAAATTGATTGGATGTCAGCGTTTCCTTACCACCCACCGATGTTCCCCACAGGCCCTTATTGATAGAATACTCGGCCTTATGCCAGTCCTGCTCAACGCCCTGCGCTTTGAGGTACTCGATTTCGGCATCGCGCGAGAGTTTCATGTCGCGGATGGGCGTAATAATCTGCGCGTCGGGGGCAATAATCCGAAAGGCCATGTCGAATCGGACCTGATCGTTGCCCGCGCCCGTGCTACCGTGCGCAATGGCCGTAGCCCCAATTTCACGGGCGTACCCGGCGGCTGCAATGGCCTGAAAAATACGTTCGGCGCTGACGCTGAGCGGGTACGTATTGTTTTTCAAGACGTTACCAAACACCAGATACTTCAGGCACTGCTGATAATAATCGTCAGTCTTGGAAATAGTCACGTGCGATACGACGCCGAGCGAATAGGCCCGTTCTTCGATGGCCCGGAGTTCATCGTCCGAGAAACCGCCCGTATCAACCAGCACCGAATATACGGCCATGCCCTGCCCCTGAATTAAGGAGCCATCGGAGGTAGTAAACTGGCTGGCTGGGTCGCCGGATAGGTATTTGACGCAGAAGGACGTATCGAGACCTCCGCTAAAGGCAAGCACTACTTTTTGTTGAGACATTGGCTGCTGTACAACGTCGGACCCGCGCCCGCCGTGATTGGTTTTGGCGGGGCAAATATCGGGCTTGTTCGGGTAAGATGGGAGTTTTATTGACCTTTGCCCTGTCATTACGTCCGACGAGAGTATCCAGCCTGCTTCGTATCTTGCGCCTTCGCGTCACCGAATCACGCTGTAAACCGAAAACTATACGCATGGCTTCTGTTGAATATCTGGGTATCGACGTGGGCGGTACCAATGTCAAAATGGGCTTGGTTGAAGCCGAGACCGGTAAAATCTCGAATTTCTATAGCCACGACACCATCTCCTGGCGAAAATCCGGTCATTTCATGGACCGCTTTGGCGATGCCGTGGCCTTGCAGCTCATGGCCAACAAAGACCTGAAACGTGTGGGTATCGGCCTGCCGGGTATGCTCAGTGCCGACCGCACAGTTGCTCTTGAAATTACGGCCATTCCCGAAATTGACGAGACGCCCATTGTGGATATCCTGACCAAGCGGTTTCCGGGTGTTCAGTTCTTTCTGGCCAACGACGCCAACGCGGCAGCCCTCGGCGAGTACTATTTTGCCGAGGAGAAAATTACCGAGAATTATATTTTCATCACCCTCGGCACGGGCGTGGGTGGCGCGGCCATCATTAACAAGAAAATTTTTACGGGGGGCGATGGCAACGCGATGGAACCGGGCCACATCCCCTCGCGCAACGGGCGGGTGCTGGAACGTAACATCGGCAAAGTTGAATTACTCCAACTGGCCAACCTGCGCCGGAAAGAATACAATGGAGAAACCCAGCTCCCCGACGATGACAGCATCTCGACCACCGGGCTGGTGGCGGCAGCCGCCGAAGGCGACGAACTGGCGCAACAAATCTGGGACGAAGTAGGCGAAATGCTCGGCGAAGGTCTGGCGTCGCTCATTAAAATACTCGATATCAAACAGGTCCTGATTGGGGGCGGCCTGTCGGCTTCGTTCGATTACATCATGCCCTCGGTTCATCGCACCCTCGAATACTGGCTGAACGACTATTACAAGAACGGCCTGTCGGTTCGCAAAGCCACCCTCGGAAACGACGCCGGACTACTCGGCGCGGCTTCGTTATGTTTTGAGTAAAAAAGGTATAGAAAGGGGGTGGGGTGTAAGGGCTGACGCAATGAAATCGTCGCGTCAGCCCTTACACCCCACCACATTCACCTCTGGTGAAATCTCGATACCGTATTTTTCCCGAACGGATTGCTGTACCTGTTGGGCCAGAGCCATGATTTCGTGGCCGGTGGCGTTACCGTAGTTGACCAGCACCAGGGCCTGTTTGGCGTGAACGCCCGCGTCGCCCGCCCGGTGGCCTTTCCAGCCCGCCTGCTCAATGAGCCAGCCCGCCGGTACTTTTACGCGACCCGTGTCGGCAAGCGGATAGCCGGGTAGGTCGGGGTATTGTGCTTTGAGGGCATCGAATTGGGTTTGTGGAATTTCGGGGTTTTTGAAGAAACTACCCGCGTTACCAATCTCAGCGGGATTGGGCAGCTTGCTGCGCCGGATGCGGATAACCGCGTTGCTGATGGCCCGTATGCTCAGGTTCTCGTCCGAGATGCCCATAGCATTCAGCGTTTCCTGAATGGCTCCGTAACGGATATGAAAGGTAGGCTGTTTATCTAACCGGAACGTAACGCTCGTGATAATGTACTGCCCTTTCAGTTCGCGCTTGAACACACTCTCGCGGTAGCCGAAGGCGCAGTCGGCATGAGCAAACTGTCGAAGTTCGCCGGTTTGCCGGTCAATCGCCCTCAGTGAATCAAATACCTGCTCGACTTCCACGCCATACGCGCCAATATTCTGCATAGGAGCCGCGCCCACCGTACCCGGAATAAGTGACAGGTTTTCCATCCCGGCATAATCGTGGTCTACGCAATACAGCACCAGTTCCTGCCAGTTTACGCCCCCTCCGGCACGCAGATACACGTTCTGCTCATCTTCCCGAACAACGTCAATCCCCTGAATACCGACATGCACCACCATCCCGTCGAAGTCCTGACACAGCAGAACATTACTGCCACCGCCCAGAATCAGCTTAGGCGTATCAACGTACTCGGTAATCTGGAAAAGCGTTTGCAGGTCATCTTCGTGCTGAATATCGACCCAATAGCGGGCCTTTACATCAATTCCGAAGGTATTATACCGCTTGAGCGAAACGTTACTTTGAATACTGAGCATTACAGATAACCGGAGAGAACCCCCAAAATTAACCAAAAAAAGGCCATTAGGACAGGGCCTCGGCATCCGTTCGCATTTAGAGCCGGAAAGCCGTATTTTTGCCGTGTCAAACCCAATCGAAATGCGGTTTATTGAAGCAAACTGGTTTATTGGTCTCGTCTGTGTGCTTACCGCCTGTGCAGGAAGCCGGTCGACCACCTCGGGTGGACCGTCAACCGATTATAATTCGTACAATGAGGATTTGTCGGTCATGCGGCCCGTTTATACGCCCGCGCCAGTAACGCCGACCAACCGCCCCGAGCCAACACCAGCTGCGCCCGTTCGGAAGCCTGAACCGGTGCGACCAGCTGGCCCCGTAGAGCCGATGACAGTAAATCGTCAGCTCGATGCGGTACTGGATACGCTGGTCAACAAGAACCGCTCCATTCGCTACGCCCCCGGCTATCGCGTTCAGGTGTATGTGGGTACGCAGCGACAGAAGGTAGAGGAAGTCAAGATGCTTATTTACCAGAACTTCCCGGAGTTGAGTCCCTATCTAACGTATTCTCAGCCTACTTATAAGCTAAAAGTGGGTGATTTTATGCGTCGGATGGACGCCGACCGGTATTATTCGTCTATTAAACAGTTGATTCCCTCGGCGCAACTGCAACCCGACAAAGTTATTCTGCGCCGGAGCCTGTTGATAAAATAAGCCGCCTGGCCAATCAGTATTACCTACTTTTGCAATTGATTCATTTCCGATAAAGCGATGGCAGAATGCCCTCGCACACAGCATGAAAAAAGCGTTGATAACCGGTATTACCGGTCAGGATGGAGCCTATTTAGCCGAGTTGTTGCTGGCGAAGGGTTATGAGGTACACGGCATCAAACGCCGGAGTTCGCTGTTCAATACCCAGCGGATTGACCATATGTACGAGGACCCGCATGAGAAAAACGTGCATTTCAAGCTCCACTACGGCGACCTCTCCGACTCGACCAATATCATCCGAATCATTCAGGAAATCCAGCCCGACGAAATCTATAACCTCGGTGCCATGTCGCACGTGCGGGTGAGTTTCGACGAGCCAGAATACACTGCCCAGGTCGATGGCATCGGTACACTTCGGATTCTGGAAGCCGTACGGTTACTGGGCCTGACCGAAAAAACCCGCATTTACCAGGCATCGACCTCCGAGCTTTACGGCGGTGTGCAGGGTCATGCGCAGTCTGAAACCACGCCTTTTTATCCGCGTTCGCCCTATGCCGTGGCCAAACTGTACGGCTACTGGATTACGGTCAACTACCGCGAAGCGTATAACATGTATGCGTGTAACGGTATTCTGTTCAACCACGAATCACCATTGCGGGGTGAAACCTTCGTAACTCGTAAGATTACCCGCGCTGTGGCACGCATTGGACTGGGTATGCAGGATAAGGTGTTCCTGGGCAACATGGATTCCCTGCGCGACTGGGGCCATGCCAAAGACTACGTAGAGGCCATGTACCTGATTTTGCAGCAGGATAAACCCGAAGATTTTGTCATTGCCACCGGTGTAACAACCAGCGTTCGGGATTTTGTCAGAATGTCCTTTGCCGAAATCGGTGTTGAACTTAAGTTTACCGGCGAAGGCGATAAGGAAGTAGCCACAATTGTCAGTGCGTCGAACCCTGATTTTCCGCTCGAAATTGGTAAAGAAGTGGTTTGCGTTGACCCACGCTACTACCGCCCAACCGAGGTTGACCTGCTGCTCGGCGACCCCACCAAAGCCATGACGCAACTGGGCTGGAAACCCAAGTACGACTTGCCGGCCCTTGTCAACGATATGATGACCGCCGACATCGAACTGTTCCGGCGCGACAAGCTCCTCGCCCAAAGTGGTCACTCGGTACTGAATTATTACGAATAAAAGGTATAAGGGGTAAAAAGGGAGTAGGGTGTAAGCTGACGCGAATATTTTATTGCGTCAGCTTACACCCTACTCCCTTTTTACCCCTTATACCTTTTAAACAGGGACTGCATAGTAGTACATGCGCGAACTGTTGGGGTACATGCCAATCAGCATTAGCCCTTCGCCTTCTTTCACGCTCGACATAACAGCCTGTAAATCCTTCATGCTTTTTACGTTCCGGCCGTTAGCTTTCACGATGATGAAGCCTTCCTCGATGTCGGTTTCGGCCAGTTTACCATCACGGATTGACTTCACACGAACCCCGCCCGAAACCCCAATTTGCTTGGCTTCCTGAGCCGACAGGTCTTCAAAACTGGCTCCCAAGCTATTGAGCGTAGTCGCCGACGCTGCAACTTCCGTCTTCTTAATCACCTCATTACCGCCGTTGCGATTACGCAACTGCACCTTCACGTCACGTTCGCTACCATCGCGGTTAATCGTTACCACTACTACGTCGCCCGGACGACGGCGGCCAATGATTTCCCGCATCTGAGCATCAGAATTAAGGGGCTGACCTTCCATTTTCACGATTACATCACCTTTCTTCAGGCCAGCCGCTTCGGCAGCACCTTTTTCGGATACCTTGTCGATATAGATACCCTGTCCTACGTTGACGCCTTTTTCTTTGGCAATAGTGCTGTTCAGTTCAACCGGGTAAATACCGATATAGCCTCGCTGTACGTTGCCGTACTTCAGCAGGTCAGCCGATACTTTCTTCACGAGCGATACGGGTACAGCAAAGCCATAACCACTATAATAGCCCGTTGCCGATGCAATAGCCGAGTTGATACCTACCAGCTCACCCCGTAAGTTTACCAGTGCACCACCCGAGTTGCCGGGGTTGATGGCGGCATCAGTCTGAATAAACGCTTCGATAGGCGTGTCGGCCTTTGGATCATCCTGCTGCATATTGCGGTTCAGGATCCCAATACCCCTGCCTTTGGCACTCACGATACCCGCCGTAACGGTCGATTCGAGGTCGAGCGGATAGCCAACGGCCAGTACCCATTCGCCAAGTTTGAGCGCGTCAGAGTCGCCCAGCGTAATAGCAGGCAGGTTGTTGGCCTCTACCTTGATAACGGCCAGGTCGGTTAGCGGATCAGTACCAATTACTTTGGCCTTGAAACTCCGCTTATCGGTCATAATAACTTCTACTTCGTCGGCGTCCTGCACTACGTGGTTGTTGGTCACGATATAACCGTCTTTGCTGATGATTACGCCTGAACCGGAGGCCTGCCCCTGCTGTCGCTGCGGACGGCCCCGGCCTTGTCCCTGCCCACCAAACTCATCGCCAAAGAACTCCCGGAAGATATCGGGTACCTGTTGCTGACGCACCGTACGGGTCATGGTAGTACGAATATGAACAACCATTGGGGTTACGGACTCTGCCGCCGTCGAGAAATCACCGGGGTTCATGTTTGAATTGCCATCGCCGGTCAGGGCGGCCAGACGGCCCGTAATGGTCTGGGCAGGTGTAGCTTCGTTTAAGATAACATCCCGGTTGTTAAAACCGAGCAGGTTGTAGGCGGCCAGCGTAACAACACTCGAGAGGAGTGCCATCAGGGCCATAACTTTCCAGTTGCTTTTCATGGTTAAATGGGAAAAATGATTTGCTGTTTTTGTGTAGAATACTGCTTTGATACGGATATAACGGAAACGAATGGGTAAAGAATCCGGTGTGTATTAGGGCTTAACAAAAATTAACAGCGCCTTGTTATCGCTCTTCTTTTGAACAGGAAACAGCCCGCAAACGAGAATCGTTGCGGGCTGTTTCTGTCTTTACTTAGCGTAGAGGTAGCCCGCACACTCTTGTCCGGGCTACGATACCACCAATAAACCTACCCTTTAGCTTCTATCAGAGCGATAGCTTTCTCGGCGGCAGACTGTTCGGCCTTTTTCTTGGAGTAGCCACTGCCGGTGGCAAACGGTTCATCGGCCACCACCACCTGCGCCACAAACTCGCGGAACTGACTATTACCTTTCTCAGAGACAATCTCAAACCGGATGTCTTTGCCAGACCGCTGTGCCCACTCAATCAGGCGGCTTTTATAATTGGCGTTGTTTTGCACCACCGATTCAATATCGTAGTGCGTCAGTAGTTCATTCAGGATAAACCGCCGGGAAAAATTGAACCCCTTATCTAAGTATACAGCCCCCACCAGAGCCTCGAGCGCGTCGCCATACATCGACGTTCGGGCGGGTAGCCCCCGCGTTCGGTTCCCATCGTACTCAATGAGCTGATCGAGACCAATTTTGCGGGCAATATCGTTCAGCGATTCACGGTTTACGATTCGGGAGCGGACTTCGGTCAGGAAACCTTCGTCTTTGTAGGGGTATTTCTTAAACAGGAACTCAGCCACCACCATACCCAATACAGCATCGCCGAGGTATTCCAGCCGCTCGTTCGATTCTCGAAATCCTTCGATGGCCGTAGCTTTAGAAGCCGACGTATGGCGCAGGGCTAACTGGTACAAGCGCACATTACTGGGCCGGGCACCGATGATGTGCGCGATGGGCCGACGCAGGTTCTGGCGTTGTTCGCCTTTACCTGCCTTTCCAGCCAGCCCGCCGGACTTGAACCAGTTGAATGGATTGAACAAACTACGGGATAACGAGAGTTCGCGGCTCATTCCGGACTGGACGGCCTTAGTTTACTAAAAATAACAATGGCGTTGTGTCCCCCAAAGCCGAACGCATTACTCATGACCGTAGTTATGGGGCGTTTTTGGGCGGTTAACGGCGTGAGGTTGAAACGAGGGTCAATTTGTTCATCAATATTGTCCAGATTGATAGTTGGCGGTACCATCTGATACTCAAGAGCCTTGATACTCGCAATAGCCTCCACGGCTCCGGCAGCACCCAGCAAATGACCCGTCATAGACTTGGTCGAACTGATGTTCATGGCGAACGAGTGGTCGCCAAATAGCTGGTAGATAGCCTTTAGCTCCTGCGGGTCGCCGATGGGTGTTGAGGTGCCATGTGTGTTGATATAGTCAATCTCGCCGGGCTCGATACCCGCGTCGTCGAGGGCATCTTTCATAGCCAGAAACGCACCGAGGCCGTCAGGGTGCGGGGCCGTAATGTGGTACGCATCGGACGACATACCCCCGCCAATCAGTTCGGCGTAGATTTTAGCACCCCGCGCCTGAGCGTGTTCCAGTTCTTCCAGAATGAGCGCGCCGGCACCTTCGCCGAGTACAAACCCATCGCGGTCTCTGTCGTAGGGTCGGGATGCTCCTTCAGGGTCGTCGTTACGTTCGGAGAGGGCGCGGTTGGCATTAAAGCCACCAATACCCGCCCGTGTCACAGCGGCTTCGGAGCCACCCACTACGCACATGTTGAGCCGCCCCAGCCGGATGTAATTGAAAGCGTCGATAATGGCATTGTTGGTAGAAGCGCAGGCCGACACCGTTACATAGTTGGTACCTCGAAACCCGTAGCGCATCGAAATCTGACCCGACGCACTGTCGGCAATCATACGCACGATAAAAAACGGGTTGATGCGGGGAGTACCGTCACCTTTGGCATAATCAATCATCTCATCCTCGAACGAGCGCAGACCGCCAATACCCGATCCCCAGATAACGCCAACTTTATTTCGGTCAATGGCTTCGAGGTCCATCCCCGAGTCCCGCACGGCTTCATCGGTAGCGATGAGTGCGTAGTGCGCGAAGGCGTCCATTTTGCGGGCGTCCTGCCGGGGAATGTACTGCGTTACGTCAAGGTCTTTGAGTTCGCAGGCAAACCGGGTTCTAAATTTACTGGCGTCAAATTTAGTAATGGGACCGGCCCCACTCACGCCAGCTACCAGATTGTTCCAGTAGGTGGAAACGTCGTTGCCAATGGGTGTCAGGGCACCTAAGCCAGTCACTACTACTCGTCGGAATGTCATACAGAACAGGCTGCGTGATGAAGAAGGGAAGAAACCAGCCGAAATGCCGGTGAATGGATTCTGCTGTTAGGGTAGAGACCCCACCTGCCCCAGCCATTCAGAATCATGTTCTCAATGGCTGGGGTTAACAGAAAGCAGGGGTTAAAACAACCAGTGGCGTCAGTAAAAAATTACTTGCCGGCGTTTTTCTCCAGGAAGTCGATGGCCTGACCAACGGTGAGAATTTTCTCAGCCTGATCGTCGGGAATGGTCTGGTTAAATTCTTTCTCGAATTCCATGATCAGTTCAACCGTGTCGAGCGAATCGGCACCGAGGTCGTTGGTGAAGCTGGCCTCCGGCGTTACTTCTGATTCTTCAACGCCTAATTTTTCAACGATGATGCTCTTTACTTTTTCTGCAATTTCTGACATTTTGGTAGCCCTTTTGGGTGTTAAAAAAACTGCGCAAAGAAACAGATTTACTATGGCATTTCAAACTATCTCCTTCCGCTCTACTGATTAAATCAATCGGCAATACAAGAAATAGATCACTGAAAGTCAATTGATTATACCAATCCTCATACCATACAGGGTTTAATTATAGGTTTAGGTAATTGATAGGGCAACGTAGGCTAATTGGGCCGTTTGCCCCACCAAACACCAGCCGACCCTACTCCCGTACTGTCCGCTTTTCCAGACATAGCGGTATATTTGACCTCCTTATCAGTAAAGAATATGTCTCAGAAAATAGTACGTGTCGGCAATATCGACTGCGGCTCCGACGAGTTGTTCCTCATCTCTGGCCCCTGCGTGATTGAAGATGAAAAAATCATGATGACCGTGGCCGAGCAGCTTGCCGAGATCGCGCATCGGCTTAACATCAAGGTCATTTATAAGTCTTCGTTCCAGAAAGATAACCGGTCTGACCTGTCGTATTATAATGGCCCCGGTCTCGACAAAGGCCTTGCGCTGCTGGCGAAAGTGAAGGAGCAGTTCGGCTTCCCGCTGCTGACCGATATTCACTATCCCGACCAGGCCGCTCCTGCGGCTGAGGTGGTTGATGTTCTCCAGATTCCGGCTTATCTCTGTATGCAAACTACCCTCGTAGTGGCAGCCGCCAAAACAGGCCGGGTTGTGAACGTGAAGCACGGGCAATTTCTGGCTCCGGAGAATATGAAACACCCGGTCAAGAAAATTGAAGACTCCGGCAACGAGCAGATTATCCTGACCGAACGCGGTTACAGCTTTGGCTACAATGACCTGGTGGTTGACCCCCGCAGTTTCTACCATATGGGCCGCACCAATTACCCCGTCGTGTTCGACGTAACGCACGCCATTCGGAAGTATGGGATTCCGTCGAAAGACGCTAAAGGTGGCGCTCGGGAATACCTGCCCGTACTTGCCCGCGCGGGCGTAGCGGCTGGCATCGACGGTCTGTTTATCGAAACACATACTTGCCCCTCCGAAGCCCTCTGCGACGCAGCGAGTCAATTAGACATCCGCTACCTCGAAGAGTTCATGAAGCCCCTACTGGAACTCCACGCCGTTGAGGTAAAGTATCGGAACGCACTGCCCGAGTTGGGATGAAAAACAGTGAAGAACGATGACCGGGCTGACGCAGGCAGTTTCGCGCCAACCCGTAGGTTGGGCACTCCTGCCCGACCAATACGCGTCAGCCCACTCCTGCCCGACCAATACGCGCCAGTTACTTAGCTTGAACTACTGTGTTAGTCGCTTCGCGACTGGTCGGACAAGAATGTCCAACCTACCAAACCCATGATTGAAACCATTTTCAAAAACCTCGGCGGGAGTTTTATTACGCCGGTTGACCAGCTGACCGAAAAAATGCGTCGGGTGCGGGCCGTTGTATTTGACTGGGACGGGGTGTTCAACGATGGAACCAAGACCGGATCAGGCAGCAGTCCGTACAGCGAGGTCGATTCGATGGGTACCAATCTGTTGCGGTTTGGGCTTTGGCTGCATCATGGTGAGGAAATGCCCGTAACGGCCATTATTACAGGCGTGACCAATACCATGGCCGATCACCTGGCCGGGCGCGAACATTTTCAGGCGTGTTATTCGCAGGCCAAGCACAAGATCGACGTACTGCATCACTTGCTGGAACAACACAACCTGCAACCTCACGAAGTCGCCTTTTTCTTTGACGACGCACTCGATTTATCAGTGGCCGAGGTGGCGGGGGTCCGGGTAATGATTCGTCGGTCGGCTAACCCGCTGCTGACGAATTACGTGGTGAACAACGGTTTCGTCGATTACCTGACGGGCCACCAAAGCGGTCAGTTTGCCGTTCGCGAAGGCTGCGAGATGCTACTGGGCCTGCTGGGTCAGTTTGAGCCGGTTATGCTCGAGCGTCTGCGCTACCGACCTGTATATGAGCGATATTATACCGAACGACAGGCCCTCTCCTCAGCGTTCTGGACCGTTAGCCCATCGGGCGAACTTGTGCAGAACAAACAGGTTTGATCGGGTTCAGAAAACAGTTTCTACATAAATCCGGCTGGCGAATCCACGCCAGCCCGCGTCAATATCCGATGATTCCACAACCGCTCAAAATCCATAATACGCTTTCGCGCAGGAAAGACCTGTTCGAACCGCTCAGCCCGCCTTACGTGGGTTTGTACGTCTGCGGCCCAACGGTCTATAATTACGTTCACCTCGGTAACGTCCGGACGTTTCTGACGTTCGACACGCTCTTCCGCTACCTGACGTTCATCGGCTACAAAGTCCGCTACGTTCGTAACCTCACGGACGTAGGCCACCTCGTGGGCGATGGCGACGAGGGCGAAGACAAAATTGGGCGGATGGCCAAGCTGGAGAAGGTAGAGCCGATGGAAATTGTGCAGCGGTTTACGAACGATTTTCACACCGTTATGGCGCAGTTCAACACCATTCCGCCCAGCATCGAACCCACCGCTACAGGACATATGCTGGAGCAAATTGAAGCGGTGCAGTCGTTGCTGAACAAGGGCCTTGCCTACGAATCGAACGGGTCGGTGTATTTCGACATCAGTAAATACAACGCAGATGGCGGCAACTACGGTGAACTGTCGGGCCGAATCCTGGACGATTTACTGAACGAAACCCGCGCGCTTGACGGACAGTCGGAGAAGCGCAGCCCACTCGATTTTGCCATCTGGAAACGCGCCAATCCCGAACACATCATGCGATGGAATTCGCCCTGGGGCGAAGGCTTTCCGGGCTGGCACCTTGAGTGTTCCTGCATGAGTATGAAGTACCTCGGTACGCAGTTCGACATCCACGGCGGGGGAATGGATCTTAAGTTTCCGCACCACGAATGTGAAATTGCGCAGGATAAAGGGCTGACGGGCCGCGAACCTGTGCGTTACTGGATGCACTCAAACATGCTGACTGTAAACGGGCAGAAGATGAGTAAGTCGCTGGGTAACTCGTTCCTGCCCGCTGAACTCTTCGCGGGCAGCCACCCGCTGCTCGACCAGCCGTTTAGCCCCATGACAGTGCGGTTTTTCATGCTCCAGTCGCACTATCGTAGTACGCTCGATTTCTCGAACGATGCCCTCAAAGCGGCCCAGAAAGGCTACCGACGGTTAGCCAACGGTCTACGCGTCGTTAAAACGATAGACTACCAGGCCGACGACGCCGTTCAGCCCGATACTGACAAGCAGGAAGACATCCGAAAAGCGGTGCAACAGTTCTACGACGCCATGAACGACGATTTGAATACTTCTGTGGCTATTGCGCAGGTCTTTACACTACTCAAACACGTGAATATGTTGTACATGAATCAGGTACAGCCAGCAGCATTAGGCGAAGACGTATTTACCCTACTGAAAGAGTCATTCGTTACGTTCATGCGGGACGTGCTGGGCTTACTGGAGGAGGGTGCTGACAATCAGCCCGTTCTGGACGGTATGCTAACGCTGTATCGCGAATACAAAACGCAGCGGCAATACGACAAGGTTGATCAGATTCGTTCGTACTTCAAGGCGCAGGGTCTGGCTATCAAAGATATGAAACACCAGATCGACTGGGCTTACGAAGAATAAATACATGACCAGATTCTTAGCAGTCCTCGCCATTACCGTTGCCGTTACAGCCTGCAAGGAAAAGCCGAAGCAGGAAAACGCAACCCAAACCGCTGACCAGCCACTGGTGGCGGCTCCGGCATTCGATGCCGATTCGGCTTATCAGTACATTGACCGGCAACTTGCGTTCGGGCCGCGCGTTCCCAACACACCCGCGCACGTAAAAACCGGCGATTATCTGGTGGCTAAGTTCAAACAGTTTGGCTGTACGGTAACGGAGCAGACCTTTGTAGCTACTGCCTGGAATGGCAAAAAATATAATGCCCGCAACATCGTCGCCAGTTTCAATCCCGACGCAACCAAGCGGGTTTTTATCTCATCGCACTGGGATTCGCGGCCTTTTGCCGACAGCGATACGGTTAAAGCTAACCAGACCAAACCCGTACCATCGGCCAACGATGGCGCGAGTGGCGTGGGCGTGATGCTTGAACTGGCCCGTACCATTCAACTGGCTAAAACCAAACCCACTATCGGCGTCGACTTCATCTGCTTCGATGTGGAAGATCTGGGCGATGGCGAAAAAGCACAGAAAGACTACGAGCAGGGTAATACTCAGGTTGATTATGTGGGCTTTGCGCTGGGATCGCGTTACTGGGCCAAAAACCTGCACAAGCCGGGCTACTCCGCTTACTATGGTATTTTACTCGACATGGTTGGCGGCCGCGGGGCAACCTTTCCCAAAGAGGCCTATTCCATGCAGTTCGCGCCCAGTATTGTCAACTCCGTCTGGCAAACGGCAAGTCGGCTAGGATACAGTCAGTATTTTGTAGACACACCGGGCGGTGCTATTACCGACGATCACGTGGCTCCAAACCTCATTGCGAAGATTCCGACGATCGACATTATCCAGATGAATACGCAAACAGGCATGTTCTTCGCCGATCACCACACCACTACCGACGACATGCGGAACATTGACCGGGGCACGCTCAAAGCTGTTGGTCAGACACTTGTACAGGTACTCTACAACGAACAATGACGAACAAACAAGGTATCATGCTTCGACTATTAATGTCGCTGCTCATCGTTGGGGCCTTCGCGCAGTGCAGCACGGAGGACAGATTCGGTCAACTCGATCTGAAAAAATGGCGGAGCGACCGGGGCGGCTGCAACGGCGTCCGGGCCGCGCTTGAACCCGCATTTCGGGCTGAGGTGCAGAACCTAAAGGGCAAAACAGCCAATACCCTCGGCGAGTGGCTCGGCAGACCCGATGCCAACGTATTGGCCGACCGCAATCAAAAATTCTACGTTTATTTCTTCGAGCGCGGCCCGCAGTGCGATCAGCCCGGCACTAAATCGAAGAGCCGTTCGGTAGCCATCCGATTCAGTGCCCTCGGCATCGCTACGGAGATAACGTTTCAGAACGGATTGCCGTAAATTAATTCTTATTGCCTTGCATACAATTAGAGATTAGATGAAGTAATTCGCTCATCATAAGTCTACTAGGCAGAAAAGAGCCTCTTCATTTGCATAGAAGTAAATTAAATTTGTAAATCCCCACTGTTCTTCACAAATGAGAACCAACGAAAGCTATCATCGCCAAGACGAATCCATTCATACATCAACTGTAATGAGTAATAATTATTTTGTCCGACTTGTGTACATCATTTTGTTTATAATAATATGTCAGTACCACAATGTTTGTTATGGCACGCCAAATGAAGGTCGGAATTTATATAACGGAATTAATAACTTTCAAGATACTTTGGTTCTTAATGATAATGATGGGGAATTCTCTTATTCAAATATAAATGGCAATATTAAAGATTATTCGGATTGATTGATTAAGGTGACGCGAAGGCTGCAAGCCCTAACTTTGCTCAATGGATTACTTGACGCTCAAACAAAACCAGACCCAATTCCTGGCCCTGACCAGTTTGCTACCCGATGAGTTCGACGCCTTGCTCAACGCCTTTGCCCCAAACTGGGAACGCTACTACCGCTACCGAACCCTCGAAGGAAAGTATCGCCAGCAGCCCGCTTACGCCGAACGAGCCAACGCCACCCTCAAAGGCACATCTACTAAACTTCTGTTTCTGCTCACCTACCTCAAAACCAATGCTTTACAGCAACATCAGGCCGTCAGCTTTGGCGTTTCTCAAACCAAAGTCAGCCGTATGGCCATTGTCCTGCTGGAGATTCTCAACCAAACCCTGGCCCAATTGGGGCTTTTACCCATTCGTAACGCCGAGGACTTAGCCACCACCCTACGCGACCATCCCCACAAAGTCTTCAGCTATGACGGAACCGAGCGCGGTGTACTGCGCAATACCGACTACGACGCGCAGGAGGAAGAATACAGCGCAAAAAAAAAGCTCATCGGATGAAGAACAATGTCTTATGTGATGATAATCAGCGCATTCACTATCTCTCACCGACCGAACCGGGTCGAGTCCATGACAAGCGGATTGCCGATGAATACCCGTTGTCACTTCCGGGTGGAAGTGTCTTGCGGCAGGATTTGGGCTTTATGGGCCATCATCCAGTTGGTGTCTTGATCGAAATGCCGCACAAGAAGCCCAAAGGTAGAGCGTTAAGTTTTAGTCAATTGCTTTACAATCAAATGCTTAGTCCGCTTCGGGTAGTTATTGAGCACGTCAATAGTGGCATTAAACGGTTGCGGATGGTCAAAGACACATTACGGGTTCATGGGGAGTGGTTTCGTGACACGGTTATGGTGGTGGCCTGTGGTTTACACAACCTGCGGGTAGGAAGTCCAAACAGAGCTTACCTCGCGCATGAGCGCGATAAAGACCAAAATAACTCCGCATAATCTTTATTGTTAAAAAAAATATATGGAGGATATTGCCATTTTCCGAAGGCCTTTCTGCTATTACAACTGAAGAAAAAATTGGTTTTATTAATCAAAACGGAATTTATGTAATACAACCTAAATATGAAGACGCTCATAGCTTCACAGAAGGTTTGGCTGCAGTTAAACTCAACAAAAAATGGGGATTTATCAATAAGAGTGGAAAGTTGATTATACCATTTATTTACGACGATGCACATGTATTCACAGAAGGGTTTGCTGGTGTTTCTAAGAATAAAAAATGGGGATACGTTAATATGAAAGGTCATATAGTAACTCCCTTGGTGTATGATGAAGTAACTGAATTCTTTAAAGGTAATGCAATCGTTGAAAAGAAAGAAAAAATAAGCCTTGTTGATAAAGATTTTGAGAATCTTACTTCTTTCATGTACACTTATTCTCCTACAAAAGATTATATACGTCTTGAATTCGCGTTTGCAGTGCATATCACCCTTTCTCCCCCTTTGTCTACTTCAGCTGCTCTCGTAGCCTGACTGAATCAACAAAAGTCAGCCGTTCAATAGATTACCTCGTAGCTTTGAGGTGACG
>Ga0209512_1001395_pt1 | contig 29973 bp, 28 predicted proteins | sample frozenSSSSmetaG_FD_184142 | JGI IMG/M metagenome (GOLD analysis project Ga0209512, IMG submission 184142) | Glacier valley bacterial and archeal communities from Borup Fiord, Nunavut, Canada, to study Microbial Dark Matter (Phase II) -... | ecosystem: Environmental > Aquatic > Freshwater > Ice >...
AAATAATTGCTGATAAATATCGAAATAGACGTAAAAGATTTGGTCTTAGGTTCAATTTAATTGCTGGTTTATATAATTGGGAACTTCATAAATGAGTTTCGAAAGAGGTCTATTGTAGTAACGACAAAATTACCAGTCAAATAAAGTTATAGATAGTTAATATTCTCTAAGAACAAACGCGCTCTATGAGACGACGGCTTTTTAAAGAAATCTTCCGCTTTTTGATCAGCAAGAATAATCCCGTGATCCATAAAGATTATCCTATCGGCGATGGCTTTGGCAAACTTCAAATGATGAGTAACAACGATCATCGTCATTTGATTTTTAAGCAGTAATATTGCATCAACTATATCCTTTATAACTTCAGGATCTAAAGCTGAAGTTGGTTCATCAAACAACATGATCTTGGGTTCCATCATCAGCGCCCTACAGATGGCTACACGTTGCTTTTGCCCACCTGACAGGTTTGCAGGGTATGCTTGTAACTTATTAAGCAGCCCAAACTTGGTAAGTAAATTTTCAGCTCTTTCATCTGCTGTTTTCTTGCTGATGTTTAAGACATTTAGCGGAGCGTAGGTTAGGTTATCTCTGACATTTAAATGCGGGAATAGATTGAAGTTCTGAAACACCATCCCTATTTGCAGACATAGTTTTCTTGTGGTTTTAGCAGTTAGCTTTTCATTATCAATAAACACGCAGCCGCTAGTTGGTTGTTCCAAGCGGTTGATGCAGCGCAAAAGCGTAGACTTGCCGCTTCCGGAAGACCCAATAATTGCTACAGTCTCACTCGGTTTAAAGTCAATGCTGATATCTTTAATAGCGTAATTTTTATCATATTTCTTTGAAAGATTTTCAAGTTTTATCATATTTTCAGCCATTTTTCTAAATACTTACCCATGATACTTATAGCCATTACTAGAATATAATAAGTAGCTGCAGCTATCAGCATCGGGACAAAGAAGCTGTAGGTCTCAGCTGCTACAACTTGGGCTCTGCGCATCAGATCATGGCCGCCGACCACAGAGATTAAAGCTGATTCTTTTATCATATTGATTAGTTCATTAACTAAAGACGGTAAGATAACTCTGGTGGCTTGCGGCAATATTATGTCTTTCATAATTAGGCCAGGCGGGATCCCCAGCGCTTTTGCGGCTTCGAACTGACCTTTATCAATTGAGTTGATGCCAGCTCTGATGATTTCAGAAATATATGCCCCGGAATTCAGCGAAAACGAGATTACTCCAGCAGCAAACACACTTAATTTTACATCTATTAAACTTGGCAAGCCAAAATAAATTATACTAAGCTGAATAAGTAAAGGAGTGCCTCTGAATACGGACGTATAGCTATTTGCAAACAGCCGTACATTGCGGTTGCTACCGACTTTCAAGATCGCGAGAAATATCCCGATGATTAACCCAAAAAATACAGACGTAAGACTATAGGCAAGCGTAACGCCTATTCCTTGGATGATAAAGCTTACTTGTTCTAGCGATAAGAATTGTTCAAACATATTTATTTATATAAAAAATTTCGCACTTTAGCATATATAAATCTTTACAAGTTCGCTATGATAAATTTAACCACCTAAAAAATTTTGCGCATGCTGCAAGCCTTCACTTTAGAGTTCGTATTTCATTTCATGCTGATTTTTTCAAGGCTTGGCGTTGCTTTTACTACGTTCCCTGCCCTTGGTGATAAAAGTATTTTTATGCGAGCAAGGCTTGTTTTTGCGGTACTTGTGAGCCTTGTGATTTATCCGTTAGTTGCTGAAAAATTACCGAAATATTCAGAAAATTTTAGTTTTATTGTGGGTTTGATTGCTATTGAGCTTTTGATTGGTCTTGTAATTAGTATTGGGGCTAAAATTTATTTTTGGTCTTTACATATTGTGGGTCAAATTATCTCAATGCAGTCAGGACTCGGTGCTGCAAGCTTTTTTGACCCTGCCCAGCGCGCTCAAGTGGCAATTTTCGGTAGTTTTTTATTTCTAGCTTCCACTGCTGCCATATTTATAACCGATACTCATTTTTTATTTATAAGCGGCGTGATCGAGAGTTATACTCGTTTCCCACCTGGTGAGATGTTGAATATTCAAGATGTCAGCAAATTCGTTACGCACGTGATAAATGATAGTTTTATCCTGGCTTTTAAAATGTCCTCACCGTTTCTAGTGGTAAGTATTGCGATACTTGTAGGCAGCGGAATCCTATCGCGGTTAATGCCAAACTTACAGGTGTTTTTCGTGGTTACTCCTGCGCAGATTTTAGTGATGTTCTGCATTTTATACATTGTCATCATTGCGATAATGGAGAAAATAATAGAAGTGATCGGTTCTACCATGCAACTGGTTATCTAGAGCAGTCTTCAACTAAAAACTTAGCTTGAGACATCTGACAATTTACAGTCTTTTTAAGGTCTTCAAGCTTGCTATTTTATGTTTTTATCTTAAAATTTTGTTTAGTTGTTTTAGTTTTTTCTTCCGTATTTTTTATTTTTAAGTGATCCTGGCATTTCCGGGCTGTTACTCTATCGCTTGCCTGGTAATATATCTTTGTTTGCACAAAGATATTCTCATTTTGCTTAAGAAGTCTCAAGAGAGAATAAGTAATATCAGGGGTTAATCCCGCTATTACCTATGGCTTTACCAAACAAGCAGCATCCGTCTCTCATGTAGTTGTTTCCATAGCTACAAAGAGGTATTCAAGGTCTTAGGTATTCATGCTATTTTAAGCCACTTATAACATAAAGATTATAGCTCTTTGCCTCCTTCGTCTTAAGTCCCAAAGGTAGTTAATTCTTTGACGTCATTTACTTTTAAGAACGTCTTACCCGTCTACAGAGCAGTGGGTAACTTTTTTTTGAGTGTTTTGCTAATAAAAAATAAGTAAAACTTAAGGATAACACCAACAGGATCACTAGCTTCAAATTATTCCTTCAAATCTCGAGCTTAAAAAAATAATTTAAAACTATTTTCACAGTTAGCATGTTTAGTAACATCCACTAATAGTGAAATAAAAGTTTTTTACATTTTTCTATAAAATAATGATCAAAGTGTTTTCAATATACCTTCTATATTTTCTACCGACTTATATAGTTTGCCGTAAGGGTTCATGTAATAAAGCTCAACTCTGTTTAACTTCTCATAAATATCAAGAAATTGATAATGCTTAAATTCATCATCGAACTCTTGTTTGTTGAGCGGGCTTTGAGTTATTACAATGAACCTACTTTTTTGCTCGCGAATTACTGGAAATAAATCCATCGACATGAAATTATCATCAGACGGGTAGTCAATGACCTTAATATTTGGATTATTTTTAAATTTCTCTAGCAATGGTTGCTGGTAAGCTAAAGATTCTTGCTTGTTGTTGCTGGTACGGTAGAAGATGATTGTTGGAGTTTTTTCTGCAGTATCGTTCATAGTAGTTTCCCTCTAAATTTGACTTAAACAAATTTTGACCACCGAAAGAATCCTTGAAGAATTCTCAGGTGATCGGGGAGGTCGTAAACTGCCAACAAGAACAGCTATGCTAACTTTTAGACAAAAAACTTACGTTCCAGCCTTGGACATATGTTAACATCTCCCCGACCATTAAATAGTCGAGGATTATATTAATTAACGGCTAATAAATTACCGCTTGTTGGTTAGCAAGGTTACGACACCCCGGAATAACATTATGCTATTCTATTCATAATTTTGACTGAACTTAAACATTAAGTCAATCTCCTTATACAAATTTGCCCAAGCATAATTTATAAAACTCTTCATCAAGAGAAGATATTGCTAAAGTGCGAAAAATTTGTTATAAACTGATCGTTTGTTGATAAAATTTAAGATATTTAAATTTATTTTTTAACGGTTCTATGGTATATATAAGTAACTTATGAATTTTTACTGTAAAATCTCTATAATGTTCAACTAAAGCGGCCGTGGCGGAATGGTAGACGCGCAGCGTTGAGGTCGCTGTTCTGCAAGGAGTGGAAGTTCAAATCTTCTCGGCCGCACCAAATTATAGGTCTAAAACTCGCATGATTGAAGAAATACAAAAAAGTATGTTATTAGATCATGAGGAGCAATTTGCCGAAGTCTTTGAACAAGCAACCCAGCTAATTAATCAGGATCAGCTTGACGAAGCGGCAAAGCTTTTGTCTCAACTGCACTACGCCGATCTTGCCGATTTCCTCGATAATGCAAGCCACAAAATCTACAAAAAAATACTTCCTTTACTTGAGAGTAATATTCGCCCTGCTACTCTTGTATATTTAAGCGATAGTAGCAAACAGTCGGTAATGAAGGCACTGGGTCTTGAGAAAAGCGCTGAGTTACTTGATCAGCTTGATATTGAAGATGCTATTGAAGTAATTGAAGATGTAAGCGATGAGGTTAAAAACTCTATCCTCTCTTACTTAAAGAAAAGTAAGCGTCAACAAATTATTGAAGGCTTCACTTACCCCGAAGAAACTGTAGGCAGAATCTTAGAAAAAGAATTTGTAGCCTTCCCTCAAGAGTGGACTGTAGGTCAAGCAATCGAGTCTATTCAAAAAAGTAATATTGATAGAGATTTTCACGCAGCAATAATCGTCGATAGTAAGTATAAGCCGGTCGGCAATATTTTGCTAAGTACCTTACTTAAAAATTCCGGTGAGCAGAAGCTTAAAAACGTCATGAACTCTGACCTAAAAGTTGCTGATGCTTACACCAAGCTTAGTGACATTGCCTTTATATTCAAACAATATGCGCTTACCATCGTGCCGATTGTTAATAAAAGCGGTAAGCTTATCGGTAGTGTCTCAATCGATAATATGATCTATATTATTGAAGAGCAAACCGAGAAAGATATTATGTCCCTTGGTGGTGTTCACACTTTAGATACGTTCTATAATTTATTTTACACGGCTCGGCACCGCTTCCCTTGGCTGTTTGTTAATCTGATTACTGCATGCCTTATTGCAGTAATTATACATCAATTCAGTGATACAATCTCAAAGCTGATAAGCCTTGCTGCTATCATGCCGATTGTCGCATCTCTTGGGGGTAACGCAGGAACGCAGGCTATGACCGTAACAGTAAGGGCGCTTGCCAACAAAGACATTAATAATGCCAATATGTTTAAAGTGATAACCAAAGAGATCATGGTTTGTGGCTTTAATGGTATTTTGCTTGCTTTAATAGGTGGGTTACTTAGTTTTGCGATAGTTCGAGATTTTCACTTAAGCTTGATTTTTGCCGTTGCTGTAATTATTAACTTCATCGCAGCAGGCTTTTGTGGATCAGCTATACCTATTGCGCTACATAATTACGATATTGACCCAGCCACAGCTTCAGGTGTTTTCTTAACTGCCTTAACTGACGGACTTGGTTTTTTTACTTTCCTTGCCCTTGCTTACGTGTTTTTGGTTTAACTTGCTTAAAGGACAGTTGATTAATCAGCTGCATCGTCATTTGCAATCGTACCCATAACTTCTGCTATAGCTCTTTGCACTTGAAAATGGTGGTAATCTACCGGAGTGTTCCAGCTTCCGCCCCAAATATCAAAGCCATGAGTTTTAAATATTTCAATAACAGGCTCAACCATTCCTGGACGGTTGTTAGTGCGATTCAAATATTTCATTCCTTCTTTTGGGCTTACTGAGACCGATCCATAATCGTCATGAAAATTAATCATAGGATTTTGAACAGGATTAATATCGATGGCAAGACCGTAACCATGAATCGATACTTGATCACTCCCGGCAATTTTCCTGAAATTAAAGCAAGAGGAGTTATTATCAGCCATCGATCGCTCATCATCCCCATCATATTCATCAATTAGTCTTACTTGTTGAATCGGAAATTTTATCGCGTAAAGCTTTTCAAAGATTTTTAACACGTCTTGTGCTTTTGATTTATGGACCACAAGCGCACCCTCTTTTATATTTTCAAAAAAATCATAATGCTGGACTTGGACGAGTCTTAAATCCTCTAACTTGATAGGGCAATCTTCTGACCAAATTTTCTTCTCAATCATGCTTTGTCTTATATTTTTTGGCAATTGTTCAAGCGTACCTTTCATATATTGTCTTTAAAAATATTTTATTGTTTCAAGCAGTAGATTAGCATTTTCTGATAATCTAACAATGCTGAAATCACCTAACGAAATAGGGGCAAGGAAGTTCTAGGAGTTGAGAGATTAAAAAAGCGGAGCGTATAAATTATACGTGAGCATCTTTGACTATCAACGACACCGAAATCACTAGCCAGATGAAGTTACAACATGTTATGACCGCCGTTAACGGAGATAGTCTCCCCCGTTATGAAACTAGCCTGAGGGTCGGCTAGGAACAAGGCAGTTCTTGCGATCTCACTTGGTTGCCCGAGGCGCTTCATTGGGATTTGTGAGACAATTTGATCTAGCGTGCTTTGAGGCATTTTTTCAGTCATCTCGGTCTGGATATATCCGGGAGCTATGCAGTTTACCGTTACGCCTTTACTTGCTGACTCGCGAGCGAGTGCCTTAGTAAAACCGATCATGCCGGCTTTTGAGGCTGAATAATTAGTTTGCCCCGCTTGACCTGTTTGAGCATTAACGGAACTTATGTTGATAATACGACCGAAATTCTGCTGCCTCATTTGGTTGATCACCGCCCCGCTCATGTTGAAACACGAGGTTAAGTTGATATTTAAGACATCTTGCCAAGCGACAGCTTCCATTTTGTGCATCATTCCGTCTCTGGTGATACCTGCGTTGTTAACAAGTACGCTTACCGGCTCGCCAAACTCATCTTCAATTTTCTTTACAGCCATAGCGCATTCATCGAAATCTGCAACATTCCAGCGCATGACTTTTATATCATGATCACGCGCAAAGTTCTCTGCAATATCATGACTATTATAGTAGTTTGCTACGACCTTATAGTTACTTTCTTTAAGGGCTTTAGAGATAGCTGCACCAATTCCACGAGTTCCGCCAGTTACAATAGCAAGCTTCATCAGATTTTCTCCAGTATATTAAATTTGACTAGTAGTTGAAATTTGATCTAATTTTTACTACTTTTCAAGTAAAATTTTTTAAAATTGTATATAGCTTCAGAACTTATTATAATGTCTTTACACAAAAACTTGAAAACTTCATTCATGCAGAAACATTTTATAGCCCTGATTTTACTTGTTTTATTTGCAAGCAAAGCTTGCGGAAATATTATTCGTGATTCAGAAATCGAAGAGGCAATTAGTTTAGTTGCCGAACCCATTATCAAAGCTGCACACTTGAATAACGTAAAAATCTACCTGATAAATGATAATTCGCTTAATGCTTTCACCGCAGGAGCTGAGGCCATTTACATCTATAGCGGCATGATCAATCAGTTTCCCGATATTGATGTTATAAGGGGGGTGATAGCTCATGAGATGGGGCATGTTCTTGGTAAACATATTGTAAGGCAGCAGGAGAATATCGATATTTATGGCAAGGCTGCGCTATCAACGCTTGCGATAGGTCTTGCAAGTGCTGTAGCTGGTAATAGCTCGCTTGCTACTGCAATTGCCCTTGGGGGAGTGCATTTTGCCGAGCGGTCTATTTTAAGCTACTCACGGACTTTTGAATCTTCAGCTGATCAAACTGCTCTAAGACTACTCGAGCAAAGCGGATATAGTGCTCGCGGCATGGTCAAGTTTTTTGAATATAGTAGCGCAACTCATCGTGGTGCTCTTATCAATCCTTATGATCAAACTCACCCTTTGAGTCAGGAGCGTCTTGCGTCTTTAAAATATTCTTATCAAAATTCCAAATTTAAAGATGCTAAGAATCCTCTTGAGCTTGAATATAAATTTGCAAGAAGTGCTGCAAAACTCCTTGCTTTCACTGTTGATCCGAAGCAATTGCTCAACTCCATTAATCCGGCATTACCTTTAGAAATAGTAAACTATATCAAGGCTATTTGCTATTTTAGAACTGGTGATCTTGATAAATCGATGCAACATATCAATACGCTGATAGCAGCAAAGCCTAAAGACGCTTTTTACCATGAATTAAAAGGGCAAATTCTTTTTGAATTCGGCAAGAAAGAATCATTAAACTCGTATATCACTGCGCAGGCTTTGCGCCCTGACGATATTTTAATCAAATTCAGTAGAGCAATAGTCGGAATCACTATTTATGCTGATTCTCCTAATAAATTGGATGAGTTCTATAAAGATTTGAAATTAGTCGTAAACCGTGAACCTGATAACCTACTTGCGCTTTATTATTTAGCTATTTACTATGAGAAAGTGGGTAAAAAATCCGATAGCTTACTTGCATCTGCAATCCTTGCCTTTAAAACCAATGATATAGCACGCGCTAAAGGTCTTGCAAAAGCTGCAATTAAAGGGCTCACTCCAAATACCCCTAGTTGGTATAAAGCTAATGATATAATTCTCACTGATGGATAATTTTTTTGTGCACGCGCACTTCTTGCGCTTTCTTTTGAGGATTATATTAAATATAAACTTTAAGTAAATCACACAGTTATTTAAATAAGGCTCAAAAATGCAAAGAATTATCAACAGAATCCTTTTACTTATTATAGTTATACTTTTAGGTTTACTGATATATAAGACCCTGAAGCCTGTTCATTCAGTATCTACGCCTTTAGAGACTTCAGCTACTAAACCTGACTTGCAAGAGTTTTCTCAAGAAAGAATAGAGTTAGTTCTCAAAGATTATCTAATGAACAACCCGCAAATCATCGTTGACGCAGTTGAGCAACTTCAAAAGCGTAAAATGCAGGAGATGGATTTAAAGGTTAACGGCTATATTCAGGAGCAGAAAACTGAAATCGAAGACACTGCATCTTCTCCAATAATCGGCAATGACAAGGCGGATGTCACTATTGTAACTTTTTATGATTATAACTGTTCATATTGTAAGAAAGCTGACAGGAATATAAATGAGATTTTAGCACAAGATTCAAACGTTAAAGAGATTTTGAGACCTTTCCCAATACTTGGTGAAGCATCAGCCTATGCTGCAAAAATTGCTTTAGCAGTTAATGCTTTAGAGCCTGCAAAATTCAAAGATGTTCATGAAGGACTAATGAGAATGTCACCAATCAGCAAAGAAGCAGTTGAAAGCCTGCTTACCGAACTCTCAATCGATCTTGATAAAATAAATACAGAAATTGAGAAAGTGGAAATCAAAAATGCTATTACAAAGAACTTTGAGCTTGCAAGAAATTTGAGAATCCAAGGCGCGCCGGCTTTTATAATCAATGGTAAGCTAATGCCGGGGTTGCTTGATGTTGCTACTTTGAAAGAAATAATCGCTCAAATAAGGGCAGCTACAAGCAGTGAAGACAAAAAGTAATTGTATTATGGTTGTAGCTTGTTTAAGACTATGACCATAAGATTTTGCAAACTAAAATTTTTTCAATGATAGAAGTTGTCTTGCTACATTTGGAAAACTGATGACTTTAATGTTTGATAATATTAGCTTAAAGTCTTCACTCCTACCATGTCTTGAGGAGGCAAAAATTTTATCTTATCATAGGACTCGATTAGGAGGGCAGATTTTTCATGTCCTACTAGTATCACAAAAAGAAGCCTTTGTAAAAATCGGTAAGTCTTATGAGAAATATGAAATAATAGAAGAATATAAAAATCTTTCTTTGCTTCAAGGCTCCCTGCCCGTACCCGAAGTTTACGACTATATAACCACAGATAGTCAAGCAATGATCGTTTTAGAAAAAATGCCAGGCTTCCCTTTAAACTCAATGATTTCTTTATTAGGGCGCAACCATTCTTTATCTATTATCAAAGATATTCTAGATGCGCTTAAGAGTGTACCAAATTCTGTAAAAAATAACTTCGAAATAGCATCAAAGCAAGAACTTAAGAATATTAAATCTTTAATCGATAATAATTTAATTAATAAAGATAATTTTATGAAAGGCTCACGTGACCTTGATCCAGTCGCTGCTTTCAATAAAATTCAAAATGATTTAAACAATCATAATACGCAAGTTCTAACCCATGGTGATTTATGCTTACCCAATATTTTAGTAACTATTGGCAAATGGTCTTTAATTGATTGGGGAAAAGGCGGCAATGGCGATTCTGCCCGCGATTTATCAGCCTTGGAGGGTAGCCTTAAAAGAAATATTGATGAACAAGCCTTTCCGCAGGTTTGCGAAATGATGAATATTGAGATGAATATTACCCTTTCGCAGAAACTTGAGATTTATAAATTAATGGACCTTTTCTGGTATAATAAGTCGTTATGACTATTATTTACACTTCCCTAAATTTTTAGTTTTTACCTTTACATAAACTAGAAATAACCCAACAAATATCTTAAATATTTTAATTTACTTGACATTAAAGTTAATAATTATTAATATAATGCGCAGTAAACTAACATGATGTATAAAGCCGTGAAAGAAAAATTATACATATTTAGAGGGGCTGACTTAAGCCACTCTTCGCCATTTTCATTAGTTAATAAAATGGCAAATTCTGAAAATGCATATGAGATAGGAAATTCTATAGATGGATTCTGCCACAGAGATATTAGTAAAATTTTAACTGCCCAAATAACAGGCGAAGAGAAAGAAATTAATATTATAATTGATGCTCACGGTGGCCCTGGTCTAAATCAAACTAAAGCTGAAACTGAATATATATATTATTTACAGACACAAAAAAAGGAATTGATAGATTTTAGGGATTTTTTATCTGAAATATTAAAAGCAACGGGGCAAGTACCACTAAAAATATTTATAACAAGTTGTTATGGCAAGAACGCTCAAAATCACTTAGATATGCTTCCAGTAGGTTCGTTAATGATTACTTTATCTGGGCGTAATGATGGAACAGTAGTTAGTGATTCAGCTGTTAAAGGAATGATGATTTCCACGTTGGATGAAATCATTTATGAGCAAGGATTTAATATTAAATATCTGCTACAAGCATATTGTGCAAGTCAAATGACAAAACAATACAATCCTGTTATTGGTATCCATACTCAAGATGGTGTCAAAACTTTGAAAGTTGGTGATTATATTAAGGATTATGTCTTTAGTAATTGTCAAAAATCTCACTTCGTTGAAAAAATGGTTAGTAATTGTATCATATCAAATGAACAGGTAAAAGAGTTGACCATGCAGGTTGAACAAGGAGATATTATAAGAGCAACTGATATAAAGCCAAAATTATCATTATCAATGTTAAGTAATAAATTAAAAACTTTATCAATTCCTGAATTAAAAGAGCATACAGAAGAAAAATATTATTTTAAGGGTAGTTTGCCGAGTTTAAGCTTTATAAAGTTAAAGGAATTCCATAAACTTCTTACAGAGTTAAAAAATTCATTACCTGAATCGTCAGACGTGGGAGATTTTATTCAAGAATTATTGGTTGTATTTCAAAGCAAGCATTCTGCATCACTAAAATATGAAGAGATAGTTTTAGAAAATTTTCAAACTGATTTCGATACTAAAAAGCTAAGCTTATATACCGAAAAATGCATTCAGACTAAGGAATATGCAAATTCGATAACTACTCTAATAAAGATAGGGACGTTAGCTGCCACACAAGATATATCGCATGAATTACTTCGTGAATTGTTTCCTCTTTGGTTGCAAGTTCAAAAAGAGCAACTTGAAAAATTCATTGAAAATAACTGGATCAATTGGAAAGAATGGCTTTTAACAGAGCCAACAGTTGATGATGAACATGCGTTTGCTAATACAATGCTGAATGAAAATGAATATATTAATACGATTAATAGCGTAGCTAGATATTTGAAATGTTGTGGTGAACTTGATAATATATTCTTTAGCGAAGGAGCAATGCCGAAGTATAATCTTTTACAAGTTATGGCATCAGAAGAAGCGATGACTCAGGCAATAGCAATGTTAGGTGAAAATACAGTTGCAGATTCATGGATAGATCATTTTGCTTGATATTATGCGATATCTTGCCGAAAGTTTAAATTTGCTCGATTAAAAGTACTTTGAAAATTTAATCAAGAGAAGTCATTGCTAATAGCGACAGAATTCAAAGTAGCAAACACATATAAATTTTCGATCTTCTTCCCTGAGATTTTGGAATTTATCCATCTTGAAGAAATGCTACCTGCAATATCTTGGCTTGCACTTAATAAATCTTTTAATTTAATTGTCTCTAAACTGCTTTCTCCTAAAGCAAAATTACTTGAGAACAATGATTAAGAAAAGCGCAGAAAATAATTTTTCAATCATAGGCATCATCATCACATTACTTCACCGACCATACATTTAATATTTTTTTCACCATATTGTGAAGCTACTTGCATATTTTTTGATACCAACTCCTGCACAGCAAAACTCACGTCCATGTAGAAATTCATCATATTTGTAAAATTAACTTCAAACATTTTTTGTTGAAAACTCATGCAATCTTTGGCATCTTTGCATTTCAACATATCCTCACTCAAGGCCGAATTTTTCTCTAAGGCATTACTAATCGTAGAAGTAACACTATTGATGATTAGCTCAGCAAACATAGTTCCAGCGCTTGCTGCTTCTGAGTTATTGAAGATACCATTGCTGGAAGAGTTCATATATTTATCCATAGTCTTCTTTACGCCTTTTGCAACATCTTGATTCATTAGGCTTTGAAAAGCACCTTTTTTCGGCAGTTCTTTTTGTACAGCTTTTTTAAACTTATCGCCTGCTTTTATGGTTTGCTTTACAGCGTTAAGACCAAAGGAAAATGGATCAGGCATTTCTTTATCATTAATTTCCAAATGAGGATCATTTTTTTTGATTTTAGAAACTACTTTTTTAACTTTTGCATGTTTTGTTTTTTTATTTGTGCTCATATCTTTTGCGTCCTTGAAATATATATAATTCAATGATAAATTTTATATAAAATAGACACCAAGAATTATCAACTTTCAGGCTCTAATTTATTACTCTCTGTTACATTTTAATCATTAGTTGAGAGACACTGATAGATTATCAATGCAAAAAAAGTATTATTGGCGCGCTTGCCTTGAATTATCAATTGCAGTTAAAGCAATATCCTGGCTTGATCGAATAGGATTAATATCAATCCCGCCGCGCCTTGTGAACCGTACGTAAACGCACAAGTTTTGCGGTTTGCACATATTCATCAAATCTGTAAAAATTCGCTCAGCTGCAGGTTCTGCAAATTCATTATGATTTCTAAATGATATCAGATATTTCAAGATCGAACATTCATCAATCTCTAAACCGTTATATTTGATTTGAACTGAACCCCAATCAGGTTGGCCTGTTACCAAGCAATTTGCTTTCAGCAAATTTGAGTACAGGATTTTTTCAACGACTTCAGTGGCACCTTGCGATAATTCGAGCAAAGATTTATCAAGTTTAAATTCTTTCATCTCAATATCATATTTATCGATATTCTGACCTCTAAAGCCCGTTAGCGGCTCACCTTGATAACTTTCTAAGGTTCGCATTTTTATACTGACCGGAGCTTTTACTGCTGCAGATAAATCTTTATTTAGTAGCTTGAGTACCTCATCTTCATTATCAAACCTGCTATTATGGAATGAGTTCAGATATAATTTGACGCTTTTTGACTCAACAATATTTTCTGAATCAGCACTTACCGCCCACTCGAGGATCCTGAGTTCCGGCTTACCGCGCAAATTCAGCCAGCTAAATTCATAACAATTCCATAAATCCCAGCCTTTAAATATTATGGGATCAGTGATGCCTATTTCAGATCTTACAGGCCATCTATTGATGGAAAACAACAGGCTTGCGTCATATTGATCAACGTAAGCAGTTTTTTCACCAAGGGGTATTTTGTTCATATTAGTTTCCACAAGATTTTAAAAATTTTAGGCATAACATTTTTTAAGAAAACCTGCAACCTGCATGGTCAATCAATATTTTTTAAATTTGTAGCCCCAACCAAAACCTGCGATAAAACTACTTCCAACCAAACCCAATATTTTAAGCACATCTTTAAGATACTCAAGCCCCTCTTCTTTTGGCGATAAGATCAGAGTTATTCCAAAACCGATGCACGCCATAACCAAAATAAACATGATAATTATGGTTAAACGGTTGGTTAAGTTGATATAAAATTCCTCTCCTAGTTGAGGCTTGAACTGCACTGGCGCCGGGTCATTATTAGAACGACCCTTTTTCTTTATGATATTTTGCATATAATTCAATCAATAATTATATCAGGATAAAGGCTTTGTAGTCTCAAAGTCAAAGAAATTTCTGACACACAAAATTCTTTAGCCATTTGCTCAGGGGTGAGCCCTTGCTCATACATCTTATGCACAAATTCAGCCGGCATTAGCATTTCAGCTGCAATAATGTTAGCTTCGTTTTCGGCTTTTGATTTCACCCCTTCATGCCTGAAAGATATTGCATAATCTTCAAACCCCTCGTTTGCAAGCTGAGCTTTAGAATAGCTACCTTCTGAAAATGAAATATAATGCCCGATCTCATGCGCTACTGTAAAACGTCTTCTAGTAAGGGGGTGCGCAGCATTAACATAAATTGTGAACTTGCCATCCTCTTTATATATCGCTCCGCTCATCTTTGGGTCTTTGAACTCAGCATCAAAACATTCTAGATTAAGCTCTTTGCAAACTTTTTCTATCTGCAATGTGTAACCGCTATAGCATCCGTCTGTCGCTTGTTTCAAGCGGTTTTTGACACTATTTTTAATAAAACCCATCCACATATTTCGATAAACCAATAACAGAAATTTACTTTAATGTTAAATATTATAATATCACTGTTTTTTTAGTCAACTAAAACTAGAGAAAACTTAAGTACTTAGAGCTCTTTTCTTGAAAATTTGGGTCAAATATATGTCAGTAGAAAAATGATATAAGCATGCTTATAATTTCACTAAGAGTTACAATTACAAATTTGAGATAAAAATTTTTTAACAAGATTTTTTTGTAGTTAAGGCGTGGTGCACTCGATTGGATTTGAACCAATGACCTTTGCCTTCGGAGGGCAACGCTCTATCCAGCTGAGCTACGAATGCTTGAATAGTGATTACGCAAGCAAAAAATGTTCTAATCGTATTTAAGTCAATGTATTTGAAACATATGGGGCGAGTGACGGGTTTCGAACCCGCGACCCTTAGATCCACAATCTAATGCTCTACCAACTGAGCTACACCCGCCATAGATTTCACTGGTCAAATTAAGTTATTTGCGCATTTAAGTCAAGCATAGAAGTTTCTAATTAATTGTGATTTTATAATTGGCTAAGAGAAAATTTGCATGTTCAAGAAATTAACATGCTTTTAAATAAGTAGTTTAAGCAAGCCCTTCCCATCTATCAATTAATCCTGTCTCTATATCAAAGAGATCTAATATTCTTGCGACAGTATGATTTATTATATCGTCAATGGTTTTTGGCGAGTTATAGAAAGCAGGCACAGGCGGAGCTATAATTGCCCCGTAATTTGAAACTTTAAGCATATTTTCTAAATGCCCTGAATGCAAGGGTGTTTCTCTACACATTAAAACTAGGCGCCTGCGTTCTTTTAAAATGACTCCGGCTGCTCTGCTAATTAAATTGCTTTCAATACCGCCTGCAATTTTAGACAGGCTATTCATGCTACACGGGGCGATAATCATCCCATTCGTTTTAAAGGATCCGCTTGAGATTTTTGCCCCAATATCTTTAGAACTATAATTATAATTTGCTAAAGCTTTGACTTGCTCTAAAGAGGACTCAGTTTCTTTGGTCAGGGTGATATGAGCGGCTTGTGAAATTATTAAATGCGTCTCGATTTTTAAACTTTTCAAGACTTCAAGCAACCTCACCCCGTAGATAGAACCAGAGGCGCCGGTAATTGCTATAATAATTTTCTGGTTATTATTGTTTTTTTCCATATTAGGGCAAAATTTTCATATTAAATTAACTATTACTCAAATAAAATCATAAATACTAATTCAAAGGCTTTTTTTATAAAACAATAAAAATAGGAGTATAATATGTCATTTTCAAGCTACATCAACACCCTTAAGTCCAAGCACGCAAACCTCAAAAGTAGAATTAAAGATTTTTATGCAATTTCAAAAGATAATATAGAATTAACTGAGTTAAAGAAACAGAAATTGCAATTAAAGGAAAAGATTGCAAACCTTGCTTCCGAGCATAAACAATTAAAAAACCTGTAAAATATTTGCAAGCTCTCATCTCTATAAGATTGTCAGTTTAAATGTATTTGATAATAGGAATAAGGAGTTCAAGCGCTTAAATAATGCGCAAGCGATGAAGTAACAACTTAAGCAAATCATTTCAATTGACTATGTTTTTTTGAAAATTTTTGAAATTAATACTTGATATTATTTAAGTACCTGAGTATTTTATGTTTTGTGCTGCGGGTGTAGCTCAGGGGTAGAGCGCTACCTTGCCAAGGTCGAAGTCGAGAGTTCGAATCTCTTCACCCGCTCCATCTCTTATTTAACCTCCATATTTCTTCCTGAATTAACGATGCTACTTCTTAGATATTTTAAAGCTTTTGTTATGTAGCGTTTAGAATTTGCTTCCAACATTTGTGGTGATATGGTATAGTTATGGCAGCTTAAGAAATTAAACAAGTGAAGTATAATTATGATCAAAAAAATAAATTGGCCGGTATTTTTTATCCTTATTGCCTATCCAGTTCTTTTAACTGTTCTTGCAATTAATTATTCAGCAGCACGTAGCATTGGGGGTTTTGAGGTAGTACTTGCAATTGTCGGATATTACGGCTCTAACATTTCAGTTGGAGTTGGTCTTCATAGACTTTGGTCACATAACACTTACAAAACAAATAAATTTGTTGAATTTTTCCTAGCCATGATCTCTGCAGGCGCCTTGCAAGGGCCTATCCTTGCGTGGGCTTCAGATCATCATAAACATCACACTTATACTGATAAAGAGCAAGATCCTCATAGTCCTTCGAAATTCAAAAACCCTGTTATGGGCTTTTTATGGTCTCATATTGGCTGGATGCTTCTTGGCGAAGGCAGCCACAAACATATTGACCGCGTAACTATGGTTAAGCTTGGCAAGAGCAGCATGTTGCGCTGGCAGCTTAAATATTACTGGCAGATCGCTGCGTTTATGTCACTCGTTGTTCCTGCGATTGTTGGTTACATTGCGGGAGGAGATTTAATATCTGCTTATGCTGGATTCTTGTTTATAGGTATCGGTAGAACTTTACAACAACACGCGACGTTTTGCGTTAATTCATTATGCCACTTTGTTGGTAGTAGAAAATACTATAAAGGTACGGCTGGTGATATTTGGTGGATGGCAATATTCTTACTTGGTGAGAACTGGCATAATTTCCATCATGCTTTCCCTTCTGATTACCGGAATGGTTCAAGATGGCATCAATTTGATGTTCATAAATGGATAATTTATCTTATGAGCAAAGTTGGTCTTGCTTGGAATTTAGAGCGCACTCCTGAAGTTAGAGTGCAAGCCCGAATCAATGAAACAAAAAATCAAATGATCGAGATTCGCAAAGAAAAATTGCAATCTCTTCAAATGAAAGCTGAGCAATTAATAGAAAATATACACGTAAAAACCAATGAGCTTGAAAATTCTTCAGAAAATATTAGAAAGCAGCTGAAGAAGTCATTTATTGAACTTCAAGACTCAGTTAAACGCATTACAGAGCAGCTTCATTCAGCGTCTGTACAATTAACTGAAAAGTCTTCAGAAAAATTGCTTGAAATGGTGGCTTCTAAATTACAAAGTTCTGAAAATGCAATTTATAAGCTTTGTAACAAGGCAAGAATTAATTAAATAATGATTATTATGAACTCAAGGGACTATAATAAGTCTTATAAATCTACCATAAGAAGCCTTAACAAGTTGTGGTATCTGCTTTTAAGCTTGCCTTTATCATTAACAGTATTAATTGCGAATTGTTATGCCGCACAGCCAAGCATATTAAGCCAGTTGTTCGACAGAGAAATTCAAGCCTGGGAAGCTGGGAGTTTAGTAATTGGAGTTTTATTAGTTCTGATTTCCCCTAAAAAATACCGCACCAAACTTGCAGGTATTGTCACTGCAATTATAGTGATATATTTCATGATAATAGTCATACATGTTGCCACGGGCCTTGAAGGCTTAGATCTCCAGGCATAGTTATAGCAATAATAGCTATATATTTCATAATAGTAGTTATAAATATTGTCGCAGGCTTTAAAAGGTTAGATCTTAAGCAACTTACCCATTATTTTGCATTTTTTAAAAAATTAAAATCACAGCAATTAGTTCTTAAAGAGGTAGAAGGTCCCTAATCGCAACTCGGAAATAAGCTTTATACCTTCCCCTGCACTCTTATATTTCCCAAGGTGAGCATATAATTAAAATTATTGGTATAATCAGAAATTTTTCTAAAGAAATTGGAAACATTCTTCAGTTGGGAGCATTGATTATTTTAATTATAAATTTTTGTAACTCGTTTGTGTTTTTAATATGATTATATTCGATATCAGGTATGTATGGCTGATTATCTGAGCGCACTCTGTTTCTATATACTTTAATGGGAAAGTAAAAGACACCAATCCCACTTGGTAAATCTAAACTTCTAACTTCCATATATAATCTATCTGCGTTGGTTTTTAGACCTATAAGCTTTACTTTAGGTTCTAATGTCTTTGTTCGTCAATGAAGTCTAATGCCGCACTGACATTACTTGAATCAATGATAGCGATAATTTGAGGCAATAGATGATGACTTGGTTGCACTATACCCTTAGAATCACATGAGACTTGCGAGCGTTCACGAAAGTATGGAAAACTTTGGGTGAGGCTAAGTTTTACCCCTTCTAAAACATCTTTTAACCATGAGCTCTTATAAATATAATATAAATAACTAAGATGCGCTAAGTTAGCTTCACTTGCTCTCCAGTCTACAAATACATATTTATTAGCTAAACAATTTTTATAACTTGCAAGTTTCTTGCCAAAAAATGCTTTAATAATTTGGCTACCATATTCTGAGTTTCCGCCTTGGTTTCCTCTTAAATCAAAGACTACAGCTTTCTTGCTATGAAGATTAGGCAATTTTTTATGAATTTTATCAAACTCTTTCTGTTGATTATGGTCTATGTCAAAAGTGGGTAAGGTGATCCACATTATTTGATCACCCGACAAGGAGGATATTTGAAATATAGGCTTCTCATTATCATCAATAGAATATTTAAGTTGCTGACTTTTCCAATTTACTCCAAGGTGGCTATCATTAAAGCTTCCGACAAATTTTTCTATTATTTCCTTTCGTCCGTCTTTGCTTGATGATCTGACAAAGTTTTGCTTGGCTTTAATATATGCAATATGAAGGTGCCTACCGAAATTTAGATCTTGGTCGTTATAAATTCCAGGATGATTCTCTATTATGGTTTTATAGATGAAATCTAGATCGGAATTTTTTGGTAAATAGGGTATACAGCTTGAAGTAAGCGTCATAGCGAGTAGCAATATAAACAGTCTAATCATAATTCTTCTTACAAAGTTTTATAATTATAATTCAATATCATTGTACTAAATATCAATAATTTATAGATATTCAAAATAAATGAGGAGGATGTATAGTATAATAACGAAATCTTATTCTAACACTTTACAGATATTTTTAAGCTTACTCCCGATAACTTGTCATTTAAGCAACTTGAAAAGTTTTATGAATTTTAGGGATAATTATTGAAGAACTTTTGAAAAATATAAGCTATGGCTCTGCACGGAGCCATAGCTTGAGTCTTAAACTAAATCGCGATTATTTTCTTTTTCTAAGAATTTTTCAAGATCTTTCTTTGAATATTCTTTTTCTTTAAGCTTTACTTCGTTATCGAAAATATGCTTAACGCCTTTTTCTTCTAGGATTGGCCCTTTAAGTGCTTCAAGTGCATTTTGATTTTTCTGATAATAATCAAAAATAGCCATCTCTTGCCCTGGGAAGCTTCTAGCTTGCACCATTATTGCTTCTCTGATGTCGTTTTGTTCAATGCGTAATTCTTTTGCTTTTACGTATTCAGCAAGCATTAGACCAATTCTTACACGACGCATCGCAAGTTTTTGATAATAACTATCAAGATCTTTTTCAGACTTACTTTTGAGAGTTTCATCAGAAGCTTTAAGTTCTTCACCTTGAGATTTTAGAATATTATATTCTCTCTCTGTTAGAGACGCAGGTACATCAAAGTCCAGCATTTTTTCCAGCTGATCAAACAGGCTCATCTTCATGATTGTGTTAATTGAGTCAGCATACTCAAATCTGATGCTATCTGCTATTTGTTCTTTTAATTTTTCAACGCTTTCAAATTTGAATTTTTTAGCAAACTCATCATTGATCTCAACTGCCTCAGGCTTATGAACTGCAAGTACTTTAACTTTGAATTCAGACGGTTTACCGGCTAGATCTGCTGCGTGATATTCCTTCGGGAAAGTAACATTAACAGAAATTTCATCACCTTTTTTAGTACCGACTAATTGATCTTCAAAAGTATCAATGAAAGATTTACTACCCAAGACTAATTTATGGCTTTTAAGATTACCGCCATCGAACGCGACACCGTCAACATAGCCGATTGCATCTAACGTGATTTGATCGCCCATTGCAGCTTTTGCTTTAGATTCTTTAGTGAATTCTTTTGATGCATCAGCAATTTTGCTAAGTTTTTCATCAATATCTTTAGCATCAACTTTGAGCACCGCTTTTTCCACTGATATTTTCTTGAAATCAGGTAATTCCACTTTTGGCGAGCGTTCAAATTTCACAGTAAATTCAGCATCTTTTCCATTTTCAGCTTTAAAATCATCTAATTTTGGATCAGTTGCGATGTTGAGCTTGTTGTCTTTAACAATTTTATCAATAATATGATTTATTTCATGCTGTAAAACATCTTGCCTTGCAGACGCGCTATATTTCTTTTCAACGATGGCTTTAGGAACTTTTCCAGCTCTAAATCCAGGCATCTTTATTTTGCCTGAGAGATTTGCAATTTCATTTTGCACTTTACTATCGATAAGACTTGCTGGCAGCGTAACTTTAACTTGAAAATTAAGACCCTCGTCTTTTAAGATCTCTATTTTAGCGTCAAGGTCTTTATTTTTGTTATCAGACATGTTTAACTCAAAACTTTTATTAATTTTATGTAAATGTAGTGGTGCGGGTAGAGGGACTTGAACCCCCACGCCTTGCAGCGTTAGAACCTAAATCTAGTGCGTCTACCAGTTTCGCCATACCCGCATTAAAACCTTAAAAATCTCATGAATAAAGATAAATAGGGCTATAAATCTTAAACTTAATTAAGGAATTTACTTAAACAGTAATAATACACATTGTATAGTCTTTGTAAATCATTAATTTCTGTATATTCGTCAATTTTATGGGCGCTCGATGATAACAATCCAAACTCAACAACTTTGCAATATTTAACGGCAAAGCGCGCATCCGAATTACCGCCGCTGGTTGATAATTCTCCTTTTGATTTTGTAATTTCCCTTACAATATTTGCAAAATCTTCAATGAGTCCTTCAGGTTTTTGAATGAATACTTCAGCCGAACAATTAGCTGTTAGCTGATAATTTTTAGTATATTGCTCAATTTTTTGTTTAACTGCTTCAAGTAAACTCTCTTGCGTTTGCAGGTCATTAAATCTGATATTAAATTTAGCACGCGCGCTTGCAGGTATGACGTTCGTTGCAGAATTTACAGTATTGATCGAGGTTATAACAAGATTAGAGCTTTGAAAAAAATCATTTCCTGCATCAAGTTTTAAACTTTTAAGTTCCTGCAAGATGTTGATCATGTAATTCAAAGGATTGTCAGCTTTATCAGGGTAGGCAACATGACCTTGGGTGCCGAGCACATCAAGCGTGAAATTAATGCTTCCACGCCGGCCGATTTTAATAATATCTCCGACTTCTGACTCACAAGTTGGCTCGCCGATAATCATTAGGTCAATATTAATATCTTTATCATGCAGATACTCAAGCATTGCGCGCGTGCCGAATTTTGCCTCCCCTTCTTCGTCGCTTGTAAGTAAAAAGCTAATTTGGCCGGTAAAATCTTTTGTGGAATTTATAAAGTCTAGGGCTGCTGCAAGCATGCACGCAATCGCTCCTTTCATATCAACAGCCCCTCGCCCGTAGATCTTTCCCTCTTTCTCAAAAACTACGAAAGGATCGGTCGTCCAAAGTGTTGCGTCTCCGGCAGGAACAACATCAACATGTCCACCAAAACAAATGTTAGGTGTACCGCTTCCGAACTTTGCATAAAGATTTTTTACTTTGTAATTATCACCAAATTCTTTTATTTCTACATTAAAACCATTACTCTCAAGAAGACTTGCAATATATTCGATTGCTCCGGCACTTGCAGGGGTTACTGACTTGAAACCAATTAGTTTTTTTAAGTATTTTATGTAATCTGGATTCATATAATTATTTTGAATTCTTTGAACCTATAATAATTAATTACTCATGCAGCTGCTATATAAATATGCTGCTTACAGACGATTTTTAAGCACTCAAATTTAATGCAGATTTTTTATAAGTTTTTGTGTATAATGCTGAAATTAAAAATAGGAATTTTTAAGAGTGTTACCATTTGTTAAAATGCATGGGCTTGGTAATGATTTTGTAATCGTTGAAAAACAAAATTTACCCGTAAGATGCGATATTTCAAAATTAGCAAAAGAGATTACGCACGCGCATACCGGGATCGGTGCCGACCAATTTATAGTGTACGACACGCAAGGTGCATTTGTAAATATGCTTGTATATAATCAAGACGGTACGAAGGCTAGCGCATGCGGCAATGCCTCAAGATGCCTGATGAGTTTGATAAATAAAAAATCAAGTATAAGAGAAATTACGCTTAAAGTAGAGGGTAGAGAAATCCTGTGCAATATTGAAGCTAGTCATCAAGTCAGTGTCAATATGGGTAAAGTGAGCTTTGATGAAAAATGGATGCTTTCAGAAGAAACAAAATGGCAGATTGCTGAGCGTTATTCTCTTGAGTTTAAAGAAATTATTTGTGTGGATATCGGCAATCCTCATCTAGTGATATTTAGTAATTTATGCGATCAGGACATGCTAATTATCGGCGAGCAACTCCAGCATAAAGAATTTTTTAAAAATGGCGTTAACGTGAATTTCGCAAATATTATGGATGATAAAATTAGTTTAAGAGTTTGGGAAAGAGGTACCGGTCTTACTTTGGCTTGCGGAAGCGGCGCATGTGCAAGTTTTGCAAGCGCACGCAAACTTGGCTTTGTGGGCGAAGAATCGATTGTTGCTTTTGCGATTGGTGATCTTAAGATCAGGCAGTCTCAATCAGGCGATATAATTATGATGGGGCCTACAAGCTTTATAGCTGAAGGAATATTTTATTATGATTAAAGATGTTGTAACTTTCGGCTGCCGCTTAAATACTTATGAGAGCGAAATAATCAAAAATAATATTATGGCTTCCGGGCTTGATAATGTGCTTGTGTTCAATACTTGCGCAGTTACCAAGGAAGCAGAGAAACAGGCAAGAAGCGCTATTCGTAAAGCTAAAAGAAATAATCCGGATGTTAAAATAATAGTCACCGGTTGTGCTGCTCAAATAAATCCAGATAGCTTCTCCTCAATGAGTGAGGTTGATAAGGTAATTGGTAATGAAGAAAAACTGATAGCTGCTAACTATAATCTTAACGAGGAAAAAGTTGTAGTTAATGATATAATGTCTGTTACCGAGACCGCTAATCATCTAATCAGTCATTTTGAAGGTAGAGCGCGGGCTTTTATTCAAGTGCAAAACGGCTGTAATCACCGCTGTACATTCTGCATAATACCCTACGGTCGCGGCAATAGTCGTTCAGTTCCTATCGGGGTAATTGTTGAGCAGGTAAAGTTACTTGTCAGCCAAGGATATAATGAAGTAGTTTTAACAGGAGTAGATGTTACGTCCTACGGGCCTGACCTACCTGGTAGCCCTACCTTTGCACAAATGGTCAGACGCCTACTTAATCTTGTACCTGAACTTAAAAGATTGCGTCTGTCTTCTATTGACGTGGCTGAAATTGATAGCGACCTTTTTGATTTAATGGCGTACGAACCGCGCCTGATGCCACATATTCATATTAGTCTGCAGGCAGGAGATAATATGATACTCAAGCGCATGAAACGTCGCCATAATAGACAGCAGATTATAGATTTCTGCAACTCTTTAAGAAGTGCGCGCCCCGGTGTCTCATACGGTGCAGATATTATCGCAGGTTTTCCTACCGAAACTGATGAGATGTTTGAAAATACGAGGAAGCTGATATCTGAGGCAGGACTTCAATATTTGCACGTATTTCCTTTTTCAGAACGCGAAGGGACACCGGCCGCCAAAATGCCTCAAATCAAGAATGACATTAGAAAGCAACGCGCAGCAATCTTGCGACAAGAAGGCTCGCTTGAGCTTCATAAGTTCTTTAAGCAACATATCGGCAAAAATGTTGAATTATTAATGGAGCAGCATAATATGGCTCATACTGAGAGTTTTATTCCAGTAAAACTTGAAGGTGGGAATTATATACCTGGTGAAATTATCAAAGCTACCTTAATAAGCGTAGATGAGAACAACATGATAGCAAAACGCGCGTAACATGGAAAAGTTTAACGATATTGCAGTTTATGGAGGTGGTGGTTGGGGATGCGCACTTGCTTGCCAAGTAGCTCGCGTTCAAAACCAGGCAATTTTATATTTACGAAATGAACAAATAGCTGCTGAGATCGAAAAGCATCATACAAATAAAAAATATTTAGGTGACCGGGCACTTGCTGCAAATATTATCCCGACAACTAATTTGGGGAAAATTCTATCCCGTGATTTGATAATTATTGCTGTATCATCTTATTCATTTGCGCAAGCAATAACCACTTTAAAAAATGCCGGCTTAAATCCTAACACCACATTACTTATTGCTACAAAGGGCCTAAGCAGCGCCCCTGTTGAGCTATTATCTGACAAATTAAAGCCTTGCTTGCAAAACCCATTTGCCTTTATTTCAGGCCCTAATTTTGCAAAAGAAGTGGTAGCGGATTTACTAACGCCTGCAACTATTGCCTCGAGTGACCTTGGACTCGCAAATAAAATCTCTAGGTCTCTTGCTTCACAAAATTTTGTACTTAACATAACGCAGGACATAATCACAGTTCAAATTGCCGGAGCCATGAAAAACATTATCGCTATAAAAAGCGGCATGTATGAGGGTTACGGCTACAAAGAAAATGCCAAGTCCGGTCTGATTACAGATGGCCTCAAGGAAATTATGGATCTCTCAATCGCAATGGGCGGCGCAATGAGCACCATGCTTACATCTGCAGTTCTTGGCGATTTAATGCTTACTTGTTATTCACAGACCTCGCGTAATACCAAGTTCGGATATGAGTTTGCGAAATCGCGGGATCCCCTAAGTTTTTTAAAATCCTACCCGCATTTGATTGAAGGCAAAGAATCAGCTCCACTTGTGCTTGCTTTAGCTGAGAAATACAATGTCAATTTGCCGATAGTTGCATCTGTAGCTGAAGCATTAAAGTCATAAAGATTCTTGAAGTTTAAAACTCATACAGTTTCTCATTTGTAGCTAGCAAAAATAGCTTTAAGATTTAATATATTTTCAAATATTAAATTTATGAAATCAACCTCTGAAGACCAAACTCTAAAAAGCAGATTTGATACTGAAAAGCAAGCAACTCTTGCAAGTGCAGAGCAATATCTCAATACCAACCAAGCTAAACCAGTTCCCTTTACTCCAAGCGATCTAGGTAATCAAAGAGCGGACATCACAAAATTAGTTAGTAGGGGGAATTTCAAAGAAGCATTAGTGGCTTTAGAAAAACTCCGTGATGCCAAAAGTGGTATCACTCAGACTACAGTCACAAATGATCAAGGCGCCCCAACCTTTATACGTGACGCACGCGGTGCCAAAGTTCCACCAGTTAGAGAGACCGAAAGCTTTGAAATGCAGTATTTAAATTCTATCAGAGCAGCACAAGACCTTATTGATACTCACCCCGGTCTTAAGCCTGAAGTTGAAGCTAAACTTCGAGCAGAATTACAGCTGAAGGCTGAAAAATTTTTTGCACGAGAGGGTGGTTTTCATACTAAAATAAAAGGAGGTCTTTCACAAAAGCAACTGGGCAAAGAAGAGCTTAAAAAAGAGATCCAAGACATTGGAGTTCTCTTAGGTGAAAACGGAATTAGCCAGGCTTATACTAAATTAAATGTCGCTAAGGATTTCCAGAATTTTAAAGATACTCACTCAAATGTCGTTACAGTAACTGCAATTCAGCATAATGGTAAGTCGCACACTGTAATTGAAGCAGATGTTGCAATGAAAGGCTTAACAGCAAGTCAGAAAGAAGAGTATGCGACAATTGGTATCAAAAGTTCTACAATACCAAAACCTAAATGGTTCACAGCAATGCCTGCGTGGGAGCAAGAGTTGAGTAAAAAATATGCACCTGCTATAGCCAAAGGTGATCATGTAATGCCTACCCAGCTGCGGCAAATGGTGGGGATAAAAAACGCTTTTGAGAAAACCACAGCAATCTATGATCCTGAATCTTCCAAACTTGAAACGCTTGCTACTTCAAAACATGCAGGCACCCTTGCCTCTTTGGCCCCCGATAAATCTGATAGACAACGTATCACTGATGAAAATGCCAAGCAAGCTCAAGAGCTTATTGGTCCTGATCGTAAACTTCATTGCAATACACTTAACTCAGGCCCGGTAGGAGCAGGAGATGATCCTGAAATTGTTAAAAGTACCAAGCAAGCCATGAAAAATGTTGGAGGGGCAATATCTAACACAGCCTTTAATGCATTTAGAAGATTTGGGGTTTCTAATGATTTTAGCGGTACAAAAGATAATTTAAAGCAAATGTCGAACAGTCTACCAGATGACCCTGCTTTTAAAGATTTAAAAAATCATTTGCAACCGAAAGGTTTTTTCGGAAGATTATTCAGGACAGGCGACCCTCAATTTGAAATAGATACTTTAAGAGCCTCAGGGAAAATTGACGATAAAACCAAAGCAATTTTAGAAACTACAATTGACTTGCGTCGTTCAGTTGAAACAGCTGATAAAATAATAAAATTTGCAGATTCTGAAAATTCAAGTTTAGCTGTCTCAGAAAAGCTAAACAAACTTGCAAATAAAGTTGAAAAAGTTTTAAAAAGTGATGAGGGCGTAGGACTTGTCAAAGAAAAACTTCCAAAGCACACTACATTAAGAATGTGTGCAAGCGGTAAAGATAGAACAGGGCTTGCCGAACATAACCAATCAGCTGAAGCGATAGCAGAAAAAATTGGCGCAACTGCCAAAGACATAGATGCGCAACTTTTGAGCGGAGGTCATACTGCTCAGCAAGCCGGAGGAATTCACGCAGGTGGTGCAACAATCGGTTGTTACGGTACTAAAAGTGAAAACCGAGCGGGTATTCCAAAGAGTAGGAAAGAGGGGCTCGAGACTATTATTGAAGTTTCAGCAAGCAGCAATAAGATCAAAGGCAATAGCAAGAAACATGATAAAGAGATTGAAAAAGAAATAGCAGCCGACAAAGCCGCAAAACCTTCAATTTCTGCAAAAACTAATACGCAACCACAGGCTCTTGCTCAAGTACAAAGTAAAGATGAAACAAAAACAATGCCACCTAAGGTAACAACAGTTAGCTTTGAAAAGACAAAACCAATAAGTAAAGAAATGCAAAAAGAAGCTGAAAATATATTTCCACCTAATGCTAGAGTAACTGTAGTAGGGCAAAAGAATGAAAAAGCTACTAACACTTCGGCACCTAAACGTTTTAGTAAAGATAGCGGCATTAGTAGGCCTAAGTAAGTGGCCTTGTTTTTAAGAAAATAATATCAGAGGTTTAATGTGAGCTTAATTAATTTATACATGTCGAGCATTGCGTTCCTCGGTTCTTGCGTTTACTACATTCAATCATCTAGAATTTTCAAGAGAAAATCAGCAAGCGACTTGTCCCTGCCTGGATACTTAATTAGTCTATTATCGTACTAGCTCAATTGGCTAACATACGGATATTTTATTAACGATACCGCTAATCGCGTTAGGGTCAATCAGCGCCCTTGGAACGAGCCTTGTAACGTGTGGCATATTGCTTTACGGCAAAAAACAATGAACTCAAGTCTTTAAGCTTGCGTGTGAAATTCAATTAGACTTATTGCGCGAAACTCGCTAATTTAGGAGCGATTTTATATAATTCTTGGACATGCTCGCAGATTCTAATTCGAAATACGATGTTATCATAATCGGCGCTGGAGCTGCAGGGCTTATGTGCGCGCAAAGTTCAGGCAAGCAGGGCTTGAAAGTACTGGTACTTGATCACTCAAAAAAACCTGCTGAGAAAATTCGCATTTCAGGGGGCGGGCGTTGCAATTTCACCAATATTAACACAACTCCTGAAAACTTTTTATCTCAAAATCCGCGTTTTTGTATCTCAGCGCTTAAGCGTTATACACCATCAGATTTCATTAAATTAGTTGAAAAACATAAAATTGCTTATCATGAGAAAACTTTAGGGCAACTATTTTGCGATGGATCTTCCCAAAACATTATCAATATGCTCTTACAAGAATGTGAGGCTGGTAAGGTTGAGATACGTCTTCAAACTAGTGTCACTGATATTGTTAAAAATTTGAGCGGCTTTACCGTTACCACTCAAGATCAGAATTTTGAGTGTGCAAATCTAGTTATTGCTACAGGCGGTCTTTCAATTCCTAAAATGGGAGCAACTGACTTTGGCTATCAAATAGCAAGTAAATTTGGGCTTAAACTAATTCCACCCCGCGCAGGACTTGTGCCTTTTACCCTTGACGCTGAGGATCTAAAAATCTGGAGCACATTATCAGGGATATCGTTAGATGCAATAGCAAGCTACAAGAAAGTGAACTTTCAAGAAGGCATGCTATTTACGCACAGGGGTTTAAGCGGTCCTGCAATTTTGCAAATTTCATCTTATTGGCAGGAGGGTGATACTGTTTCCATCAATTTGCTCCCTGGGATCAATATTTTAGAAAAACTAAAAAATAAAAAATTAACTCATCCAAAGCTTGAGATAGGTAATGTTTTAGCAGAAATCTTGCCAAAACGCCTAAGTCACATCATCAGCGATATAACAAATATTAGTGGTCAGCTTGCTAATCTTTCCAGCACAAAGTTAGAGAACCTAGCTTGCATTATCTCAGATATGAAATTCAGCCCTAATGGCACTGAAGGATACCGTACTGCTGAAGTAACGCTTGGCGGTGTAGATACTGAAGAATTATCATCAAGCACTTTTGAAGCAAAGTCTGTTAAGGGATTATATTTTATTGGAGAAGTCGTTGACGTTACGGGTCATCTTGGTGGCTATAATTTCCAGTGGGCTTGGGCCTCAGGTCATGCTGCAGGTTTGAGTTTTGTGGTAAATTAAAGACTTTAAACTCGCAGGCTACCCACCTTCATGATCTATTAATTCGAGTATGCAAAGAGCAACTTTCATATTTAATCTGTATTTCATTAGTGTTGCAGTTATCATTATATGGCACTGTTAACAAAGTAATTTATAGACCTTAGAAAGAGCAAGGGCAATGAAGCTAAGGAAAGTAGAATCAAGTTTGTCAAAACGCATGGCAATTCTCTTATTTTCTTTAAGTCTGCCGAATAGTCTATCAATAATATGTCTTTTGCGATAAAGTACAGTATCATAAAAGTCCTCCCGGAGTTAAATTAGAGTCTTTAGGCAAATAAACTTAGTTATATGACAGATGACGTAAAAAAAGCGACCCACTGATAAATACCAATGGATAGGTCTGTCTATTTAACTGTGTAAATTTGCTCATAGGCCCCCTAAATTCTATCGTCAAATTTTATCAAAAAATGTGCCATAGCCTCCCCCCAATTCTGGATGGGCATACTCCATTTTCGTGTAATGTAATCTATAGTCAAGTACAAAG
>Ga0209512_1001396_pt1 | contig 29939 bp, 21 predicted proteins | sample frozenSSSSmetaG_FD_184142 | JGI IMG/M metagenome (GOLD analysis project Ga0209512, IMG submission 184142) | Glacier valley bacterial and archeal communities from Borup Fiord, Nunavut, Canada, to study Microbial Dark Matter (Phase II) -... | ecosystem: Environmental > Aquatic > Freshwater > Ice >...
CTCAGCGGCTCAATCCGGGCTATATTCGCAGTCGGCTTGCGATCGCGACTGCTCCCCCCCTCAACCAAAATCGTCTGCTAGAAGCCCTACAACTGCTGCGGCTCAATCCCTTAATTGCCAATCTGTCCGCTGAACTAGCTGCCAGCCCCTACCCTGGTCGCAGTATTCTCACCGTAAAAATTCAAGAAGCCCCCACCTGGAACGGGCAGATCCAGATCGATAATGGACGATCGCCCAGCGTGGGCACCGATCGCCGCCGCGTCCAACTCAGCCAGTCCAACCTTCTAGGATTGGGTGACAGTCTCTTCGCCCATTATACCAACACCAACGGCAGCAATACGCTCGACCTCAGTTACACGCTGCCGCTCAGTCCCCACAATACAACCTTGAGCTTTAATTACGGCACCAGCAAAAGTCGCGTGATCGAGAAGCCTTTCGACGTTTTGGAGATTACCTCTCGATCTCAGTACGCTGAATTGACGCTGCGGCAGCCGTTCCTGCAAAGTCCGACTGCGGAAGGAGCGATCGGGCTGACAGTTTCCCATCAGGTCAGCCAAACCGAACTGGGACTCGACAACATCGGACCCTTTCCGCTCTCTCCGGGCGCAGATGACGAAGGTCGCACTCGCATCTCCGCCCTGCGGTTTTTCCAGGAATGGACGCAACGCAGTAGCCAACAGGTACTCGCCCTGCGTTCTCAATTTAGTGTGGGGGTCAATGCTTTCAACGCCACGATTAATGACACCGCTCCCGACAGTCGGTTTTTTGCCTGGCGAGGTCAGGCGCAATGGGTGCATTTGTTGGGCAACGACCCCGAAGCGCTGCTCTTGCTGCGTACCGATTTGCAATTGGCCGACCGCCCTCTGCTCACCGCCGAACAATTTGGGCTAGGTGGCTTTGAGAGTGTGCGGGGCTATCGTCAGGATGCCCTGCTCACCGATAATGGCATTTTTGCGTCTACCGAACTGCGGTTGCCCATCGTCCGCATCCCCAACTGGCGCAGTACCCTTTCCCTCGTGCCTTTTCTAGAAGTTGGGCATGGCTGGAACCGCGATCGGGTTGATCCTAGCCCCAACACTTTGCTGGCGACTGGGTTGGGATTACGTTGGCGGATTGGCGATCGCATTCTGGCCCGATTCGATTGGGGACTTCCCCTGATTTCAACGAAGGCTGAAAAACGCACGCTACAAGAAAACGGTTTTTACTTCTCACTCTTATGGAACCCTTTCTAAAGCCTCTTCTCAAATTCTGGCTAGCGTTTGCCCTGGCGTTGTTATTGACGCTGTGGTCAGGCACGTTGACTCAAACGGCGGCATCGACTCACATCTCCTCCAAGGCGCTCAACTCCGCGCCGCCCGAAACCTGGGTGCAGCAGGGCACAACTCTCTATGAAACGGGACAATACCAGGCAGCGGTAGCCGCTTGGAAACAGGCAGCCGAGGCCTATCAACAGCAGGGAGACAGACTCAACCAAGCCGTTGCCCTCAGTAATTTGGCATTGACCTATCACCAGTTGGGCGACTGGACAGCAGCCGATACCGCCATCAGCGCTAGTTTTCAGCGCTTGCCTTCAGACCAGCGATCGCCCACCTATGGTCAAATTCTGGATATTCGGGGTCAGCTTAGCTTTGACCGAGGGCATCTGCAAGCGGCGCTCACGGATTGGTCAACGGCGGCGGCAATTTATGAAAGGGTCAGCGATCGCGAAAGTTTAAACATCAACCAACTCAATCAAGCCCAGGCTCTGCAACTTTTGGGACTGTTGCCTCAAGCTGAACGGCTACTGCAAACGCTGCAAGCTAACCTGAATCAGCCGACGAATCCCTTGCTAAAAACCAGAACCCTGCGGAGTTTAGGGCAGGTTTATCAGAAGTTGGGCAAATTAGACGAGGCTCAGGCTCTCCTTACAGCCAGCCAACAAACGGCGCAACAGTTGTCTCCACCGCAATTAGCGCGAGAAATCGCCGCCACCTGGCTGAGTTTGGGCAATGTGCAACGAGCGATCGCTGAACGCGATCGAGAAACCGCCGCTGCCACGACCTACACCGAATTCACAGCTTGTCCAGTTTACCCGCCCCGCCGTTCGGCATCGACCGCCTACGAACAAGCAGAACTGGCCTTAACTCAGTATCAAAAAGCTGACCAGGGATTTGGAGATCCGACTTTAGACAATCCGAATCTCATCACTAAACTCCACAGCCAACTCAATCAATTGAGTCTGCTCCGAGAACTTCAGCGAGAATCAGAAGCCCTGAATCGATTGCCCACCATCACTGCGCAGCTAGCGCAAACGCCTCCCAATCGAGCCAGCGTGTTTGCTCGAATTAATTTAGCGCGATCGCTGATGTGCTTTACGACTGCCCCCTCTGATCAAACGATCGCCGCCCAGCTTGCGATCGCCATTCAACAAGCCCGACTCTTGAACGATCAACGCGCTGAATCTTACGCACTGGGCACCCTGGGACACTTATATGAACTGGAAGCAGAACGTCTACAGAAGTCCAAACAAACGACAGCCTCCCAACAGCAATGGTTCTACGCCCGTAAATTAACCGAAAAGGCGTTACTCATCGCGCAAGCGACGAATGCCTCAGAGATTACTTACCAATGGCAGTGGCAACTGGGTCGCATTTTGAAAGAACTACCGGGCGAAACAACTCGCCAGCAAGCCATCAACGTCTATTCAGAAGCGGTCAAAACCCTATCCGTCGTGCGGAGTGAATTGAGCGGCACAAATCCTAGTGTGCAGTTTTCCTTCCGCGATGATGCCGAACCCGTCTATCGAGAACTTGTTGATTTGCTGTTGAGTCCCCAAAACAGTGCGCTACCGGATGCAGCCGCTCTGAGTAAGGCGATCGCTGTGATTGATTCTTTGCAGGTAGCTGAACTAGAAAATTTCTTTCGCTGTGTCTTGTCGCAGCTTGTCCAGGTGGATCGAGTGGTCGAGCAGTCTGATCCCACTGCCGCCATCTTTTATCCGATTATGTTACCCGATCGACTCGAAGTGATTCTGCGCCTACCGGGACAATCAACCCCCATTCACTACAGCAGCCCCGTTGCTCGCAGTCAGGTAGAAAGGACCCTCCAGACGCTACGATCGGGGTTAGTGAATCCTCAAGCGGGATTTGATGAGTATGAACAATCCTCCCGACAAGTTTATGAGTGGCTGATTCGCCCGGCTGAGGCTGCTCTAAAAACCGCTCAGGCAAAAACGCTGGTGTTTATTTTGGATGGCTCTCTGCGGAATATTCCCATGTCTGCCCTATGGGATGGACAGCAGTTTTTAATTGAGCAATACGCGATTGCGATTACGCCAGGGTTTCAATTACTGGGGCCCAAACGATTAGAGCCGCAGCAGTTAAGAGCCTTGATCGCAGGATTAACTTCTCTCGAATCGGGCAAAGTCAGAGTTGCCGGACGCGACTATACCTTCAATCCTCTCAAAAATGTGCAGGCAGAAACCGCTAAAATCAAGGCGGTGTTGCCCAGTTCGATCGAGCTTCTGGGCGATCAATTTCAGTCCAACACCCTGCGCCAGCAGTTGTCTCGGTCTGCCTTTCCCATCCTCCACTTCTCCACCCACGGCAACTTTGGCGCCAATCCCCAGGAAACGTTCATCCTCACCGCAGCGAATCAATATCTAAGTTTGGACGACCTGCAAGGGTTGTTGCGGGCTAACCAAAATCGAACCGCAATCGAGCTGATTGTTTTTAGCGCTTGTGAAACAGCAAAAGGCGATCGTCATGCCGCTCTGGGAATGGCTGGCGCAGCGGTGCGATCGGGAGCCAGCAGTACACTAGCCACGCTCTGGGCTGTAGATGATGCCTCTACCACGGAGTTGATGGGGCAGTTTTATCAGAATTTGAAGACCGTGATTGAAAAACGCCAGGGCACGAAAGCTGCCGCACTCAGACAGTCCCAGTTGTCTTTGCTGAAGAGTGACAACTACAGCAGTCCTTACTATTGGTCACCCTTTATCCTGCTAGGAAATTGGCTTTAATCTGAGTTTGATGAGACTTTTTCCTTCGTTCTTTGCAGACTACAGCGCAGCGATTAACGTATCTGCGTAAACGTTAGGAGCAACCACAGGAGGATGTGAATAAACCTGATGACTCAGACGTAATAAAAGATGTCGGCTTCAGAGAACACCTGATGAGCAGTTCTTAAGCCCCCTGAGTTCAGCGTTTATTAACTAGGTGAATCCAATCATGACTAACATTACTCAGTCCGTTAGGCTTTCTGTTCAGTCCATTCAGCCTCGCAAACGGCAAGCTCTAGTTGCCCTACTCGTCTCCACCAGCACCATCTTGGGACTCCTGCCAGGAACCCTATCAGCGGGCAAAGCCGAAGTGATTGGTCAGGACAATCGCACAACCCCCGCCTACGACTGGCTGACTCGCCCAGGTCAACAACGGTCCGCCTTCGGTCAGCTAGAAATTAAGCAACAAGACAACAACTATAAAAGTTGTAGCTTTGTGGTCGTCGGTCGCAACATTGGGATGACTGCTGCCCACTGCGTCATGGATAAACAAGGAAAACCCGTTGCCCAAATCAAAGCCTATGCTGCACGGCATGGCAACTATCCCGGTACCTATACTCCGCGTTACAAGGCAATGGCCAACGTTGATTGGTTTGCTCGCGGGACTCAGGTTTATCCCAGTACGGTAGAAACCTTTGCTAAAGATTGGGCATTGATCCACTTCTCGACCAACATCGGTGATGTCACGGGTTGGGTTGGCAATGTGAACTATGGCAGTGGTGGTAGCCAACTGAATGGGCAAATGACCAACTATATCGGTTATCCCAGTGATTGGCCCAGTTCAACTCCAGCGATGCACGCAGGCTGTCGATTTACTCGGTTTTCTCAAAAGATGATTTTCCACGACTGTGATACTGCTCCCGGCACATCTGGGGCTGGTATGTACTACAAGCTGACCGACACCGACATTCGCACTCAAGCGGTGAATAACTCTCAGGGATGGCGCTTTACGGATGGTAGCCGCGCGAATGGAGCCGTCCCCCTGGATACCTTCATGCCCACTCTGAAGTACTACAGAGGGTATTAAGGAGTCATTTAGTAGGGTGTTGTGAGTCGTCGCGTTACGTCAAGGAATGTTAATCGCCCCAGTATTGCATTCTCTAATACACCCTACTTCTCATTGTTCCGCGATCGCCCTCCCATACATTCCACCTCGCTGTTTCGTCTAATTGCTCGTCCTAATATTTCTAACGGTGAATCATGTTGAAGAAACTCCTTCCATTAACGGTTGCTACCGTGACAGCGCTTTTTCCCATCAGTATCGCCCTGAGCCAGGATGATCCCCTCTGCTACATGGAACGTGGACAGCAAGGGACGATTGACCTCAGTCGCATTTGTGGAAAGACTTCTATGCCTCAGCCTCAACCTCAGACCCCACAAAATTCATCTCAAGGCAGTGACAGTGGTCAACCGCCTGCCCCGGCCCAACCCCTCGACCCCACTGTAGAACTGGTTCCCAATCAGCGAGTGGAACCCCCCGTCGTTCTCAGAAAAAACCCTTCGCCCTTATGGAACTTGCTGCCGGATCTGCCCCAGCAACCCGTGGAAAAGCCCGTTAAGTAGGGATTGATCGCTTCGGTTCCATATGCAAACCTTCTTGATCCCTTTTAATCCCTTTGTGTTGCCCCAGGAGAAAACTACAATGCAAGCTCTTTCCCGCCCAAGTTCTGTCTTTCAACGCCTCAAATGCCGCGAGATTTCCTCTGAGTCTGCCCTCCAACTCCTGGTCAATCCCCAGGGCTTAATCAATTTTGAGTTACTGGATGTAGAGGTTAATGAGCGCTTCTTTCGGCAACTCAGCGATCGTGCCCTGTTACCGCCTGTAGTTCCCCTGCTGCTCTGGCAAAATTGTTACTATCTGGGTTGTCCGGTGACGCTGGATGCTCAAGCTCTACAGCACCTGCGCGATCGCCTAAGCGCTGAAGTTTGTATCACCCCAATTCATCAAAAAAGCTATAGCGACTGGGTACGCATTCAAAATCTGAGTCCCGGACATCTCACCTTCGCCAATGCGATCGATCCGTTAACGGGTGCCGCCGAGCAGGAAGATATTACCCAAATCACCGAATTTCATCTAGCCCAGTCAGAAAGTCAGGTCGAGCGGATCAAAGCGATCATTAGCGGCGCACTGCGGAATCGCGCCAGTGATATTCATCTAGAACCGACCGCAGCAGGCTTGCGGGTGCGCTATCGAATCGATGGCATTCTGCGTCACATTACAACCTTGCCGCCTGAGGTGAGTCGCAAGGTGATTGTGTCTCTTAAAGTGATGTGTGAGATGGATATTTCAGAAAGCCGTCGCCCCCAGGATGGGCGGATTGGGGAAAAGTACTCCACGGCCCAGCAGCAGGAAGCGGGTCTGGATCTGCGGGTGAGCACGTTGCCCTGTATGAGCGGCAAAAAGGGAGAAGTCGGCGAGAAAGCTGTGTTGCGTCTACTCAGACAGGAAAATTCTTTTTCGACGATCGAGAACCTCGGCTTTTCTGAGGCGACGCGGGCCATTTATCAAAGTTGGTTAGAGCAGCCCCAGGGCATGGTGATTTTGACGGGGCCGACGGGTTCAGGGAAAACCAGCACGCTCTACACCAGTCTGAGAGCCGTCTCCCAAGAGTCTGTAAACATTGTCACGGTGGAAGATCCTGTAGAGTATCTGTTGCCAGAGATTACGCAAACCCAGGTCAATGAATTGGCGGGAATGACCTTTGCTGCCGGGTTACGGGCAATTCTGCGGCAAGATCCGGACATCATCATGCTGGGAGAGATTCGCGATCATGAAACTGCCGAAACTGCTGTGCGAGCCGCCTTAACCGGACACCTCGTGTTTACGACCCTGCACACCAATGATGCGATCGGAGCCATTCCCCGCCTCAAGGACATTGGCCCAGATCCAGGACTAATTAGTGATGCGTTGTTAGGTGTGATGGCACAGCGCCTAGTCCGTCGAGTCTGCCCTCATTGTGCCGAACCTCACTCCCCCAGCGAGGCTGATCTCCGACTCTTGGGACTGAAGCCAGAAACAGCCAATCTATCGGCTTGGCGACGAGGACGAGGCTGCTCTCAGTGTTTCCAGTCGGGGTACTTGGGACGAGAGGCGATTATTGAATTGCTCAACATTGATGATACGGTGCGTCATTTGATTCACGAGGGCACCACGCTACAGTTGCAGCAGTATCTTCAGGCGGGGCAGTTTTACTCATTCCGGCAGGCGGCGATCGAGAAAGTCACCACGGGAGTCACCACGATCGATGAAGTGCGGCGAGTCTTGCCTTACAGTGCTTTATCCCGAACAGAAGTCGCGCCGATCGCCCGTCCAACCGCCCTAGCAATTGCTTAACAACTGCTAATCGCCGATCGTTCTTGTAAACAATCTTGCTCCTGTTTCTTGACGCTAAAGTTCAGTGCTAGGGTAAAAAGCATTGAGAGAAAAGAGGCGATCGCAGATGTGGCGTAAACAGATCCTCTGCTTGAGTCGTTGGATGCTCGGTTGGATGGCGACTGCCCTACCCGCGACTGCCCAAATTGCTGGAGACGGCACTCTAGGAACTCAGGTGAATAAGGCGACGATCGCACCCTGTATTGGTATGTGCACTATCACGGGCGGGGTTGAACAAGGAACTAACCTGTTTCACAGCTTCCAAGAGTTCTCCATTCCCACGGGCGGGCAAGCCTGGTTCAACAATTCTCCTCAGATTCAAAACATCCTGACTCGTGTAACTGGAAACTCTATTTCCAACCTGGATGGACTGATTAAAACCAACGGCACCGCTAACTTTTTCTTCCTGAATCCCAACGGCATTGTGTTTGGTTCCAATGCTCAATTGCAAATTGGCGGCTCCTTTTTTGCCAGCACTGCCAGTAGTTTTAAGTTTGCGGATGGCAGCGAGTTTGGGGCGATCGCTGCTCAGACACCACCATTGCTCGCGGTTCACGTCACCCCCGGACTGCAAACGGGTAGCCTCGCCTCTGGAGCAACTATTATCAATCGGGGTAGCTTGACAACCGGACAAGACCTGACCCTGGACTCTAGTCAACTGGATCTGCAAGGGCGGCTCATCGCAGGTCGAGACTTAACCCTGAACGCCCAGAACACTGTGAAAGTTCGGGAGTCTACCGCGACGACACCCTTTGTTGCCCAGTCCGGTCGAGATTTGACCATTCAGGGAAATCAGGGCATTGATATTCTGGCGATGAATCCGCCTCAGTCTGTTTCTGGAGAGAGGGAAGTTGCCTTTCAAAGTGGGCGAAACCTCAGCCTGATCAGCAATGGTCTGATTTCAGGAGATGCCCACTTCAACACTAACGGAGAGTTTCAAATTCGCAGTCTGTCTGGGCAACTGGGCAAGTTCACTAGCCTCTATGACCCAATCATTAGCAGTAGTCGCAACGTTGATATTGCTGCTGCTTACACGGGTGCCTCTCTCTTGATCGAATCTCAAGGCAGTGTGAGAGTTCAAGGAGAGATTACGATCGCAAACCCAGACGTGCGATCGGCGTTTGTCGGATCTGATGCCATTTTACAAACAGAAGCTGGGTTAATCATTCGCTCAGGGCAACCAAATTTAGTCTACGGTGGGCTTCAAAATCCTTCTCCTGCCTACACATCAGCAACTGTTCCTCAGGGCATCACTCTGCTGGGTAATGTCGATACTGCGGGTGCCGTCATTTTGAATGCTGGAACTGGGAATGTAGAGATTCAAGGACTCACGACCAATGGCGGAAAAATTGAGATCACCAGTGCTGGAGCCATTACGACCAACAATCAGTCTCTTGATACCAGAAACTTTGAGCAGACCGGGGGAGACATCTTCCTCACCGCCAGGGTGGGCAGCATTTCTACCGGAGAGTTAGCCTCCTACTCATCGTCATTCCCTGAGAGTAACAGCGCCAATGGGGGAAAGATCGTTCTGTCCGCAACCAATGGCAATATTACAACTGGCAACTTGTATTCCTACTCGTTCGGATACTCTGATTTGTCCAGGGTTGATGGTAGCAGCGGTAATGGCGGAGATATCTCCCTTTCAGTGGTTAATGGAAATATTACGACAGGCTTTCTGACCAGTGCTGCGATCGCCCTCGCAAACTCGCGTTTTTCATCAGGCAATACCACCAGTGGAAATGGAGGTAACATCTCGCTCTCAGCCCTGAATGGCAATATCAAGACTGAGGCTTTAACAACAATTTCGGATTCTTCCTCTGTTTCCGTCTCTGCGTCGGCGGGCCGCAGCACCAGTAGAAATGGGGGCAGGATTGCAGTTAGAGCAGTCAATGGCATGATTACAACGGGTGATCTGGATGCGTTTTCTTCCTCTAGTTCATTATCAGGATCATTCTTCTCTGCTTTTCCCGGCATTAGTACGAGTGGCACTGGCGGAGAAATTTTTCTTGAAACCACCCATGGCAATATCACGACGGGGGGAATGCGATCGCGATCGTCTGCATTCAGCTTCTCCGGCAATAGCACGAGCGGCAATGGAGAAAAAATCTCGCTTTCAACCAGCAAGGGCAATATTACGACTAGCAAGATAGAGTCATATTCCTTATCCAGTAGCCTCTCAGAATCTCGCCTGTTTCCGAGTGACAGCACCAGTCGCAACGGCGGAAAGATATCACTTTCAACCGCTGATGGCAGTATTCAGACCGGTGATTTAAGCTCATTCACCTTTGCAAGCTCATTCCTGGGTCGTACCCTTGGTAGCAACGCAGGCGAGATCTCCTTGACTGCCGACAAAGGCAATTTAGAGGCTGGCACTCTGGGTTCTTATGCTGTCTCAGAGCGCGGACTTGTCGGAAATGGGGGAAATGTGACTCTAGCGGCAAAAAATCAGGTGGCAGGTTTGGAAATATTGACCCTTTCTTCTGGTGCAAGCGCCGGAAATTTTGACTTAAAGGGGTTGGGAGATTTGTCCGTGACAGATGCTCGAATCTTGACCAGTAAACAAGTCACCCTCAACACAGTCATCGGCGAAATTACAATTCCTGTGGGCGGACAAGGGCAATCTGGAAACGTTGCGGTGAGTAGTCTGGGCAATCTTACCTTTAACAACACCTCGATTGAGAGTGACACCAAAGGCAGTGATCCAGCAGGCAATGTCACTCTGACCAGTCCCGGTTTGATCACCTTCAAAAACAGCCAGATTATTAGTAATACCGTCAGTAGTGGACAAGCGGGCAGTATTGTAATGAATGCTGGTCAGGGCATTACCTTTAACGATAATAGTCAGCTATCCGCGACCACCAGCAGCGCCGGCAAAGCAGGCAACATTACCCTCAGTGCCCCACAGCTCATCCTGCAACAGGGCGCTCAAATTTCTACGACAGCCACGCCCACGGCGACAAACTCAGCAGGCGGTAGTATCTCCCTGAATGCGTCTGATATGTATCTGGCAGGAACCGTTGGTGTGTTTGCCGAAACCCAGGGTCAAACTCCAGCGGGAACCCTGCGGCTAAATCCCGATGCCGATCGCCCCGATCTCCGCGTTACTTTGACTCCCAACGCCAGAATTTCTGCGTCTACTTCCGGTAGCGGCAAGGGGGGTGACTTGATTCTCACAGCTCCTCGATCGCTAACCCTGATGGGTGCCGGAAAATTAGCTGTAGAAACCAGTGGCACAGGCAACGCTGGAAATATCCAGATTACGGCTCAACAAATTAACTTGACCGATAAAGTCAACTTGTCTGCTTCTACTTCTAGCAACGGAAAAGCAGGGGATATTCAGATCTCCGCCCAAACTTTAAACCTGAATCAGAGCGCCACGATCGCCACCAATACTGCTGGCATTGGGCAGGCAGGCAACATCACCCTGGATGTCACTGACCAATTTACCCTCGCTGGCAGTGAGACAGGTTTGTTTGCGACTACAACGCCGGGTTCTATCGGTAAGGGTGGCAACATCACGCTGGCTCCAAGAGCGGTACTGATTCAGAAGGGTGCCAGCATTGCTGTCAATAGCCAGGGCAGTGGAGTCGGAGGTAGCATTGGCATTCAGGCAGGGCGGTTGGAGTTGCGCGATCGCGGGTCGATTACGGCAGAAACTGCCAGCGCTCAGGGTGGCAACATCATGCTTGATGCGAGAGACTTGCTTCTATTGCGACAAAATAGCTTGATTTCTGCTACGGCGGGACTCGATCAAGCGATCGGCAGCGGCAAGGGCGGCAACATTATGGTGACCACCCCGTTGCTCGTCGCAGTTCCCCGTGAAAACAGTGATATTACTGCGAATGCTGCCAAAGGGAACGGCGGACAGGTAACGATTCAAGCGAATCTAATTGGCATTCAACCCCGGCCGCGATTAACTGAGTTCAGTGATATTACTGCGAGTTCTGACAGTGGGATTGAAGGGACGATCGCCATTAACACCCCAGACGTTGATCCCAATCGGGGGCTTGTCCAACTGTCGGTATCTCCCACCGATCCCTCCAGTCGGATTGATCAAAGCTGTGCCGCCAGTGCGCCCGCCGCGAGTCGATTCACCATGATTGGTCGAGGAGGGTTGCCCAGCCACCCAGACGAATTTCTGACTGCTAACAATACGCTGTCTCGCCTTGCCCAGATGCCAAAGGCTCGTGAACTCCAATCGCCTCAAAGCGCCATCCCGGCTCCAATCCGCGTGATTGTAGAAGCTCAAGGCGCAGTTTGGTTGCACAGTGGCAAAATTCGCTTCGCTGCTCAAGCGTCTGTCCCTCAGTCTTCTTCTATTGGGTTAAGCTGTCAGGCTCAATCAACTGTGCCGCAGTGATGGCCATTACGGGATTGTGCAACAGGGTACGATCGGCTGTTGTTGCAACTCCGGCAATCCCAGGGTTTGTAATAGCGTTTGCCAATCTTGCCGAACGGCTAGATCTCGGGTCTGAGCATCCGCTAACGTCGCGACTGCATCCAACCACAACCCTTCTCTAGCGTACACAGCCGCTTTTTCTCGCAGCGAATGCGTATTGCCCAGTTGTTTGATTAAGCGGGGGCTGGCTGGTCTTACAATCACCGTTCCGCGCAAATCTAAGCTTTTCTCTGAACCGCAGGTAATTTGAAATAACCATTGGTAAGGCTGGTTTTTTTCTAGCGACTTAGGAACCTTTACCTTGATAATTCCTGGGGTGCCTGCGATCGCCAGTTCTAGCGGTGCGGCCACATTGCGATTGTTGACTTGTAATCGAAACACTGCTTTTAACGAATCGTGAGGCGCTTCTGGAATCAAGAACAACAGCGTGGGTGAATCACTCACGGTCAAATCATCTCCGGTTTCAGGAACAATGGCGGTCAGTTCTCCCGGCAACGGAGACCCCAGACAACCCCCCTTTTTGGCACCCGGTTTTCGATGCTTAGGTCGTCCCAAACTGGCAAATTGAGCGCGGGCGATCGCGGGGTGACTCAGATCGGGCAGCAAAGCACCCATGCCTAAACTACTGATTGTCCATAGGATGGATGAGAGTAACTGAATTGACTTTAACGGTTTCATAACTTATAGTCCTGATTGTCGATTAGGAGGCTTCTCAAGCTTGAATCGCAATGAGTATACGATCAACGTCACCAATACGATAGAAATTGTTGCTGGAATAATCACAACCCAGATTGAAAATAGAAAACCCAGGAATGCAGAAATTCCTAATACCAGCAGTTCAGCAAATAGAGTGACCGATCTCCAGGGAGATGGAATAGACGCAGCCATTAAGCCAGCAATAATGCCCCACAAACCAATCCACAGCACTTCGCCCCAATCTGGCAAGGCTGAGAGTGTTTGCGGTTGGCGAAGCATCAGGTTGAATAATTGGCTGATCACCTGCGCGTGAATCTGAACTCCATAGACATTGCCCAAAGGAGTCGGATGCATATCCTCTTTGCCACTGGTGTAACCTATTAAAACGGCTCGATCAGAACGAATCAATTGCCGTAAATCCTGGTCATTGCCCTCCAGAAGGGCTGTAATCGAGATCTTCTGCACCAGCGATTCGACCTTGTGATAGTCAATCATCAGTTGCACCCCAGCCATGTCATCGGGCGATCGCTGGTAGCCTCCTAAAGTCTCAGAAATCGGCGGAATCAGAGCAGTTTGGGCAGTTTTTCCTGGCTTGGATAACGTTAGAAGTAACCCTTTTTCTGGTTGATAAGTCGCCTGAATGTTGGGATGAAAGTAATGTTGAACGATTTGAAACGCCAGCGAGGATTGAGTTTTGCAGGCAGAACCATCTCGTTGATCCATTGCGATCGCATAGCGCCGCACCACCCCATCCGGATCAGGCAAGAGACCATCGGCATAGCTCAACTGTTCGGGTGATAATTGAGGGGGGGGGGCTTTGGCTAATTCGGGATTAATTGTGCCGTCTACTTCCCCAACCTGGCAAATGGCAATGATACTTTTGTTTTGTTGCAAGTACTTGACTAACTCCTGCCAGCCTTTCTGAGTTGGGCTATTGCGAAAAATATCTAAACCAATTACGCGCGGCTGATATTTCTCGATTTTTTTCAAAATGTCATGTACAGTGCGATCGCTCAAGGGATCTCCATAGGCCTTCACATCCTGATCATCGGCAACAATCATTAGCAGTCTTGGTTCGACGGTTCCGCTGGGCTGCACCTGCCTGATCCGGTCATAGACCCAAAGTTCTGGAATTTCCCACCCTCCCAGCCATCGCACCCCGACTACCAGAGTAGTCACTGCCAGAGCGATCGCGAAAACTCCCCGTAAGCTTAACTGTCTCCGACTTTTGGCTAAAACAGTTGAATTCTTGACCTCTGATGGCGATCGCTCACCACCCGCAATCGGGATTGAACTCCCTCCTAATTGCTGCCAGGTGAGCGGTGCCATCGCTGGATTTTGAAACAAAACAGGTAGCCAACTTGCACAGAGAAATTCGCCTTCCATGCCTTGTAGCCATTCTCGTGCCTGACGAACGGATGCAGGCAGAGATTCACCGGTTGAGAAGGTGGCTAAAAACTCTTTGAGAAACGACTGCGCGACCCGATCAGGCACAGGTTCTCGCATTACAATCAGTTGTGGAATGTGTAACTGTTCTAACGCATAAGCTAATCCTAATCCATCACAAGAATTAAAGATTGCCAGTTGTAATCCCTGCCCGATCGCTCGACGCAGCGCATATTTCAGTTCTTCTAAGGTTAAACCTTCCTCCGGATTCAGGTTGATACGTCCCTGGTGATCTTCGGTACAGCTATGTCCAGCAAAAAACAAAATATCCCAGGGCTGTGACCAGAGATTCTCATAGGTTATCTGCCTTGAAGGTTCCACCAGAAAAGTGACCTCAGCCTGGGGCAATGCTTCGAGTAATCGACGATCGGTCTCGATATCAATGCCGCGTCGATCGCCCAGAATCGCCAGAATTCGCACTCGATTGATTGTCTTGACCAGGCTCTGAATTTGCTCTGGAGGGCTACTGATTACCAACTCTGCGTGGGGATAGCGTTCAATAAAATCCCAGCTATGCCAGGGAAGCCGGTGTAACCGCTGATCGCGGGTGCGAAGTAGCACTTCAATGGACTCATGCGTGGCTAAGGTTTCTCGTAAACGTTGCTCAATTACCTGAAACGTCGGCATGGCTAACCAACTCTGCAGCGATTTCTGCAACTGCTTTGCCCGATTTCGACAATCTTCTCGTTGAGCGATCGTGCCCAGTCTGACTTCTACTTTTTCGAGAGCAATGCGAGTGTTCCCAGAATTTTGTCGATAGCAGTGTTGCCAGCTTTCTAAATGGTCGATCAAAATCAGCGCCGATGGCAGCGATCCGCTTGCTTCTGTGAAGGCAGGAAAATTGCGATCGCTAATCTCCAGAGTCACCTCAAACCCCTGTTCTAAATTGCCCTCCAACCGCAACACTGCCCGCTTACTCATACGGTAAACCTCTCAGTGATGGTTTCCTGGTTACAAGTAATTTCAATCAGGAACCGTTCCTGATAATTGGCTCGAAACTGAAGTTGAATCGTTTCCGTTATCGTCGCACTCGCTTGGCCAATCACCCTGTTTTCTACCGTGAGCAATTTCACTTCGGTAGCACCAGGCAGAGACCCAGTTCCCTCAGTGGGACGAACTTGCAACTCAATCCTGACTTCTGTGTCACCGATCGCGGCAAGACTAATCATCAGACCCAGTTGCCCTTCACCAAACCTCAAATGTTTCACACGGCAGACCTGATTCTCCTGGCTCGCTGCACTCCGCATTGCGGCCGCCACAGGTGGAGAGGCAAACCAATCTGTTGCCGATTGCCACCCAGCTTCAAACTGTCCTTGTAGCCAATTGCTTAGGCGGGTTGCTAGAGGTGCAGGGTTCCCCGTTTGGCGCTGTTGAAAAAGTCTCCGTCGCCAAGCCGGATTGTCTAGCAGTGCCCCCCACATCGAAAAAGGTACTTCCAGTCGCGGCATTAACTCATTTGCGGTGCCCAATCGCTGAATTAACTGATCGGCCTGTGGTGTAGAGAGCGTAGCCAGGGGCATCAGCACAGTTTTGACCTGGTCAGCCGTGTAGTGAGCATAAGAGAGCCAGAGTGCATTGAGATCAGTGGTTAAGCGATCGGTCTCTAGACAATACGTGCGATCGCTCGAGTCATAGTATCCCCGTTCTTTTAATTGCCGATGGGTGACATAGCCTGCGATCCGAATCACCGCTTGGTCTGAGTCCACCTGAACCGCCAGATAATAATCGGCCACCCAACTGGGAATATCGACCCACTCTTGAGGAACGACTAATTCGGAATGGTCGATCGCGTCTGTCGGAATTAGCGCTAGTCGCACATTGTCCACGCCGATCAGCGATCCATTCACCCCATCCCAAAGTTGAGGGAGATCGCCGCGCATCTCGCTGTGAGCATCCGGCAAGTAATCATGGCGCAACTCCTGTAGACAGGTTTCTAGACAGAGTTGATTAAGATAGGCATTCCATTGCCCCCAGAGAGTGGGGAGCGATCGACTCTGTTGCCAAGCCAACGCCTGCATCGCCGGGTCAATCTCCAGGTGCCAATCGGTTGGCTCAGTATAAGGGGTAAAAGCCATAATGTAGAAGACCTCTTCAGGGACGGGGATGGGCAGGAGTGTTGGCATATTGGACGATTAACCACTCTTTTAACATCAGAGTGATATCTGTTAATTCGTCTGGAGTTGAAAATTTATTCAACTGCTCCTGACTCCACTGAATCAAGGCGGATAGCAAGCATTCCTCAGCTTTTTTAAGCCGCCGCGAAACCGTTGGCTGGCTGGTTCGGAAATGAGCTGCTAATGCTTGTTGTGACAATCCTTGCTGATAAAAGAGGATTAAAAGTTCCTGAGAGGAGGCATCAAGCTGTTCAAGGGCTTGTTGAAGAACCGTTTGAAGATGCGATCTTTGAATAAGTCTTTGGTCGGTTTCCTCCTGTTGAATGGCCACATCCAGTAAAGATAAAGCTGTAGGATCGGTCAAATCATCTTGCAGCTCGCTCGTGTCTTGCCCTGATTTCGCCTGGTTGAGAGAGTCGATCGCGGGATAAAGATAAGCCCGAATCCAGCGTGCTAATTTCGCTAGACGAGTGGTCATCTGGTCGGCTGTCCAATCTAATCCGCCGATCGCTTGTCCATGCCGTTTATTATTGTACAACTCGGTAATTGCGACCCACAGTTGTGCACCTGGCTGCGCCGATCGCTCTCCTCCACTAGTTTGATTAAGCACAGGTTGATTGGGTACATAAAGAGTCCCAAAACAAACCCAGGCGAATCGCAATTCCTCAATTTCTGGGGGGGTGAGTCCAACCTGTTGCATCGCTTCAACCACACGTTTTTTACTCACTTTGCGTAACAATGCCCATTCACTGCAAATATCAGCGGACTGCCGTTGCCGTAGATTATCTTTGAGAACATTGGTGAGTAAGAGCGTCGCGAATGACTTGAGATTGTTTCCGCGATCGACATTAAACCCCTTCAGCACTCTGGGAACTTCGGCACTTGCAATCTGCAAGTAGTCCGCCAACGTGTATTCAGTTTTGTTAAACTGTCGCCAGATTTTCTGCGCCACCCAATAACAAGGTTCTTGAAGATAAGCCGTTAAATGCAGCGCCGCCAGCCCCTGGTTCTGATTCTGCCAGTTTTTATACCAGTAGAGTGACCAGACCTTCTCAGAGTCGGTGGCTCCCTGCTCCAACAAGCACCGTTGCATACTCCGTCGCAATTTTGGGTCAGAAATCCATTGGCAGAAGTGATCGACCTCTACCTGTCCAAAGGTCGAAAACAAGTCTAAAATTTGTTCACGAGGACGCATAAAACAGTCGCTACCCTTTTAAGAGGATGGTTAAGCAATGCTGTTATATCAATTAAAGCAACACTTCGGACAATTTTAGGCGGCGATCGTGCCGTAATCACAAAGGGTTGAGTCGTTGGGATAGGATTTAATCACCCTCGGCTCCAAGTCTAACCATACTCGTACCTGTGATGGACACTTTTTAGCTCACCGCAACGTCAAAATCGCGGCTCGTCTTTGCTGGGGCGTAACCTCCAGGTATCGGGATAGTTCATTCAGCGACTCATGCCCCGTGATTGAGGCGATCGTCTTAATGGGGATGCCTTTTCCGTGTAGCGAGGTCGCCAGCGATCGCCGAAAGCTATGCGTCCCCACACCCCGCAACTCTAGAGCCTCGCAGACCTCTTTGAGTTCTTTTGCCAATCCCTGACGGCTGAGGTAACCCGCTTGGCGAGACGACGGAAAAAGATAACCCTTCGAGGGCAACTCAGCATTAGAAAGAATAACCACCAACTCTGGGTGCATCTCGATCTCACGGGTGCGTCCGGTTTTGGTGTGGGTCAGCGTGATCACCTGCTCATTGAGATTCAGGTTCTCCACTCTCAGTTGTAGGGCTTCCCCCATGCGGCACCCAGTGAAGGCTGCGATCGCCACCGCAAAGCAATAAGGCTTTTTGCACAGGTGGATCACTGCGTCGATTTGGTCATTCGTCAAGATGGCGGCTTGACCTTTTCCGTTCACTTTGGGCACGATCGGTTCCTCACTCCTCCTTTTTCAGTTTAGTTGTCGTTGCAAGGATAACGTCAATAGGAGAATGCTGGTTTGAGGGTGCGTCTTTTGGTCTCATAACAAATAATCACCTTGTTGAGAATTGACTGCCCTTATTGACAAACTTCTCTTACTGAGTGCCCAAACTATTTTAGGGAAACGGTTGATAGATAAATCTAAAAGGGTTCTTAATGCAGCTAGTCAACGAAAAGTTTGTGTACTAACTATCATTGACCTTAGCCAGTGCGATTTGATGAGACTTAGGATGAAGGCTCAGTCAATGGGTCGAACGTGCCTCTAGTCCTACTTAAATTAATCGAGGTAACTTATCTAGTCCACTCAAAGCCGCATTGTTCCGTAGTTTTATCGGTTCGTGTCTGCCTAACCCGATGACTTTCGATTACCTTATCAATCTACGACCAGATAAAAACTTTGAAAAGCCTATTCTGTCGTGACTGATAAGTAAAACGAAAGTGAGGTGTTTTTGAGGGTAAATTCTGGGGCTACTAATTCAAGCCGGGACAGTAGATCCCTCAAAGCTTAAAAGCTTCGTTCAATCTGTCCCGCTTTATGTGGCTAGCCCACCCACTTACCCGTTCCCGAAGATTAAACGTCGAAACGATAGCGGACTGCGCCTGTCTTCGGGTCATTGGTTACTTCAGCATAGTCCAATTGCTGCGCCTCTTTAAGCAACGCTTTGAGTGCAGCGGGTTCCGGTTCAGTATGCAGGGCTGCTTGAGCCAGTGACAAGGTGCCACCATGAGCCTTCGCTGCCTTTAAGAGCCTCTGCATGGGTGGGCTCTTGGGCACGCTCACCGTCACGGCTTGCCCATTAGGGTTACCAAGGTAGCGTCCGCTCAAAGCCCGGTTGCGATCACTGACCATGCCCGGTATCAGCACTAGGTCGATGACTTGCCCAAAGCCAAACAGACCAAAGGTGAAGAGGTAGAGTAACCCTGAGCCAATCTTGCCTGTGTAGAACCGTTGCCCGCCACAGAAGCCAAAAAGACAGGTACACCAAAGCAGGTAAGCGACTCCACTATCGACTTGAGGCGGCATGATTGTGACCTTTTGAGTGTAGGTTTTACTTTAACTTCCTGCTCTAAACCGGCTGTTCCGCACGACCTTTACGGTTCTACACAAGTTAACCTGACTTGAGGATTGTGCTGAGATAGGGAGCCCAAACTGTCTGAATCTCGGTACAAGATCAGGAAAGGGTCAGAGACCGGCTCATGCAATTTGGTGCCACAACAAGGTTTCAAGGCGTTTGAGTCAAGCGTTCAGAGATCAAGAACTAGATAATTGGGGTTCTTTGCATAACCCCCCGGAAAGATATATTCCACATTGAAACGATTAAGTTCTATTGTGATTCTTGGCAAGCTAATTGCTTGTCCAAGGCTTTGGTGTCAAGGTTCCTGTAGATCGAGATGAAATCAAAGAGCGCCATAACGTCATGGTAGGTCCTTCTGCTTGGGATGGGCTAGATAGGATTGCCAAGCATTAGGCTATAAATCTCGCTCAGACTTAATTGAGGCTGTGGGACGTGAGGAAGTCGAATTGAGCAAGAAGATCAAGCTTGATGAGTGACGCTACAGAAATACTGAATTATCTTGCCTTTTCAGACTTTGATGAGGCAGTTGAAATTACCCGTGAATTTGAATCCCTGCCTAGTCGCCCCGGCATCTACGCGGTTCGTCATCGTTCCTATGGGGTTTTGTATATTGGGAAAACGAATAATCTCGCAATCCGGTTCAACGGAGGTCATAAAGCCTTTCTTTGGGCTTGGCTCGATTTTTACAACCCTGCGGATGTGCGGATCATTTTTCAAGTTCTAGGTCGGTGGGGAAACCCAGCGTTATTATCAGAGCTAGAGGGGATGCTTCTGAGAGCTACAGAACCACCCTATAACGCTCAAATTCCAATGGAGTAACGCATGCAAACAACCTCCAATCAGTATGAGCAGCTATCTCCGGTAGCGGGGCAGGTCATTTTAGAACAGCTACCAGAGCGAATTAGAGCGGCAATTATCGCTCGTGCTGCTGAAATTAACTACCCCGTTGAGGCGATCGTGGAAATGGCGATCACAGGATACCTCGATCCCAACGCGATCGGGTTTGCTGACTGTAAACCGGGACGAAAAGCTTGACAGAACATCTTACTCCCGAAGCTGCTCAAGCCCTGATGCATACCCTTCCAGAGAAAATCAGATTAGGGCTGATGACTTGTGCTGCTCAACTTGGCTACCCCATTGAAGCTGTAATCGAGATGGCGATCTCAGGCTATCTCGATGAGGACTCAACAAGCTTTGTCGGGTGTAATCCAGTAGGAATTAATTTTGGTAGACCAGATATTAGACAAAGCGCTTAATAAACAATTCGCTAGAGAGACTAAATACAAGCCGCAATCCATCACGATCGTGGCTTTTTTGATGAGACATTCACGATCAGGTTTTCACTCACCCTATCCAAATCGCTGCATCATCGACTTCGCCCGTTTCTGGTTAGCGATCTGCTGCCTATGTTCATTCTTCCCCTTTGCCTTAATTAGAATTGCCTGTAGTGCTTCTAGATTCGCTTCACAGTGTTCAAACATCGCCTCAATCAGAACCTCACGGCAGATGTCGTTCTCACGGCAAAAATCTTGCAACCGATCGCCTATTCCCTGCTCTAACCTGAGCGTGGTTTGTTTTGTCTGTAAAGGCTGCGCGATGTCTTGACTCTTCAGCTTCTGAATCTCGACTCTGGATGATTCCTGAAAACCTAGACTACTAGATATCGAGATATCTTGACTTGTGGATGTAGAAGGTTTCAACGAAGCATCTCGACTAGGAACAGATGGACGACTTCTGTTCTTCAACCGTTCTAGCGCATCACTCATAGCTGCATAGCCCAATAAATTAGTCAGGCGAAATGGGTGTAGTTAGACTTCCAGATATCTGAATATCTAGAAGTCTAGAATAGCAGAAACAGTGTGGATTAGAAGCAGTGCATCGCTCAAATGTTCTAGGGGATGCTTACAAACTCAAAGCTTCAATGATTTTCTCGAATGGATGCTGTAGGTTGCTCTCTCCCAATTCAGAGAGCAACCTACCTTGACGAATCGCTTTTTTAAACTGCTCTGACTCCAAGATTGATGGAAGAATCGGGATATCCCCAGCAAACTCTCTCATCGCCTCGATATTTTGCCGTCCTTCTAGCGTTTGGTTTTTACCCACCCAGCGATCTCGAAAGGGCACAATGCCTAAAACCTTTCCAGTAAAAGCCATCAAGTTCTCCTGCTCTCTCAAAAAATCCAGCGTATCGATTAAGCTGTTCATTCCTTTTACGTTGGCTTCAACTGGAATGAGAACAGAATCAGACGCACCGACTGAGGTTAGGCAGAGCTGAGAGCGGGATGGTTGAACATCAATGAGAACGTAATCAAAAATGTCCGCCACCGCCTTAAGCCGCAGTTTGAGAATAAATGCGCCCGTTCCACTGCTGCTGAGAAAATCGGAGACTTTAAAGAGCCCACGATCAGCAGGAATGAGAAACAGATTCTCGTAGCTAGTCGAGTAGATGCCGTCTTCAGTTTTGACTTGTCCAGCCAACACCTCGAATAAGCTCGGCTGGTTAGGTTGAACTTCGTGGTTGAGGTAAAACGTGAGGTTAGCTTGAGGGTCAGAGTCGATCGCCAATACCTTCTTCCCTTGTTGAGCCAGCAGGAGGGCTGTGAAGAAAATGGTGGTCGTCTTTCCCTGTCCGCCTGAAAGCGAGATACAGGAGCAAGTTTGCATGAGGGGTATCTCAATTCAATACGCAAAGGATAAAAGGCTAAGCACAAAGTGTCCAGAAGTATAGGTATCTTGATATCGAGATACCTAGATACTTTTAGTACGGCAGCTTTGCTTGCTCCTTTTTGGCTAGAGGATGAGCCTTCAAAGTCCTTGTAGGGATTGCGACAGGATAGGGGTTTGAGGAGCAACGGATGTTGTTGGCACTTGGTAACACCTTGGTTACTTTTCCCCCCTGTTGTCCGAAGGGTGTCGCTGGCGATCGCTGCCGGGAGTGATTTCTGCTTTGAAGTCGTTCTAATCAGCGCGTATGGGGTGGTTCGCAACGAGTGTCGTAGTGGAGTGTGAAAACACTGCCATAGACATTGTGATTGACTCCGCCCACCCCGAAGGCGGTTGCAACGCCGTCGCCCAAGCAGTATTCATCGTCGTAAATCGTTTCATTTTGGGTCGGTGTTGAGCTGAGAAGCTGCCAAATTGGAGGGCGATAGCCGAAGATATATTCATACAGGCGGAAGGCTGCGGCGCGATCGAAAGCAAAGCCATTTGGGTCGGAACCTCCGGTAATGCCGACGCTAATTTGTTGCGATCGATTCTCCACAAACGTAATCGCAAATCGATTAATTTGATTATTCGGAAAAACTCGCCGCAGTCCCGCAGGTGAGTAAGTGTAAGTCACGCGAGTGACACCATTTTCGGTGAGAGTAAGGCGCGTCCAGTAGCGGCCAAAATAGCGCTCGATCGTTTGTGGTGATTGATTCAAGACGTAGCGACCAGCAGCTTGCGATCGAGCGGTCACGCTTAGCATTAACCCAGTGGCGATCGCACCCAGTAGGAACCGCTGCAAGATTTTCATGTTGGTAGACGGAAATGCTGAAAGATAACTCAATGCAGAAAAAAGGGGACAGAATCGAATATCCTGTCTCCAACAAACAAAAAATAACGTCTGATGTTATCGTCATTTTTCACACTTGTCAGTGTACACGACTGCAAGCGTTGTGTAGAGAACTACCACGACTTGCATTATCAACATGGATTAGAAAGAGCAGTGAGCATTGCATTTCGGTTTGATACGCCTACTGAGCGAACTGCGAGGCAGAATTCGGGGGGAAAGTAACCAAGGTGTTACCAAGTGCCAAATAGATAACTTTGCCTAAAACAGAACTAAGTAGTGTCTTGGTAACACGCCTCAACCCTCAGCAGGTAATTCCTCGATTGACTCAACAATTTCTTGAAATGTCATCATAAAATCTCCAACTCAAAACCCACCTTCGCTAACTGGATCTTAATCTCCCGATCCAGCTCGGCGGCTTCCTGCATCTGCGCTGCAAACTCTGCCGTCAACGCCCCCATCGTCTCCTCAAACGTAACCTCCAACTCCACCTCATCAGGAATCCCCACATAGCGCCCCGGTGTTAAGACAAAGCCGTGCTTCTCAATCTCCGCCAGCGTTGCCGACTTGCAGAACCCTTTGATGTCCTCATAGCTGCCGCTATCCCGCTTCCATTCGTGATAAGTCCCGGCAATCTTCTGGATGGACCAGCGGGGGCATTTAAACAGAAACCTACGGTTTTGGTTGGAGATATTACCCCATAGGGCTTTCACCTCTCGTGAAGGCGACCGCTAGAAAAACGTTCGTTTTCTTTGTTCTAAGCTTTTTGCCCATATTGGACTTTGAGCGGCGCAAGAAAACTCATCCAGAAATCAAAATCAAGTTAAGTGGTCTGCTGCAAGTTTCTTGACAGGTCAAAACCGTAGGTTTTTTCGCAAATGCCCCCGCTTGTCCTTGCTGTGAATCCACATTCTTCAAACTTACTTTTGTAATAGGATTCTGGCTCATCGAATCCGTTCGCTTTAGAGCGAGCGATCATGCCCTTGTCTAGGTAGGCTGCAAGCATGGCGTTACTCGTCGGACAGCATTGAACGTTACCCTCAACTCCATCGAATAGGTCGTTATCGTTCTGGCAGAAATAGGGGACGGGCAGTAGCTTTAAGGTCATGTTGGCTCCTCCAGGTTAATGTCTAGCAGCAATAGGGAATTGGATTAGATTAAACCGGACGGTTCCCGCCCGGCTGATTGAACTCAATTCCTAGGTTGGCTCAATCCGATGTAGCGATAATAAGTTGGACGACTGATGCCTAGATGGGGTTCTTTGCACAACCCCTCAAAAAGGTATAGTCCACTTTGAGATGTGTGAGTCTTACGTCAAGAAAGCATTAGTCTTTGTCTCTGATTTAAGCAGATGCTGCATGGTCTAGAAACGCTACATCAGACATTCCAGCGTTTCATAAAGTCTTAGACTTTGTGAGAAAGGCAATTTGAGACATGAATTGAGACACAGCGATCGTGATGTCTCGAAAGGTATGCTTTCTGAGACAGTCCTGGGTGGAAAGAGTCTTGACGCCGTGAGCACTGTGCAGACAAGCAAGGGTGCAGCGAATCGCTAGAAGCCTGGCATAAGAGTTGTTTAACCGCAATTAGCTTGCTGAAATTCACGCTAAGACTCACACATCTCAAAGTGGACTATACCTTTTTGAGGGGGTGTGCAAAGAACCCCACTAAAGATTTCAGCGGATTTCATTTTTCTCTGGTCGATTCGTCAACGTATCGTATGTCGGCTCAACCCCTTTACGCCTCTTTCTTGTCTCAGACCTGAGGTTGCAGCTTTTGCAGCAGATCCGTCACCTGCTGGTGTTGTTTGTCCTGTCCCATTGTCTGATAAAGCTGGGCAGCCTGCTCCAAATCCGCGATCGCATCTGCTTTATTTCCTAAGTGAGCATGACAATATCCCCGCCCATGATAGGCACGGGGATGAGCGAAACCAGCGTCAAGCACTTGATCAAATCGTTGCAGGGCGGAACGATACTCTTTTGCCTGGACGTACTCAATTCCTTGCTTCAGGTAGGTGTCGAGCAAATCGGCAGGTAAAGCCCCTGGGACGTTACCTGCCTCGACGGTTGGCGTTGCCTTTTCAAGTTGAGATGGCTCCTCTGTCTGAAGTTCCCAGACATACTTGCGGCAAGTTTCACAGGCTGCTTCGGCTATCCGAATCATTTCCGGATCGCGAAATACCTCGCTGGGGGTGTCGAAAACAGGATGGCAGTGCAACCGTTCGCAGCACACCTCTAACCATGCCTGCCAAGTTCCCCGCCATAGCTGAATCGTTCCGTCCACCCTGCCGGAGACAATTGTCTGACCATCGGGAAAAAAGGCGACCGAACTGACATAGGATTTATGCTCGAAGGGTTGCCCAATTGCGTTGCCTTGCAAATCCCACAGCCGAATCGTCTTGTCTATACTGCCGGAGACAATCGTCTGACCATCCGGGAAAAAGGCGACCGAACTGATAGAGAATTCATGCCCCACGAAGGGTTGCCCAATCGCATTACCCTGCAAATCCCAAAGCCGAATCGTCTTGTCACCACTGCCAGAGACAATCGTCTGACCATCGGGGGAAAAGGCGACCGAACTGATAGAGCCTTCATGCCCGAAGGGTTGCCCAATCGCGTTGCCCTGCAAATCCCAGAGCCGAATCGTCTTGTCCGCGCTGCCGGAGACAATCGTCTGACCATCGGGGGAAAAGGCGACCGAACTGACATAGCCTTCATGCCCCACAGGGTCTTCATGCCCCACGAAGGGTTGCCCAATCGCGTTGCCCTGCAAATCCCAGAGCCGAATCGTCTCGTCTGCACTGCTGGAGACAATCGTCTGACCATCGGGGGAAAAGGCGACCGAACTGATATAGGGTCCATGCCCGAAGGGTTGCCCAATCGTGTTGCCCTGCAAATCCCAGAGCCGAATCGTCATACCACCGCCGGAGACAATCGTCTTGCCATCGGGGGAAAAGGCGACCGAACTGATATAGCCTTCATGCCCCACGAAAGGTTGCCCAATCGCATTACCCTGCAAATCCCAGAGCCGAATCGTCTTGTCACCACTGCCGGAGACAATCGTCTTGCCATCGGGGGAAAAGGCGACCGAACTGATATAGCCTTCATGCCCCACGAAAGGTTGCCCAATCGCATTACCCTGCAAATCCCAGAGCCGAATCGTCTTGTCACGACTGCCGGAGACAATCGTCCGACCATCGGGGGAAAAGGCAACCGAACTGATAGGGTCTTCATGCCCCACGAAAGGTTGCCCAATCGCATTGCCCTGCAAATCCCAAAGCCGAATCGTCTTGTCACCACTGCCGGAGACAATCGTCTTGCCATCGGGAGAAAAGGCGACCGAACTGATAGGGTCTTCATGCCCCACAAAGGGTTGCCCAATCGCGTTGCCCTGCAAATCCCAGAGCCGAATCGTCTTGTCACCACTGCCGGAGACAATCGTCTTGCCATCGGGAGAAAAGGCGACCGACCTAACATAGGATTTATGCCCCTGAAACACCCTGGCTGGTACACGTCCCTTTTCCATTGCCTGTTGCACAGCCGTTTGCACACCACTCAGCGGTTCAGGGTTCTGTTCCAGATTCAGTCCTATCGTTTGAATTGCCAGCACCATCGCTTCTAGCGGTCGCGTAGGCAACCAGTTCAGCACCCGCGTTGCCTGTTCTCGTAAGGTCGCTTCGGTCAAGGCGCGTTGTAATTTGGCGCTTCGTTCTTGCTCCTTAACCAGTTGCAGATCGCTCCATTCAGTGCTTGCCGTAATGAACGCCTTGATGGTTGAGTTAAAATCTTTCAGAGATCCCTCTTTTTCCAGTTCCAAGACTCGCTCTAATTTAGAGCCACTCCATAGCTCATCCCTGGCTGTTTCTGGATTGGATGCGGTTCGCTCTTGCCATTGCTGAGCATCTGCATTGAGCCGCTCTCTCAGCAGAATGATTTCTTTGTTTTCCTGGATCAATTCCCGGATCACATCCCACTTTCTCAGCAGCGCTTCATGCGCCACTTCAACGGTAGCTTGCGCTTGCTCGCCTCGGACGACCAGCAGTCGGGATGTAATCAGTTGCTCCAGAACATCTGTCTGCACTGGATCATTCAAAAACTGCGCCTTATCGGTTCTCCGGCTCAATGCCTCGGCTTTTTCCAGCGTCACCAGTGCCAGCAAGATTTTTCTAGCAGCTACTTGTTCTGCATCGCTCAATTTTTTGTATACCTTGTCCGCTTGCTGCTGGAGTGCCCCCATCACGCCACCCAGCTTTGTATAGGTTTGCGAATTCAGCACTTGGTCTGTAATATCATCGTTCTTCCACAGCAAATCCAGCGTGTATTGCAACAGTGGCAACGAACCTGCCTGTTTGCGAAAATCTTCAGTGATCTGCTCTACTAACCCCGACTCAAACACTACCCCATTCCGAGCCGCAGGCTCCTTGATCGCTAGCTTTAACTCGCCATCGCTCATATCGGTCAGCATCCGACTGTGGCGGTCGTGAATCAATCCCAGCTCAGGATAGGGACTCAACCGATCTAAAAAATCAGCCCGCATCGTCAGCACAAGCTTCAGCGAGTGATCCTGCTGATAGGCTTGAATCAGTCGCACCAAACTCGCTACAAATAAGTCACATTCGTTTTTTGGAGTTCTAGTAAATAGCTCTTCAAACTGATCAATAAAAATTAGCCACTGCTGATCCTGCTTTAGAGACTCCACCACTCGAACCAGCGTCTCTGCCTGATTCGTTTGAGCCTCTGGTTGAGCAATCTCCGCCTTTGATTGCCCATATAGCATACTCAAACAGCTATGAAGAGACTTAAAAGGGTTCTCATCGGGGACAAACGTCAGGTTCTTAAAGGAACCCCAATCATCTTTCAGTTTAGGAATGAGTCCGGCTCCAATCAGCGATGATTTACCGCTGCCGGAGGCACCCAGCAGGAGCAATACATTTTGCTTTTCGGCCAAGAGATCATGGCTTAAATCAGTTATCCATTGCTCTCGCCCAAAAAACTTATCTTTATCATCCGGTGCAAATTTTTCCAGCCCCAGGTAAGGGGAACCTTTGATGAGTGGGCGACTTTGAATGCGATCTTTAGATTCTTGAGAAACGAAATTTTGAATAATCGTTCCCCGGTTGTCTCCAGCAAATCCTTTAAAGTCACCACCCACACCCAGGTGATTGACAGCGTCCTGACTTTCCATCTCTATCGCTCCCCTTCACAACCCAGATCACACCCATTCATTGATCTGCTGGAAAACTCTTCCACATCCTGCTCCCTCACTGGGAAATTTTGCTGACCCAAATACAGGATGATCAATCGCTTAACTGAAAGTTTGAGTAACATTCCCACTATTTTCTCCAGAAAACCCCTTAAAGTCACCTGCAACATTGAGATTGAACTTGCCTGAAGCCGCCTCTTGAGGCTTTAACTGCTTCAGCAATTCCTGGGATGCCTGAATAATTTCCTTATCTTGATCAACCCCTGACTCAGCCAATGCTTCCTTGAGCGGCTCCTCCCAAACTTTCGGTTTCTCTTCATGTTTAGCCAAAGCCATTTCTGCTTCTGGCTTACCCGCAAACTTCTTCTGAATCAGTGCCTTCAACCCTTTATAGGCATCGGGAGCTGCATCACCCGCCGCTTTCGCCGTACCTGCAACCAGTGCCGTCAGAATGAGTGTAATTGGGTCCACGATTTTTACTCCTGAGCGTTGGATTTTAGTTATAACAGAGAAAATTTTTGGTCGTTAGTGATCCATTGACGGGGATGTCCCACGGATAGCTCAATACAAGGCGGTTAGGCCTATGGTTAAACTCAGCGGAGTGGGTGACTGCTCCGCTGAGTTTAACCAGACCTCTATGTCGCTCAACCCCTAGCCGTCTCAAGCTTGGTTATGGGGTTTGAGTAGTATTGGGTTCTTTTACGCAAAGGTACGTAAAGCGACATGGCGTAGGGCTAACATTCAGTCCTGCTTTCGCAGTTCCCAGATGCGCTCTAGCGGAAAATAGCGATAGAAAGCCGTCCTTCCGGCTCTGAGGTGATCGATGACATCGCCGACAAACGGGTAGTTCACCGTGTCCTTGAGCATCGCCTTAGACAGACCGCCACTGACGAGTTCAGAGCAGCGATCCAGACTGCCGTCGCCAACCACTCCATCATCTCATGGGAGCATATCAACCTGCTCGGCGAGTACGACTTCTCCGATGAAAAGCTCCGGGATTTGGGCCGGCATCCTACCCAAAAAAACCATCCTGAAAGCGCAAGCTCAAAAAGGGGAAAGGAAACCCGTGTAAACAGCTGGTCTTAGCGCTTTCTCCGGCAGGGTCATGTCGCTTTACGTACCTTTGCGTCAAGGAACCCGGCTTTGTGGTGATCGTCCCGCTCGCTAAAGCGAACGGAGTCGGTAAAATGACTCAGGGTGATTCAGATCAGATCATTATCCTCATCCCACTCGCATGCACTACGCCGTTCTCATAATTTTGGTTCCTCCAGTTCCGAACCTTTGGGAGAAGGTGGCGGAGCAGATGCAGCCATTCAAGGTGGATTGGGATGACCCCAAGCCGTGGCGATGGGATCGGTACGATTTGTTGGGAGATGGTCCCTTCGCAGACGACGAGGTCAATAGACTAGTGAGTGGGTTTGACGTGCCTAGCCGAGTGTGCCGGATCAGTCACCTCCCTCCCGACTACGAGGTCAGTGCGGCCGTCACGCCGGATGGGAGGTGGCACGACCTTGTAGATTTCGGATGGCGGCTCGTAGACGGCAACTCGCCGCAGAACCGGGAAGCACTGATCCAGTGGCAGGCTCACTTCCGCGAAATCGTCGCCCAACATCCGGACGCAATCGGAGTCGAGGTGGACTGTCATGGCTGACACGATGAGGCGTTCCCGTCGCTTCTGGGTCAGAAACAACGTGAGGGAATTTCAGACAGACAATTGATAAGGTTTGATTAAGTCCGTTCTCGTCAATACTACAGGACGGGCTTAATTTTGGACTGTTACATTGCACTACAAAGAGCTGAAACGCTAATTCACTCGTTCTTCCTGATGGCTGAAACCCTTGTCTTTGCGTGGCACTTCTGCTGCCGGTACAGAGAACCAAGCCTAATCGAGATATTTGGAAACCTGATTCGTCGAGCGGTTTCTGGCTTTAGGCAAACCGAGAAATCAACTATCGCAGGTCAAGCACAGAGAGGCTTTCAGGCTTAGAGTCGGTTTTAGACCAAACGCTACGGGAACGCCGAGGAGCGCCGTTCCGGGGGGCGGCACTTTAATTTCGAGCA
>Ga0209512_1001397_pt1 | contig 29935 bp, 24 predicted proteins | sample frozenSSSSmetaG_FD_184142 | JGI IMG/M metagenome (GOLD analysis project Ga0209512, IMG submission 184142) | Glacier valley bacterial and archeal communities from Borup Fiord, Nunavut, Canada, to study Microbial Dark Matter (Phase II) -... | ecosystem: Environmental > Aquatic > Freshwater > Ice >...
GCCCAAAAGTACGGAATAGCCCGTTGCAAGGCTAATTTCCGCCGGACTCGGCCCGGTTGTTTGCGCCCCTCTATTACCGTAGCAGGGTTAATATAGTGCGGTTGTTGCATCAGGTTATAAACTGAACCGGTTCCTCTGGTTATAAAATAAGAGTTGCCCACGCCGCCGATTATAACAAAAGCCACCGGGCAGGGCAATTCCTGGAAACCTGGTTAAAAATTATCATGGGGTATTTAGCTTGCACAATATTGCATTATTGATAATGGTTGTATTGCAATTATATCTCTGAGTCAGGAAATCTTTTATTCGGGGGAGGTCTGTTAGAATTGGAGTTCCTTCCGTCGGACGGTGGGGAGTGTTAACACCGATAATCAGGGTAGGTAACTCTGTATTGAGCTGCTCTGCGGTTCTTTTAAACCAGAAGTCGTCTAGCAGTAAATAAAGAAACGCGGCAGTAGGCTCGGCGGTGGCAGGCTTTCGATTGGTTAACCAGAATATTTCTGGAAAATTATAATATTCCCAGATTAAATCGCCCGGTTTGGTATTGGCTTTGACATAATTGACTAAGGCTGGTACATCCAACCCATTCATATCCTCATAATAAAATTGACCCTTGTCCACAAATAATTGTTTGTAATAATAGTTCAGGTTTCCACTATAGGCTATCAGGAACCCGATAGAAAAAATTACAATAGCAATTGTGCGCAGACGCGAAGTATTCAGCATTGACAGGTAGTGGTTCAGGCGGTATCCTACAAAAAGCATCAAAAAAGGCAATACTGGAATTAAATATATAGATTTTACTAAGCCAGGTACAAAACCAGCGAACAAGCTCCAACCAATCAGAATCAGAAGAAGTTGGTAAGTGTCTAGCCGCGACCATTTATTACGATGGAAAAAAACCGATGAAACTATAAATGGTATGGTTGTCACCCCAAGTAAAGTTAGATTGAGTGCCCCGAAAAAAAATAAAAGCAACAAAATCTTTATGTCTGTGGTTGTGTTACTGAGTTTTCCATAAGCGTTAAAGTTAATCTCAATCATACTAATTTTCAGCTCAGCCATGGCTGCTGAATTGAAAAAATAAGGCCCGATCGTTATTACCAATGGCAAAAGAAACCCCAAAGCCATCCACAGAGTCTGCTTGACTTTAGCCCAACTAAAGCGCGGTACATTCAACTTATTTTGATAAAAAATAAGTACAAGCCCGAAAATTGGTACTGTCGTCAGACAGGATATTTTTATCATGACCGCAAATGACAAACTAATCCCTGACCAAAATAAATGCCAGCCTGCTTTTTTTTCGTTCTCGATGGCTTTTACAAACTGCCAGAAGCATATTAACAACAGTGGAGATTGAAAATATTCCAAAAGAGGTGGGGCCGTAAAACTATCGTAATTGAGCAACATTGCCCAGGAAACCATGGCAAAGAATCCCGGCAGCAAAGTCTTAAACAACTGTTTTGAAATAGTAATCAGTAAACAAAAACTGATGATAACCGCTATCAGCCCAAACACCCGCATTATCAGAATCGCATTATCATGGCTTATCGCCAAGGCTATAATTTGGGGTAGGATACTCCACTGGAACTTGACTTCAGTACGATATTGAAAAGCGTAGATAAAAGCTTCCAGTGAGTCTAACCGCTTGGCTTGTGCCAGATAGTTCGGCTCATCAATAAATATAATGTTATTGTTAAGCGAAGGAAGTTTGGTAACTATACCAATAAGTGTTGCCAAAAGATAAGGCCACCACTTTAGCAACCAGGTGGATATACTATTAGTTTGTCCTTTTAAATTACCCTCGGCTACCTGCATATTATCCTTACTTATATCCAATAATTGCAATATTTCCTGCTGGAAGCGGAATTGGTAAATAGCCAATTTTAAGCTTTTTTAGCCAAATTATCAGGCTGCGTTTAAGGCTGGTGGGTAGGGGGAAAAGTTTTAACCAATAATGTAAAGGGTAAAGGTTAAAAATCGGTTTTAGCTTAATATCCTTGAACCCGGCGTATTCCAGCATAGCGCGGGCACTTTTAGGCGAAAAGAGTTGTAAATGTTCAATATCGAAAATGGGCGATTTTGTACCCAACACTTTAGCCGAAAAAGCCCGCCGATTATGCCCGATAAAAAAGACGGCCCCACCCTCTTTCAGCACCCGGTGGGCGTTGTGGCACATCTCCATTGGGTCATGCAAATGCTCCAAAGTTTGAAAACAGGTTACTAAGCTCAAACTACCGTCTGAATAATCCTGTGGTCGGAAAATATCGTGTTTGATTAGCGGTTGAATTTCCGCTTTAGCAGATTTAATGGGAGCTACCGACGGCTCCACCCCTCCCACCTGCGTAAAACCCGCTGCCAGTAATTCCTCTAAAAATGCCCCATCCCCGGTGCCAATATCCAATGCGCCCAGAAGGCCCCTCAAACGAGCCTTAATTTGAGGTAAGAATCGTCCATAAGTCCGGCTGGCAAAGTGAGCTTCCTCGGCACTATCGAAGGCGGCTTCATGATAAGCTTCGGCAATCGCCCCTTGTTCTGGGATGGGGGTAGCATATAGCAAATCGCATTTTGGGCAATCAATTAGCCGATAGTGCATATATTCAGGCATTTTGCGAGAGGCAAAAGCAAATTCATCCAGTTTTGCCGGGTCATAGTTTGCCTGGGCAAAGACCTTTGCGTCGTCGCTTGAGCCACACACCGGGCAACTACGGGCCACCATTTTCATTTTTAGGGTTTCTTGTTGCATTTCTCTAGCATACCTCTTTATCACTTATTATTTTTTAATTCCGGCGACGATCCAAGACCTGATTAGCTGGGCGAACTTCACCATCCCTGATAATGCTACGCCGAATAAAGTGTGGTCTTTGTTTAACTTCCTCAAACACCTTGCCCAAATATTCCCCGACTATTCCAATCGCGAATACATTCAAGGAGCCAAAGAACAAAACTAGTAGCAAAACCGTGGTTATACCAGAGGGTGCTAGCTCTGGGAAAAAGATACGACTAAGTAGCTGGATTGCTCCTAAAAACATACTTATGAATAACAAAATTGTGCCAAAGAAACTTAACATACTCAGGGGCGTGTTACTAAAAGATAAAATCCCTTTTTTGGCCCAGCCAATATTTTTCATCAGATTATTGGTGGTTTTCCCAAACATTCGCTCCGGGCGCACATAATTAACGCCGATTTGTTTGTAACCTACAAAAGCCCGCATTCCCCGTAAAAACATATCCCGCTCCGGGAAACGCAAAAGAGCTTCCACCACCCGTTTGTCCATCAGGCTAAAGTCGCCAGCATCATGGGGAATGGTGAGGTAGGAGAAACGGTCAAAAACTCGATAAAAAACCTTGTAGGCTACTTGCATCATAAAGGGAGCTTCGCGTTTTATCCGCCGCCCATACACCACATCATAACCTTCGCGCCACTTCGCCATAAACTGCTCGATAATTTCGGGGGGGTCTTGCAAATCGCCATCTAACAACACACAGGCGTTTTTGCTGGCAATCTCCATCCCGCTCTTAAAGGCCGCCTGTGAACCAAAGTTGCGCGAATGGGAAATTCCCATCACTCGGCGGTCATTGCGGGAAATGGCTCGGATAACTTCCTCACTATTGTCGGGGCTATTGTCATTGACAAATATAATTTCGTAATCAATATTCAGATTATTAAAAGTGGTTTTTAGCCGCTCGTACATAATTGGGATGGCCTGCCCATCTTTGTAACAGGCTATGATGGCGGTGATACTATATTTAGTATCAACCCCAAATTTTTTAGAAGAACGCTCATACTGTTCTTTATCTACCAGACTGTTGTACCAATCAGTGGTCAATTGTAAACCTTCGCCAAAAGGAGTGCGGGGCTGCCAGCCTAGATGTTCCTGAGCTTTTTCAATATTTGCGTACCAATCCTTAACATCCCAGTGGCGACCCGGCATTGAAAACGAAGGAGGCTCAGTAATTTTGAAAACCTCCCCGGCTATGCGGGCAACCTCCCTAATTGTCGTCTTATAGCCACTACCGATATTAAACGACTCACCATAATCGGCTTCTTTCAGGTTAAGGGCCGCGTCAATAAAGGCTTCGGAAACATCATCTACATAGATAAAATCTCGTGATATATTAGGGTCAACAAAAGGCGGGTACTTTTTCTCTACCCCCTGCCTAATTACATTAGGTATCAGGCGAGATGAGTCCTCTAAAGGGCCGTAAACCGAGTAAAGGCGCAAATTGACACAGGGAAAGTTTTTTTTCTTGCCAAAATAGTACATCAGGTTGGCGGTAGCTACTTTTGAGACGGCATAGTCGCTGTTAGGTTCGGGCAAATCGCTTTCAGTCGGCCCGGAAGCATTATCACCATATTCCGAGGAGCTACCAGCATGGACATAACAGGCAATATTGAGGGCTTGTAATTGGGTCATTAATTTTTGGATAAAATTAAAATTGGTTTGATAGATAAGCTGGCTATCGGTTTCAAAGGAGTAAGCCCCATAAGCCACACAATCCAGCACGGTGCGTGGTTTGGTCTCATTCAGGAGATTGTTCAGGTTAGTTTCCACCAACAAATCAATCATTCGGACGTTTTTGGTGGGCAAGTCCTCTAGTCGCCAGGCAGGCAGACGGCTGGTGGTGGCGTAAACATCTTCCCGGTATTTTAGTAGCAGTCGCGCCAAATTCGCCCCCACAAAACCACTACCGCCCAGCACCAATATCGGGCCTTGCAATCGCCTGATTTTTTGCTCAAGCTCTTTTTCAAGCTCTGTCATTTCAACTTCTCCAATTTTCGGCTATTTATACTCAACCTTACTACTAGGTTCTAATAATTTGCCAGATTGTTACCTTTTCACCCGCCCCCTGGCTTACCCACTCTTGTTTCATACAACCTGGGTTAGTTACTTTTAACGGTTGGCGGGCATATTCAACCAGTTGGGTTGCGCTGGTTGACACTAGCGTTTTACAGAACTCTGTTGGTTCGGTGGTCTCCCAGATGGCCTCTATCCGTTTTCCCCGGTCTATATCGTTACTTTCTCCAATTAAGCTACTGGCGGTATATTCAAAGTAGTCGGCCCGCCCGGTAAAACCTCCAAACACAGCAGCTATTGATTCACGATGTTGATTAGAGATAATTACGGCGTTCTTAGGTGTCTGATTATGGAGATAATCCATCGCAGCAACTTCATTTTTGGATAAGTGGATGGAATTATCCCACCAGAGTTGTTCGAGGGTACTTCTACCCCTTACTTGTTGAAGCACCGCAAATAATAGTACCATTATCAGCCCGGTTGCCAGCCAAAAAGATTTTCTTAAATTTAAACGTTTTTGCAGACTCAAATATAATTTCCAAAGTCCTATCCCCATGAATGGAAACAAATACCAACCAGCGTGTAGCAGCATTTGACCACCCACCGAATATGCATCGTAACTGGTATTTATTGCAGTGGCTCCTATAATCGAAAAAACCACTACTCCAATAGCCAAAACGCTAAACAATAACCATTCACCACGGGCTGATTTGCTCCGCAGATAAAAAATAGTGGCTATAAATAGGGGTATCCCTACCATATTGAAACAAACAAACCCGGTCATAGATACAAATTGCCAGACCCAATCGAAAACATTCTGGTCTTTAACAAAAGCTGCTAACGTAGCATAAACCTTCTCGACCCCCGGCCAGCCATTGATCCAATTGTGGTCTGCTCCTAATCTGGTAAGACCATTATAAGTAAGGCTAATTTTGGCAGTATTAGGTAAATAGACCGCCGATTGCATCTCAAAATAGAGCCAGCCACTTATAATTGTGGCAAGCGCGCCCGCCAACAAGTAAACCTTTTGCCGAGTACGCCAGAAAGCATCGCCCATTATTAATAAGAAAACTGGTATAAGGGGTATAAAAATCTGAATTCTAAAGCGCAATGTCGCCGCTACCATAATTGCCAGAAAGATTGCTAATGCTCCAGACTCTTGTTTCTGGTAAACCCGCCTGGACAATACGGCAACTGCCAGCATAACCCCAAACATAACCAGCAACCCGCTATACATCTGGGGACTATTCAATACGGCTGGTTCCAACGAACTAGAGCTGTGAGGATAAAGCGTGAAATAAAAATATCCTATTTGATTAGGACCGATTGCCGCCAATGGGATAGCCAGGATATAGAGTAAGCCTACGCCAATATAACCTGCACCGCGTGACCTGGTAATGGTTTTCAGCAAACAGTAAACTGCCAGACAGAGCATGATCTCGATAAAAGTATAATGATAAATCAGGTGCGCCCGCATGATGTCGCCTTGCCCGCTAAAACGGGCGATTAACATCATAGTTAGGTGCGGGAACATATGATAAGCTCGTTCTTGAATACCAGCTCGGTTGGCCTGTTGGAGGGGTGGGGTATTACGGTCTAATTCATAAGCCAGGGCGACGTGATAAGTTTGGTCACTAAAGAGCTTAAAGATACGATCTCCAGTAGCCGGGTCGTCTACGAAAGCAGTTTGATAACGGATATTAGTTAGCAAACTCAAGACAATCAGCATCACCAGCAGCCAGTTAACGTTCTGCCAGCTTATCTTTTTTGGAAGGGTGAACTCCCGGCGGTGGCGTACAAGATGAAATAGCAGCCAGCCAATCGCAACAGCTTGAGTTGCATAAAACACGGGGGTTACATTCAGGATACTGAAAGCAAAATAGGCCAGGGTAGTTAGGGCATAGCTGCCAATCGCACTTAAAGTAAACCTGACGAGTTTGTCACTAACTTGCTTACCTAGAACAATAAAACAAACCCCACCCACTGGCAGCCACAAAACCAGTAGTCCTAAAATAGTACGTATTAGTTCTAAAATATCCCAACCAGTGACAAACAGGAAATAAACCAAACCAACAAAGCTAATCGCTGCCAGGAAAATTTGTAAATAATTGGGAATCTTAAATTGGTTGCTACTGGTGAGTTGAGTTTCCTTTAGTTCAAGCATTAATTTGTTAACTCCGCCACTATACTTTGAGGATCTAAACCACACTCCTGACGATGGAACTTTTGCGAACCATATAGCCCCGATACATATCCCTGAGCAAACCGATGGGTAAATTTGCGGGGGGCGGCCCCAATTGTTAGTAAATAATGGGCGATATTCTGCCCTATTCCGCCTTGTGTCACATGTTCTTCCACCACAAACAAATGTTGTGAACGTGCTAAATCATCCAAAAAAGCTTTCGGTATATCTATTAATGGTAGCTCAGTTAGTAGCCATAGGTCAGGACGTTGTTCTTCGGGGAGTTGGCTGACTCCAGCTAAAATACTACCCACTAATGGCCCAACTACCAACATAGTTGGCCCACCACCGCTTAAAAGTTTGCGCCAGGGGGCATAGGGCGGTAACTTCATATCGGGTGTAGCTTCACTTAAACCTAATCGCAGGTAGGCTGGATGCGGGAAAGAACTTAATTTAGGGATAATTGCCGTTACATCATCATCAAAAGCTGGCACAAAAACGTGCATGTTTTTGAGGGTTAGCAATATTCCGTAATCTTCCAGAGCATGGTGGGTTGCGCCCATCACCCCATAACCATAGCCACCACCGTTGCCCACGAGTTTTACTGCTAGGTCATGGTTGCAAACATCGTTGCGGATTTGCTCGAAGGGTCGGGCATAAATAAAGGGGGCAATACTGTAAGCCCAGGGTTTTAACCCACTTTTAGCCAGCCCCGCCGCCACCGAAACCATATTTTGCTCGGCCACTCCCGCATTTATAAACCGACAATCCAGGGCTGCTTGCAAGGGTTCTAAAGCTTTATAACCCAAATCGCCTGTCAAAAAAACGAAATCCGGGTCGGTGGCCTGCGCTACCATTGCCTGACAAAAGGCGTTTCTCATAGTGGATTTACCTCTAGTATGGCTTGTTGGTATTGGGGTTCACTCAAAGGTAGGTAGTGCCACTCCATTTTATTTTCCATAAACGACACACCGTGACCTTTAACGGTATGGGCGACGATAGCCTGGGGAGTAGAGGCTTGTTGCAGGAGGGCTTCAGTTAAGTTAGCTAAGTTATGCCCATCAACTTCGGTGGTTGCTACCCCAAAAGAGCGGAATTTTTCTGCAATTGGGTCTATGTTTGCCACCTCACGAGTTGTGCCAAAGCCCTGCAAACCGTTGGCATCTACTATAAAAGTTAAGTTAGTAAGTTGTTGATGGGCAGCAAAAATCAAGGCTTCCCAATTTGAGCCCTCGTTCCACTCACCGTCCGATAACAGGCAATAGACCCTGCCCGTTTGGGATTTCAATTTTTTACCCAGAGCTAAGCCCGCCGCCAGCGATAAGCCGTGTCCCAGGCTACCAGTAGCAAATAGAATTTCCGGGATACCCTTAGCTGGTGGATGTCCACTTAGGCGGGTTGCGTCTTTGTGGAATTTTTTTAATTCTTCATCGCTCAGGATACCAAGCGACCAGAGGGTAATATAAAGAGCGCCTGCCGAGTGGCCCTTTGACAGGACAAAAGCATCTTCCGGCTGCATAACATTGTGATAGAGAGTCATTAAAATGTCTAGGGATGAAAGATTGCCACCGATATGACCAACTCCGCTTTCAAAGTGCATCTGAAGGAGGCGGGTTTTGGCTTGCTGCAAGCTCTTTTCGGTCAGTTTTGAACTGTACATTCCTTACCTTCCCTGGCTAAAACTAAAATGCTTATTGCCTTTCAGCCACTAACACATAAACTGCACAACCAAGCCTATTGATGAGCGGTATAGTTTCAATTATCGGTTCCACTTTCTTCGTTATCTTTGCGACCCGATCCGAACAAAACATTGGAACAAACCCGGCAAAACGTTCATATACCACCTTCCCACCAGCCTGTTTAATCCAGCTACCTAGTAAATGACTGGTATATGATTTTTCACCATGTTCGCGATGGTATTTTGAAACTTTCTCAATAACCTTTAGACCAAAATTATAGCCGTTAGGTTCGTGAATAATAATTTTCGGAGCAACTCGAAAAGCCTCGCGGATAGTTAGTAATGGGTCGTCGTCGTGATGCAAAATACTTTGGATAGAAACAATGTCAAAGCTGTTATTATCGTAAGGCAAGTGGTGAGAGTCACCCGCTATAAACTCAATTGGTCTTTCTTGCTTGTTATCATTAGCGGCTTTTATAGCATTACTTGCCGCATCTAAACCTGCCATTCGCTTAGGCTGTCCATTATCCCAAAAGTAAATGGAGTAATAGCCATCACCGCAACCAACATCCAAGACTGCTTGCCCCTTGAAAGCTCCTGTTTCTAAAATAATGTCTTTGGTACGTTGGGTTGCTAACTTACTGCTCAATTGGGTGGCAGTGGTATAAACGTAACCGCCATTTTTTTCCACATCCTGGTCAAATACATTCACATTTGGATTATGCTCGCTCATCTAATCTCTCCAATCTTAAATCAGCTAAATAACAACATTACAATTATTGCAGGTAAACATTAATATTCGTATTACGTAGCTGCCTCCTCTCTAGCTACTTACCCATTAAAGTGAGCTTTTATTCCAATCTATTCTATTTTATGACAAACGAATCATAACAGGTCGAAATTAAGGTGTAAAGGAAAATTTTTTTAATAACCTGATAAAAAGATACAAAAATATATCTGACTATGCTAATAATTATTTTAACCTGCCAGATTAAAAAAAACACCCCTAAGTCGGATGACTTTTTGCTTATGATTTGGCAACTGTTAACCAAAGGTTGAAGCTGCCAGACCGGGTTTTACGCTAAAACTTGCTGCATCTCCCGCTGGAGTTTATAATGGCTCAAGTTAATCACACTTTGAATTCTCATTTCATTTTGCTTTGCGGAGATGCTGATAGATGGCGATAGAACCTAAACAGGGTCAGCTAAAACTGACCGGGAATGCCGGGCTGGGCGAACTGAGTGTGGCCCCTACCAGACCCCCTTTCTTGCTACCAATAGTGTTTGTGGGAGGAATGTCGGTGATGGCAACCGAAATGTGTGCCAGCCGCCTTTTATCACCTTATTTTGGGACTTCCTTGCTGATTTGGGCTAATATTATTGGCTTTGTAATTATATATCTGGCGGTAGGCTACTTTATCGGCGGGCGGATTGCTGACCGAAACCCTCGCGCCAGCGTCCTCTACCAGCTTACCAGTTGGGCCGCCCTAACAATGGGCCTCGTACCACTTTTGATAAAGCCCGTGCTTGATGTTGCCGAGGATGCTTTCAAAAACGCCGATGGGGTACTATTTTACGGCTCGCTAATCGTCACCTTGCTGCTCTTTTCCGCTCCATTAATCCTGATGGGCTGTATCTCCCCCTTTGCGGTGCGCCTTGCCGTTACTCAGGTGGGTAAAGCTGGCAAAACCGCCGGAACAATTTCTTCACTTAGCACCGTTGGTAGTATTCTGGGTATTTTTATCCCAGTATTGATAATGATTCCGACTATCGGTACTCGTCGTACTATGTATGTTTTCGCCTTGACCTTGTTGGTTTTCTCTTTGCTGGGCCTATATCTGGTCAAGTCGCGCCGCACCCCCTTTTATGCCAGTTTTGTGGTGGTGGTAGGGGTGCTGATGGCTCTGTCGGTGGGCGGTATCATTCGTCCGGCGGTTTCCGGCGAGCTTATCTATGAGCATGAGTCACCCGACAATTATATTCAGGTGGTTAAACGGCAAAACGGCGATGGCACTTTTCGCAACGACCTGGTGCTGAACGAAGGGCGAGCAATTCACAGTATCTATAACCTTGACCCCACCAAAGTGCTGACGGGCGGGCCCTGGGATTATTATATGGTGGCCCCCTTCTTTAATAAACAGTTAAGTGAAATTCAGGTTAAGAAGGTCATGATAATCGGGTTAGGGGCGGGAACCAGTGCCAAGCAAATCACTCGCGCTTATGGCGAAAAAAATGTCCATATTGACGGTATCGAAGTGGACGAGGAGATTATCAAGGTTGGTCGCCAATATTTCGATATGAACGAGCCCAACCTGAACGCGGTAGCTGATGATGGGCGATATTATCTGATTACCAGCAAAGACAAATATGACATAATCGGGATGGATGCCTACAAACAGCCCTATATTCCTTTCCACCTGACCACTCAGGAGTTTTTCCGACAGGCCAAAGAGCATATGACCCCCACCGGGGTAGCGGTAGTGAACGCTGGTGCGCCTTCCGCCTCTAATGGTCAGCGCGATTTTCGGCTGGTCGAGGCTCTGGCTAAAACCATGAAAACGGTCTTCCCGAATGTTTACCTGATAAACGTGGATGGTTATTTCAATACTATCATTGTTGGCACTAACGCCCCCACCGATATTAATAATTTCCGCGAGAATATTACTCAATATGTCTCCAACGATTTGATTAAAACCGTTGGCACTTCCGCCCTGCAAAAGGGTGATATTCGGGAATGGAAGATTGCCCAGGCTTTCTTCACCGATGACCTAGCTCCGGTGGAACAGGTAATTGACACCATTATTCTGGATTACGTACTCGGCGGGAACAAGTAGAAGCATCGAAAGGTATTAACATAGTGGCCTTAGAATCAAAAAAACAAAATCAATATAAATTGGGAATGGCAGATGCCGGGGTTGACCTGGCAGTGGAAAATCTGGAAGCAGTAGCCAAGCCACCACTCTTATTCCCTACCATTTTTGTTTGTGGGATGTCGGTGATGGTTATCCAGATGTGCGCCAGCCGCCTGATTTCGCCCGTGTTTGGTACATCGCTGCTAATCTGGGCTAACCTGATTGGCTTTACCATGATTTTTATGGCAATCGGTTATTTTCTGGGCGGGCGCATTGCTGACCGTTTCCCTAGCCCTAATATCCTATATCGTTTGACCGCTATTGCTGCCCTAACAATGGCAATAATGCCGCTAATCTCCAGCCCGGTATTGAGTGTTACCGGGAATGTTTTCAAGGATGTAATGGGCGGATTATTCTGGGGTTCGGTAGCCGGAATAATAGTGTTATTCTCGGCCTCGATAATTTTGCTAGGTTGTGTTACGCCCTTTGCGGTACGGCTAAGGGTAAATCAAATCAAAACCGCCGGGGAAACTGCCGGAAGTATCGCTTCTATCAATACTTTGGGAAGTATCCTGGGTACTTTTGTCCCAGTGCTGTTTATCATACCGACAATTGGGACACGCGCCACGCTGTATGTTTTTGCGGCTATATTGTTGCTATTCTCGTTGGTTGGCCTTTATTTGACGAATAAAAATCAAAAAAACCCGTTAGGAGGGTAAATTGAAAATTAAAATCAAGCGGCGTATCCGCACCTCATCTTCCGAGCAATGGCGGTTGTTCAATGCTGACGAAATGGATGATACTGGTAGCCCCAAAAATATCGGGCTGGTAGATATTCATTACGACCCAGAAATGATTTACATGACCCTGTTACTCTGGTCAGAATTTGCCGAGACCTTAGAAGAAGATTCGGTGCAACGGATTATTGATGATATTGTGGAAGAAGTAACTGAACCTATCGGTGTGCCAGTGGACTACAGCCTGGATTACCTATCGCCCAGCCTCAACAGCTATAAATACCAGACTAATGTTGAGGATGATGAAGATGATGAGGACGAAGACGAGGAAGAAGAAGGTTTTGAAGACCGTAATGGTCGCCCCGCCTGGAATTAGACGTTCACAGTAGTTAGACTTTAAACTATGGGCAGATATGATAATCTGCCCAAACTCATATAATACAAACAACTAGATATTGTTGGATATTATGACCCCAAAAATTACCCTGGAAACTCCTGAGTTAATAAAGGCTGAAGATGGTTGCTCACCCTGCGCCGCCGAGGCGGTGTTGCCCGAAGCCCGCTATTTACAACCAAACCATTTGGCAGAAAGATTAGCCGAAAAATTCCCCCGCACTGTCGAGGCTTTTCGGACAATGGAAGGCGGCTTGCAACATCTGGCCTATATTTCGGCTCTGGAGGAACGCTGGAAAAAAGTAGGTTCAGGAATAGTGCCGAGAGTGGGTGAGATAATTCAGTCCGTGCCTAGCCGTGACGACCTGCCACCCGCTCAGGCTGATTATGATTTGGTATATTGCGGGGGAGTATTGGGGTTATTCAGTGCGGCGGTGATGGCTCGAAAAGGTTATAAAGTGCTGGTTTTTGACCAACGGAGGGTGGGCACAAGTCACCGTGAATGGAATATTAGCGATGAAGAGCTGGAAAAATTCGTTGAGGCGGGTTTATTTACTCCTAGCGAAATCGAGCAAGCAGTGGCAGGGCGTTACAGCCGGGGCGTAGTGCGCTTCCATAGTCAGAATATCCCGGAGCAGCCCGCCGAACTCTGGCTTGACCGAGTGCTGGATGTGGCGATTGACCTGGGCACTTTGCTGGAAATGGCTCGCCAAAAATTTGAAGAAGCCGGGGGAGTGGCCCTCGATTTCCGCTCTTTCCAGAAAGTCTATGTCACCGAGCAGGGTCTAGTCCGTTCGGTGGTAGAGGTGCTGAATGCTGAGGGACAGGTGGAACGTTTTGGCGCACGCCTGACGGTTAACGCGCTTGGCTCAATCTCGCCCCTTTCGCTGGTATTGCAAGACGGGCGACCTTTTGACGGGGTTTGCCCTACCGTTGGCAGTACCGCCCGGAACTTCAAGATGGGCATTGGCCTGAACGAAGTTGAGGAAGATTTGGGCGATGTGCTGGTGACTGTGGAACACGCCCAGAAAGATAGGCAATATATTTGGGAAGGGTTTCCGGGCAAACAGGGCGAAATGACGGTGTATCTCTTTTATTATGATACTGTCTCACCTGAAAAGGCCGTCAGCCAGAGTTTGTTAGAGCTTTTTGAAGATTATTTCGAGTTGCTGGAAACCTACAAAGCCCCTGCTGAAGGTTTTGCCCACCTCAAACCAGTATATGGCTATATTCCCGCCCGCCATCATCAGCCCAAAATTGGTAGTGCCAGCCACCGGGGTATTATTTCAGTAGGGGATGCTACCTCGCCCCAATCTGCTCTAACTTTTTGTGGGTTCGGCTCGCAGGTGCGGAACTTGCCCCGTCTGACCCGTCTGTTGGATATGGCTTTGACAAATGAACTGTTGGAAGAAAAACACCTGAGTTCGATTGGGGCCCATCAAACAAATATTAATCTGGTTTGGGTTTTCAGCCGTTTTATGCAGCCCGTCAACCCTGCCCGCCGCCCTAACGATGTCAACCGCATGATGAACGTTTTTTGTGCAGCCCTGACCAAATGTGGCCCGGAATTAACCAAGCGTTTCTTTCAGGATAAAATTCGCTGGAATGATTATAATAAACTTACTCTGATGACCGCCTGGTATTGTCCCCGCGTCTACCCCCTGACTTTGGAGGTTTTGGGGCTAAAAGGGACTGGTCAGTGGGCTTTAGATTATTTAAAACTTACCCGCGAAACCTTACTTTGTAAGTTATATAGTGCATTAGGCCAGAAGTGGCAACAATCCTTGGAAAATTGGGCCACCCGCCGCAATCCGGGACTTGGCCTGAAAATCGCCGCCCGCCGCGAAGAATGGCAGGCTTGCGGTTGGCTCACGTAAGTAACGAGTAACCAGTTAAAAGTCAGGAGTCAGGAGTCAGAATAAAGAAGTAAGGATAGACCTTTGTAGCTACCATCCTACTTTCGTAGGGGCGTGGTTTCCGCGCCCTGTTCAGAATTTTGAATTTTCCTAAAAGCTGATAGCTGACGACTAACAGCTTTTCCAATTAGAGAGGTAAAAGAGCAGGTTTGGGCAGTAAATTAATCCTTAAAGGTGAAGTTAAACGTTCTTATTCGATCAACGTTGAGCCTGAGCCTATTTTTGAATATCTTAGCGATATGCACATATTGCTTACCAGAGTGCCTAACGTAACCAAAGTACAGTTACGCAAGACTAGCGGGCGGGCACGGGTGTTTTTCACCATGAACGTGCTCAGTACCAGCATTGATATATTTATGGATATTGAGCCAGTGATTGACCGCGAAAACCGAATTATAACGTTAAATACACCTGTCGAACCGTTGGGGGTTAAGCCTATGGGTTATATGACGGGGAATTTTAACGCGATTATCAAGATTTCGCCCAAAGAGGAAGGGCAAACCCGTATTTCAAGCCAGGTCGCTCTTGCTTTTGATGCCTCCCAAATGGAGATGCTTTCCTATTTCTCGCGGGACATGATTCAATCTACTGGTCAATCGCTATTACAGGATTATGTTGACCGAATGAGCCTGTCTTATATGAACAAACTAGCTGAGGATTTCCCGGTTTGGCATCGTGAACGGAAATAAGCGGTTGGATAACCTAACCCCCCTGCCCCCTTCCCTAAAAGGAAGGGGGAGTAAATATACTCGTTACTTTTCCCGGAGGGATTTAGCCTATGATAGACGCAAAAGTTTTTGCGGTAAGTGGGGTTGACCCGGAGCAATTGGCCTATGGTTTTGCCAGATATAGCCGCTCTAGCTCATCTTTTCAGGAAACCCTCGATTGGATGAAAGAGCAGTCTGACCGCGCCAGTAACTTCCTCGACACTTTTTATTACCAGTATGGGCATGCCAGCATCGGCGATATGGCGATGTTGCCGCTCTGTCTGGAGGGCATCTCGATGATTGCGGCTATCGAGGTTGAGCATGAGCAGCTTTGGAGTGGGCAGGAGCGTTCGACCCGTTATCAGGATTTCACCAAATCGGGCTTTGTAGTGCCACCCGAACTTGAAGAAAATTTCAGTCGCAAAAGCTATTATGTCGAAACAGTGCAAGCTGCCCTTAATATTTATAACCAACTCTATTCCGGCATCTATCGGGCTATGCTTGATAGTGTGCCCCCGCCTACTGGCACCGAGGCCGATGGTTTTAAGCGCACCCTCAAGGCCCGCGCCTTTGATGTGGCCCGTTCGTTGTTGCCCTATGCCGTCAAAACCAGTGTCGGCCAAATTACCTCCGCCCGCACCCTCGAAAGCCAGATTTCCCGCCTGTTAGCCAGCCCCTATCAGGAGGTTAGCGAGTTGGGCAAGCTGATGTACGCCGCCTGTAGCAACGAACCCTTTAACCCTTATTTGCAAAAAATCGCTACAAAACTGGCGGAGCAAGCCGGGCAGTTCGCCGAGCTTACCACCCCCAAACCAATTGCCCCGACTCTGGCAAAATATGTGGGCAAAGATATACAAGCCGAAAAAATTGCCGAACTTATGCGCGAGATGGCTCAAAGTCAGGAGGCCCGTCTTAAACATGCCGAGCGAGTTGCCGCTACGGTTGAGGTTCAGACCGCCATCCCTGACCCGTTAATTGAAGCCGTTGCCACCTTGATTTATCGCTACAGCCATATACCCTACGGGGAGGCCGTTTCGCTGGCGGACGATATGCCCTACAACCAACGGGTTGAAATCTATGATCTGGCTTTTCAGCAGCGCGGCAAGCACGATGGGATTATTCGGGAGCTACAGGGTGGGCATAATCTGACTTTTGATATTTTGATGGACGGTAAGGGGATGCAAGATTTCTTCCGCCATCGCAATTGTGTGCAGGTGCGTCAGGATATTACCGATAAACATGGCTTTATGCCAGCTTCGGAATGGTTTGGGCTGGGATTGCCGGAATATGTGGTGAAAACCCCCGAAATCGCCGCCTCCCTAAAACTTTATAACTCCGGGATGGCGCAAGGTGGCGAGGTTTACCGAGAACTTCAGGATGGCAGCTCCACAATAACCGCCGATTATGCTTTGCCCGTTGGCTACAATCGGCGGGCTTTGTTCAAAATGACTACCGCCCAAGCACTTTATATGATTGAAACTCGCTCCAAATCGCAGGGCCACTACAGCTATCGCAAAGCTGCGGTTAATATGTGGGAGGAACTCAATAAGGTCTGGCCGCATGTGGCGAAACATGTCCGGGTTACCCCTTTCGAGGATGGCGATTTTTTGAAAAGGTGATGAACAAGCCTTTCTAATTGATGACAGTCTTTTCAGAAAGGCGATAAAGCTGACTACAGTGAGGAATTAGATGCTATACTAAATCACAGAGAGGTGGTGGATTATTAGTTAATGACAGGTATTTGATGAAGAAAAAAGCAGCTTTAGTTTTAGCCCTGATTTTTTTTGTACTTGCCAGTTTTACCGCTTTTACTTTTTTTGAACAACCCTCTGTCAGCGTTTCAGCCGCGAACACCGATTGGCCCCAGGTGCAAGGCGATGCTAAACACAGTGGCTATGTTCCCCAGAACCTCGTGCCCCCCTACACCAAACTCTGGCAGGTGTATCACCCCTTCCCAATTTCCTACCGTGTTCAGCCCATAATCTCCCAAAGCCTTATCTTTTTACCCTCTAACGATGGCAATTTATACGCCTTAGCCACCAGCGATGGGCATCAGGTTTGGAGTTTTCAGACCGAGGCCGCTCTGATTAATTCTGCTGGCTATGATAGCGGTAAGGTGTTTGTGAGTTCAACCGACAACTATATTTACGCCATTAACGCAAACAATGGTACTTTGGCTTGGAAATACCAGACAGGTAGCACCGTCAAAACCGCCCCGGTAATCGCGGCAGGGAAAGTCTTTACTGGCTCATCCGATGGCTTTATGTATGCCCTTAACACCAGCGACGGTTCGTTGGCGTGGAAAAAGGACACGGGCGCACCAATTTACGATACTGCCGCCTATGACAGCGGTAAATTGTTTTTTGGCGGGATGAACGCCAAAGCTTATGCCCTGGATGCCACCAATGGGAATATATTATAGAGCGTCCAACTCTGGGGGCAGGGATTCCGTGACCGTTGGACAGTGGCGGGCAACGGCAAGGCTATTTTTACCCCGGTTTTAATTGGCGATTACCATCTAGCTTTGCAGGATGGCACAGTTTTATTCAGTAGTGGCGGCCTCCCTGGCTATCCCGTTATCTACAATCAACCCTGGACTACCCAAAAAACCACTATCTTGAACTATCTCAACGCTAATCCCACCAAGAAGGCGATGTATGTATTTAACCAGGATGGCACAACCCCTTTTACCGCCCCAATTTTGTATGTTTCGGGCGGGGCGCAGTCCGAACATTCCGCCCCGGTATTACTGCCAAACGGCAACGCCAATGTGATGTATCGCCGCTCGTTTGGCGAGGTTGCTAATTACGGGGCCACCACCAACGATGCGATTTATGTCGGGGAACTGAATCTAGCTACTGGCGATATTACTCAGGTGGATAAATGTGTTCCGGGCGGGGGTGGCTGGATTATAGATTTGCACGTTAACATCTAAATTTTTTGATTTGATTTTGAGGCTAAAAACCCTTCAAAATCTTTAGTTCTTTATACTCGGGTCTATAACTGCGGCAATTACAAGGGGGCGTTCACTTCCGACGAGTCCAGCACTTTGGTAAGAAGCGGCGATATTCTCTATCTGGACGTAGCGCGGGGCACGGGTGGTCTGGATACCTTGAATAAAGTGCGCGTATCGCCTTCGGTAGCCCACTATAACACCGATGGCGGTTTTTCCGATGCGGTAGTTTCATATACCGATTACATACCACAAGGACCCTGTAATACGGGTGGGGGTTGGAGATTGAGCTTTTGTAGTCTGCCTTCCGAGCTAAACAGCGATGGCAACGACCTCAAGCGGCCTACCCCCATCGTCAATGATACCTTTTATATTTTGCACTCGAACACCATCACAGCAGTCAAGGGCGTGTTGCGATGAAAAGAATTGGGGCGGTCATCGTTATTATCCTGAATTTGTTACTACAGGGTGGGGAAATGGCTCCGGCCAATGCCGCCTATCAAAAGTATATTGATAATTTGCCGACTTCCGCTCTGATTACTACTGACACTCTGCCAATCCAAACTGAGCTTGAGGCCAAAGTGCAGGAGATGGTCAACGCCGGACATATGGCTCTCACCTACTACTACGCTGGGCTAAGCAATACGCTGCGAGTTTATTATACTACCCCCAACGAGACGATTTATAGCCTGAGTATCGCTTACCCCTACCTGTCTGCCGGATTGAAAACCAGTGTTAAAACTTTTCTCAATAACGAGCTTAATAGTTATACGCCGCTCATCAGTGCCTATTACCCGCCCTATTACGGGAAAATAACGGTCTGGGCGGGGGCGCGGCGCGAATATTTTCAGGTTGACCCCAATCAGGATATAAATTTTTACCCGACCCTCACCACCGTAAATCCCTCGGTTTTATACTCAATCTGGGCTTATTCTTACTATACCAACGATTGGACTTACGCTACTACTAACTACGCCACCCTGAAATCGCTTTACACTACCCTGAAAAGTGGTGGGGCCATTAAGAATTATCCGGCGTTGGCGGGGGTGATTGGCTTTGCCCGGATTGCTAAGCAAGTGCCGGGGCATATGGCGGATTATACTGACGCGGTAAATTATGCCGAAAGTGGCTTTACTGCCGCCGCTAACTTTAATACTTTCCTGTCCACCGCCTCTAGCACTTTCCCCCGCACCGATGGGCAACCCTATAACCCGCCCCCGCTGTTTCTGTTTAATATCAATCCGATAGCGGTTCACTTTAACCGCGATATTGGGCTATTTTTGAAGGAAAATGCGGTTTCGGCGGTAAGCAGCTATAGTCTAACCCTGGCAACAAAATTACCGCTCTGGTGGCTGACCGAGGTGGGCATGACTATCGGCGAGAATATTTATGCCACGCCCGAATATTCCTGGACAAATTTTATGTTGCATGCTTATGTCCTGGGCGATAAAACTCCTCAGCTTAAAAAATATCTGGATAAGCCAGACCGCAAGGGTGATTTGTTTTATCTGCAAAAGTTGGTAGCGACCCTCGAAGGCATGCCCACTTGTCTCCTGAAATACAAGGGTGATGCTAACTGTGACGATAAATTTGACCAGTCCGATTTTGCCATCTGGCAGCAGGAATTTACTCAGACCGTCCCTACAAAAAACACCGATTTTAACGGCGATGGCAAAGTAGACCTGGTGGATTTCGAGATTTGGCGGAGCAACGCTCTGTAATCGGGGAAGGATGAAGGATGAAGGATGAAAGGGGAATTTCGTAGGGGCGTGGTTTCCGCGCCCTGCCTTGAGGGAATTTATGTAGGGGTAGTTCGTGAACTGCCCAGTATTGGGATGTTTCGTAGGGGCGTGGTTTCCGCGCCCTCGTCAGAAATTTTAGATTTTAGATATTGGATTTAGATTTTCATGCTTAAAACTTATTGGAAATATTTCAGAGTAATATTACCGTTAGGGCTGCTACTGGTGGGCCTGTTGTGGTTCTTCGGCAGTCAGGCCACCACCAACGCCGCAATTACCCGCAAGGTCAATATTCCCTACTTTAATACCGACCCGGTTGGCAACCACTTCGACCAGACCGCCATTTTTTGGTACGGACAAGTGACTCCAAGCACCAATTACACCGATGTACGGCTGGGCTACAACAATACTGAGTTATATGCCTACATGGCGGTGATTGATAAACGGCTGTGGAACGGCGGCGATAGCCTCTCTTTTTATCTGAGTGCTGATACTCCATCGGGTGGTACGTTTAATAACACCTGGCGTTTTGATGCCAATCTTTCGGTAAACCAAACCGAAATAAAACAGGCTTACAAAAGAAGTGGCGCAAGCTGGGTAACAAGCCCTATTGCTTTTACCACTCTTTCGGGTTGGCGGGGAAACGGCTACAACGATAATAACGATGACAAGGGTTGGACGATGACCTACCATATTCCCTTTAGCAGCCTGGGTCTGGCTCAACCCGCTAACGGCACGGTCTGGCGGATTGCGGTTGCCACCCATAACCAGAATGATGCCGCCCATAGCCCCCTACCTGACACCTTTTGGCCTGAAACTTTTAACAGTGCAAATTTTGATACCAGCACCTGGGGACAATTGGTGTACGGCTTGCCCAATGTGCCAACGGTGACGGTAGTTAATCAACAATCCCTCACCGTCCGGCAAAACCTGAACGGAGCAAGTGTGTCGGATGCCGGAGTGGGCGGCTATAGCAACTGTGGCGGCAGCCTGGATTATTGGACACAGTGGGGCGTGGCAAATTACGCGAATTATGGCGATATGAATATCCAGAATCAATCGGACATTTCGGATTATGTCTGCTTTTCCAAATATTACGCCACCTTCCCGTTTAGCCTGCCGCCCGGCAAAGGGATTGTCTCGGCAAAACTAACTTTGCATCTTTTCGGCGGCTCTACCACTCCCCACTACCCCTCGTATATTCAGGTTTTCCGAGTCGCCGAAAACTGGAACGAAACTACCATCAACTGGAATAATGCCCCCTTAGCTCTGGAGAATTTTGGCAGCACGGTGGTAAACCCGGTTAATGCTTTTCCAGGCTGGCCGGGTATTCCCTATCAGTGGGATGTTACCGCCATTGCCCGCCAATCCTACCAGGAAGGCACACCGCTACGTCTAGCGATGTATGACTCCGATAGCAACTACCATAGTGGGAAATATTTTGTGACCTCTAACACCGGGGATTGGAACGCCGTTGCCCGCCCGACTCTGGATATTGTTTATGGGGATGTAGCTCCCTCTGCCCCGACTAACCTTGCCGCTAATCTTGCTTCCAGCAACCAGATTAACCTGAATTGGTCAGATAGCTCACCGAACGAGACGGGCTTTAAGTTAGAGCGTTCGATAGGCAATGGCAACAGCTTTGTGGCTCTGGCGACGGTTGGAGCGAATGTGACGACTTACCAGAACCTGACCCTGACTGAGCTAACCAGCTATTATTATCGGGTTTATGCCTATAACGGGGCGGGTAACTCTGGCTATTCCAACGTGGTCAGTGCTACTACTGGCATCAATGCCCCAACCCAACTTACTGCCACCGCCACCAGCGAGTCGAATGTAAAATTAAGTTGGTACGATAATTCAGGGGTGGAGTCGGGTTTCAAGGTTGAGCGGCAGAATGTAACGGACGGCATCCCCTTTACCGAGATATTAGCAGGAGCATGGGCGAATGGCGGAACTGGCCCGATTATTTTTAACGATAATACGGCGGTGGTTGGCAAGAATTATAACTATCGTATCCGAGCCTTCCAGGGCGGCAACTTTTCGGCCTATTCCAATGTAATTGGCAGCATAACTTCCCTTAACACGCCCACCAACTTGTTAGCGACGGTAGTATCAGCCAATCAGATAAATCTAAGCTGGCAGGACAACTCAAACCTGGAAGATGGCTTTAAACTGGAGCGGCAGGATGCAACGGCTGGGACGAGCTGGACAGAACTATTACCAGGGGCTGGCGCGAATAGTGGCACTGGGACGGTTAACTATCAGGATAAAACTACCGTTGCCGGGAAGATTTATTATTATCAGGTACGGGCCTTTCAGGGTAGTAATTTTTCGGCGTATTCCAATCTAGGGAGTAGCACGACTCCGGCGGGCGGTAGCTGTAATGTTACCAGTGGCTCAGATAGCAGGGCTAATACTTTGCGGGCGGCAGTAATTGCTTCCTGTAGCATGATTTCGCTTAACGTCAGCCCAATTATTATTACCAGTAGCCCGCTAACCTTGAGTGCAAATCAATCCATTGGCGGCGGCTGTAATCTTTCTGGCCCAACTGTTACTATTCAGGGGGCGGCGGGGATAGCAGGTTTAATCCTGAAGAACAACTTTGTGTACGGGCTGAAAATTGTTAGATTTATCGGCCCGCAGTTAAAAGTACCAGTGGGCAACGGCGGCAATAAGCTGTATTGCGTGAAGGTCAGCTTAACTTAAGGCATTGTAGGAGCAGGCTCTGTCCTGCGATAAAAATCATCGGCTGACGGAGCAGCCTCCTACAGGAGCAGCTTCCTACAATTAAAAACCTGTGTCTTTGTCAGGAGTTAGTAAATGCGTATCTTTGGCAAAAGATATCCAGTTTTATATCTAATAATGGCTCTATTGGGCATTGCCTTAATTATCGGGCTGGTCGCGTTTCCGGCAAGGACACGGCTGGTAACTTCTGCACCCCTGGCGGCATGTCCACCCATCCCCACCGATGTTAATAGCACCGCCAACTCTGGTTGTGGTACTTTGCGCTATGCCCTCAGTCAGGCCCAACCTATCCCTGGCAGCAATCAGGTTAACATAACTCTAGCAGCAGGTTCAATAATCATCATCAGCTCTGGTGGGCTTGTAGTTCCAGCCGGGATTTCTATCACTACCACCGCTCCCTGCAACCCGGCGACTGGCCCAGCTATCGCGATTAACGGCACGGGGTTGAACGGCACAGGGGTAGGTTTAACTCTGAACGGCGGCTCAACTATTTCTGGAGTTAGAGTAATGGGCTTTAACGGGTTACAAATCAAGGCTAATGCCGGGTTAAACGGGCTGACTTGCGTTAAAGCCAGTCGCAACCTTAATGACCTTAATATTACCCTTGCTCCTAAAAGTGGTAATCTTGCCACTGGGGCTAACAACCTCACCTATACCCTGACTCCGCTTGATTCCAACAAACGTATCTCAGGTTTTACCCTGGATATAAACACCACCGGGCCTCTGAATATTACTTCGGTGGCCCCGGTTGAGCCTAATCCGCCCCAGCCCGTCTTTACCCAAATCAAAGTGCGACAGGTATTGGCTCAACATTTTATTGCCACCTATGTAATCAACAAACCCATTAACCTGCTATTACAAACCGTTCAGGTTACAGTAGGAACTCAGGCTACTGCGGCTGGTAACACTACTGTTACGATTGCCACGAGCAACAGTCAAGTGATGGGGAATATTTTTAACTATAAATATGGTTACTTTATCATTGAGCAGGGTTCTTACACCATAAGCTGAGAGGCTACAAATCCAGTTTGGGGAGAGGCTTTTCGGCAGAGGTTAGGTCGCTCAAACCTTCGAGGGGAGGCAATTCCTTGAGACTTTTCAGACCAAAATGGTGCAGAAACTCCAGAGTTATGCCAAGCAGAATCGGATGGCCTACCGACTCGGCCCGTCCAACTTCCTCAATCAAGCCCCGACCCTGCAAAGTATTGATTACCCCACTACTATCTACCCCCCGGATAGCCTCTACCCCTTGCCGGGTGATGGGCTGGCGATATGCAATAATGGTCAGGGTTTCGAGGGCGGCGGCGGAAAGGCGGCTGGCACTCTGTAAGCCTAAAAACCGCTCGATATATCCAGCTACCTCCGGCGCAGTAACAAGTTGCACGGTATTGTTATGCTGGAAAACCCTCAGCCCCCGCTCGTTGCTCACGTAGTCGGCGTTAAGCGTTTCCAAAAGCTCTTTTAGCCAATCAGTCTCAACAGCCAACGCTTTTTGCAATTCTGACAGGTTAACGGGCTGGGCGGCGGTGAATAGCAGGGCTTCCAGGGCGGCAAGCTGACGGGAAATACTGGTTGGTTCGGTTTTGTTGGATTCGGCCATTCGGTTTCCTGAATTAATCATCGGCAGCGGCGATTGCTTCGATTTCCAAAAGCCATTGAGGGTATAAAGTTTTGGCAATTATTACGGTTAGGGCTGGTTTTGCCGACCCCAGATGCTTACGTCGTAATTCACCATTTTCTTCCACCTGAGACTCATCGGTCAAAAAAGTAGTAACTTTAACCAGATTTGCTATACTCATTCCTGCCGAGGCTAATAACTTTTCAATATTCGTCCAGATAACTTCACACTGCTCGCTAAAGGTGGTAGGAATTTGCCCCTCGGGTTCCTCTGGAATCTGCCCGCTAATAAACAGTAATCTACTGCTGTTTTTTACTTCCAGCCCCAGACTATAGCTGCCACTTGGCGGGCTAACATTTTCAGGGTTATGCGGAATGAATAACATACTATTCTACTGTGCCTCTGTGTCTCTGCGGTTAAAATTGTTTTTCTAGCATCTCGGCCTGTTAACTAGCAATTTCGGCCTATTATAACAGAAAACAAAAAACGAGTGCCGGGTGATATTTGGTTCTCACGCGGCACTCGTTGCTTGGCACTGTTACTTAGGATTAAGCGTCAGCAGGATTAGCCTGTTGGATAAAGGCTACAGACTGGGCCTCGCGCTCCTCGACTTTGGGAGGAGTAGCGTCGCCACCCGCCGAAGAACCGCCATCGCCCTTATCGCCACGTCGGAACAGACGGGCAATCCGAGCTTTACCACCCTCTAGTAAACTGTAGACCACTGGTACAACTACCAGCGTTAACAGGGTACTGGTTAGCAGACCACCAATAACTACCGTCCCCAACTCGGCGGCAATAATGCTACCTTCGCTGAAACCGAGGGCCAACGGCATCAGAGCCAGAATTGTAGCAACGGCAGTCATCAGGATGGGGCGCACTCTGGTACGTCCGGCCTGAACCAGCGCATCATAGATAGTCGAACCCTGTTTCCGCAGTTGGTTAACCAGGTCAACCAGCACGATAGCGTTTGTTACCACGATACCGATAAGCATCAGCAAACCAATCATGGCGGGCAAACCTAACGCCCGTTGCGTGATTACCAGCGCACCCAACGCTCCGATGAAAGCCAGAGGTAGGCTGAACAGAATGGCAAGGGGTTCAAGCAAGCTACCGAAAGTCACCACCATTACGATGTAGACTAACGCGATAGCCGCCAACATTGCCACTGCCAGCCCGGTAAAGGCTTCCTGCTGCTGTTGACCAGCCCCTGCCAGAGCTACCGTAACCCCGGCGGGCTTTTGCACACCATCAACCGCTTTCAAGGCTTCACGCGAGACCCCGCCAGTATCCTCTACCGTGATGTCAGCTTTGACTGTTGCGGCCAGGAACTGGTTTATGCGGGTAGTCTGGTTGCTGGCCTGAATTTGCTCAACCGTCGCTACATCACCCAACTTGATATTGCCCAGCACGGGTAATTGTTTAAGGTTCTCGATGTACTCAGCGAGTGAACCACCCGTGGGTTTGGGTAACAACATAATAACATCTTGCGCCTGCCCATTGGCAAAGCGGATAGTACCCGCGCTCTGCCCCTGTAACAGATTCCGTAGTTGCGAGCCAATCAGGGCAGTGTTAGCCAGTGGGTTCTTGGTGGGGTCAGGAGTGACTACCACCTGGGGAGTCAAGTTCGAGACATCACTTGAAACGTTCGCCAGTTTATTATCAAACTGTGAGCCTTTCAATGCTTCAACAACTTTTGCACTGGTATCACGCACTGCATTGGGGTTAGGGCCTTGAACTACCAGCGAAACACTATTACTGCTAAATCCGCCCAGAGGTGCTACCGAGATAGTGCCGCCTTTAGGTACTACTGGCTGCAAATCGTTACGCATTTGTTTCGCAACGTCATTGGTCTTAGCATCCGGGGTAAGACGTAACAGAATGTTACTGCTACCCACATTGCCACCAAAGGCCCGCTGGTTGCGGGAAAAAGCACTATCGCCTGAGATAGTGGTCTGGTATAGGGTAATAGTACCGTTCTGCTTGTACTTGTCCAGAACTTTTTCGGTCTGGTCGGTCACGGCAATAACCGTAGCCTGGTCAGTACCGGGCGCAGTATTAATTGTTACCGAGAGAAGTTTGTCGCCACTTTCCGGCAAGAAGGCAAATGGGACTTTGAAAATCCCCACGCTGGCAATGCTAAAGACGAATAGCAGCAAAGCCACGCCCAGCGTAATCCAGCGATGCCCTAAACTCCACTTTAATACGGGGGTGTAAACCCGTTGCAACAGCGTGTTTTCTTTCTCTACCCCTGCCGATTTGGTAGTGATAAAGAAACTGGCAAAAACTGGAATGATTGTAAGAGCTACAATCAACGAGGCAATCAAGGCAAAGGTTACGGTCAGGGCGAAGGGCAAGAAGAACTGCCCGGTAACACCGCCCACAAAACCGAGCGGTAAAAATACCGCTACGGTGGTTATGGTGCTACTGGTGATAGCCCCCGCCACTTCTTTGGTTCCGCGTTTGATGGCGGTTGGTACGGGGTCGCCTTGCTGAACGTGGCGGAAAATATTTTCCAAAACCACGATGGCATCATCTACCACCCGACCAACGGCAATTGCCAGACCGCCCAGGGTCATAATGTTCAGGGTAATGCCTTGATTCCACAGCAGGATAAAGGCTACGATTACCGAAGACGGAATTGAGATAGCCGTTACCAGGGTGCTACGGACGTTCCGCAAGAACAGGAAGATTACCAGAACGGCAAAGAGCGCACCCAACCCACCCTCACGAGCTAAACCCTCTACCGACTTACGTACCTGCAAGGCTTGATCGTAAACAACCCCGGTCTTGATGCTACCTGCATTAGCATTGTTCAACTCATCGTTTTCTTTCAACACTCCGTCCGAAACGGTTACAGTATTACCGTTCTGAGTTTTGAAAACCTGGATTTGCACACCGGGTTTGCCGTTAGTGCGGCTAATCCCGCTAGTGGTTTGGGAGGCTTGCTTCACATCCGCTACGTCTTTCAAGCGGGTGATTTGGGGAGCCGGGGCTGTGCCACTAGCCTGACCGCCCGCCGCATTACCCCCGAACCCAGCCCCACTGCTGGGGGTGATAATCAAGTTCGACAGTTGGGTTGCATCGGCGAAAGTGAAGGCGGTACGTAGAGGAATGGTTTGTCCGTTAATATCGGAAGTTCCCGCCGGGAAACTCAGGTTATTAGCGCGAATGCTATTAGCCACATCATTAATCGTAATGCCCTTGGCGGTCAAATCCTGGGGCCGGAAGTTGATAACGACTAAATTGGTGGAATCTCCCACTACTTCCACATTCCCAACGTTGGCAAGTTTGGAGTAAGCGGGCTTGGCAACTTCACGAGCCCATTTACCTAGCTCCTCGCTGCTCTGGCCTTTCAACCCTTCCACCGTTACATATAAAATTGGTTGAGAGTTTAGGCTAAAATTGCTGACGGTAGGCTGGAGGGCCGTACCACCTGCCCCGGTGGGGAAGGCCACATTACGAAGTTTGCTATTAAGGCTCTGCTCAACATCTTTCAGGTTAGTGCCGAACTCAAACTCGGCAAACACTAACGAGAAGCTTTCCAACGAGGTGGAGCGTACTGTTTTTACTCGCGGAATTTGGGCTACCACGCTTTCAACCGGGATAGAAACCTGATTAGCAACATCATCGCTACTGGCTCCCGGATAGACCGTCGAGACGGCAATGTATGGTAAATCAATATTTGGCAACAGTTCGCTTTTCAATTGGGAAATAGCAAAAAGGCCAAAGAAAAATATAACGACGCTTATAAGAACGGTGGCGGCTTTACGCTGCAACACCCAGTTTGTTAATACAGTCAAGCTGTTTACCTCCCTAAATTATGAAGCCTTATACCCTGATAAAATTCTGTAGTAATTTCAGGGCTGGAACTGAGTTAGTCAGGGTTGCCACAAAAATTTCTACCGCTTGCACGGGCCTTTTCTGTGGCTTTTGACACGGCGGCCCGGAAAAATGTTTCCAGACCTTTATAAACTATTTGTAATTCTTCCAGATTCAAACTATCCAATACTTCCATTGCTTCTTGCTGGCTTATCTGTAATAGTGAATCGCACAAACGCTTTCCGCGCTCGGTAATCTTGGCGATAACTACCCGGCGGTCATCGGGATGTTCCTCCCGCGCCACCAGACCATGTTCCACCAATCGGTCAACCACTCCCGTAGTAGTTGAAAGGTTTTTGCCTAAAACTTCGGCCAGCTCGCCCATTCGCATCCCTAAATGAGCGTTTAGCAAAAACATTATTTTAAGCTGCGGCATGGTCAGGTCAATTCCCAACCATTCGGGCGACGCACCCCCGCCCATAACCTGGAAGATGGTTTTTTGTTGGTTCAAGATAGCTTCTACCAACTCATGACGGTTGTTTGACTTATCCATCTCACTAATTGCCATTAAATAATTACCCTCTTTATTTTCCTTAACGGCTCGCAGCCTTACCTACCCAACCCTGAATTAGCCTACTCCAAATAATACTTCGGTCACACCGAATTATCCTACCAGACCGAATATTCCATGTCAATGAACTAAAAGTAATATTGTGTGAATAAAAGTGGAAGCTATTGGTACTAGGCAGATGTACTAGATAAAATAATTTTAACCACAGAGACACAGAGGCACAGTTGAATTCAAGTAATTGTTCGCAGTATTGGTCAGATGAAGCAAAGTCAAAGCAAGTTCCTACAGTAACCAGCACCTTCATTTCGTACAGGGCGACCAATGGAGTAAACCCTGACAATTTTACTCTTAAAACTGTGTCTCTGTGCCTCTGTGGTGAATAAATTAAGCTCATCCTAAATAAAACTTTGTAACTAGCACTTTTGCCTACTAGATAGGAGAGAATAAGGCCAGAAAATACCCAATTATCGTTGTCTATTTACAATTTTGCGAGCAAAGATTTGAGAAGGCTTTTCCACAAAACGCCAGGATAGATAGCTTACTAAACACATCAGGCCAAAAGTCAGAGGCATCGCCAAAGTATAATCCATCACCCGGCAGAGCAAGGCCAGCACCAACAGACCCACATTGCGATGATAAAGATAGAGGGAGTAGCTAATATCAGAGAAAAAGCGGAAAAACTTGGGCAATTTGAGCTGTTTTTCTAACAAAAGTAGGATTACAAAAAGAGCATAGGCATATACAAACGAGCTAGCATAGGATTGGTCGGGCGCATAAAAGCTAGTGTTAATTGTTTTCAGCCCGTCAATGATGCTCAGAAAGGTCAGAGTCAGCAAACCAAGATAAGAATATAACCCGATTTTTTTGCTCCAGAAGAAATAAAGAAGTTGACCGCTCAACAGAAAGGGCACATAAGACAACGAGGCTGTTAGCAAGTATAAAGGGTGGGTTTGCTCCATAAATAGGTGGTTTGCCCCTACACAAATTACCAGTATTATGAGGGTTGAAAGGACATAATATTTTTTCAGCAGTGGCAGTATCAGTAAACAGAGCAGATAAAACAAAACCTCTACTGCCAGCGTCCAGGCTACCCCACTGACGATTGGTTTTGGCGACCAGTAGTAATTGGTCAAAGTTGACACTCTAAGTAGACTGTACTAGGAGTTTTGTTACAAAAGGTCGGCAGAGAGTTTAGGATAAAGCCTATGTAACTTAACTCTAGCT
>Ga0209512_1001398_pt1 | contig 29931 bp, 39 predicted proteins | sample frozenSSSSmetaG_FD_184142 | JGI IMG/M metagenome (GOLD analysis project Ga0209512, IMG submission 184142) | Glacier valley bacterial and archeal communities from Borup Fiord, Nunavut, Canada, to study Microbial Dark Matter (Phase II) -... | ecosystem: Environmental > Aquatic > Freshwater > Ice >...
TAAATGTTCCTTCGCTGTCTTGTTGGGCCTTTAGTACTAACTGCTGACTGGCAACTGTACCACCATCGAGGAACCCAAATCCTGCAACTGCATTGTTTTTTCGGTGTGGGGTGGAACCAAAGTGTTGGGAATATTGGCGATTAGCACCAGTAACCCCTGGTAAAAATGTCACGCCTAAACCCACGGAAGGATATTCTCTATCGGCAATGATAGATAAAGCACCTGTATTGCCTAAAGTGTTAGAAACAAATAAATCTGTAGCTAAGCGAGGATTGACTAGGTAGCGCAAGCCAGCATTAAAAGCAATAAATCGCGCCGCCGTACCTGTATTGCGATTAATTGTGTTGTTACCTGTTAACGGTACAAATGCATCACCCCATAATGAAAGTCTGGAACTGAGTTGATAATTTACACCTGTTGCAAAACCAAAGGTAGTACCAAAAGAGCCTGGTTTGTCTATGGGTGCTCTGTGTAGATATAAGGCATTATCTTCTGGTAAGAAGGCGACTTTAGGGGAGATGGTAAACTGCAAGCGTTTATTGGCTTGGACTGTAAACGGCAACTCTAGCGAAGTCACGATGCTATCGTTAAGTCCGTTGGAGACGATACCGCGAGTTGGACTAAAAAAATCGTAAGGACGTCCGCCATTTCCTAAAGAAGCGGCAATTACACCACTGACAGCTTGCGTACCAGATTGGTTTTGCCAAAGCCTTTGTTTTGCCTGAAGAGTAAATTCTTCAAAGAAGTTGGGACCATAGCCATCGGGGTTGATTCTTTGAGCAGAGTACGGACCCTGTCTAACTGGACCAGAGTTATCAACTGTCTGTGAATGTAAAGTAATTTCTAGACCATTGGTCACACCCCAGCTGACGCCGAATGTCGGCTGTCCTGTTAGACCAACACTACGTTCATTCCCAGGAGGAAAACTTTGACGGTAGCGGGTATTGACGACAATCTCTCCTTGTCGCAATTGCTGTGCTGTTGCCAATCCAGGGTGACGAGTTTGTAATAGAATCTCTGGTGCGTGCGTTTTTTCTGGCTGTGTGCTTGATGCTTGGGCTATGGTGGATACTGGTTGAGATATTGCTGTTGTTGGTTTTTCTGTCGCAGCCTGTGAGGAAATTGGTGTACTTTGAACCATCTCTGAGACTAAAGCGATCGCACTCGGAAGTGACTGTCCAGGTAAGACCGCCGTATATATTTGGTTGTCCTGTTCCCACATTATCGACTTCGACCCTTCCAATAAATACCCTTGAATTTGATTAGGAAGAGCTAAAGCTGTTGCTGCTTGATGTTTCTTAAATTCTTTCTGAACGCTGGCTGAATTTTTTGCAGCTACTGTAAAGCTACCTGACAAACAAGATGGAAGTTGCGCTTCACATGTAAATACACTCACTGTCAAACTAGTCGAGGTTGGCGATGAGACTAAAACTTTGTCAGTAGACGCAACTGATCTGCGGCTTAATTGAGGTGGTAAGCGCATCACCCATCCGGTTGGCAGCGCTGTGCTAATTTGTTCTTTTACATCCGATTTCTCGGTCGAAGTGGTCGGTACAGGAGTTGCCTCGGCTTTATGGTTTAATCCCTGTACAGACAAAAATATACTTATATAAAGGAGAGTGTTCCAAATACGCATAAAAGTCTCTGTTGTAGTGGGTGTATATACTCGTTTTGGTAATTTGTAGTGACACACACTCAACAGAATAGTCAGATATTTAAAACTAAGTAGTTATAATCTATACTTACAATCAACGTATTTATAACTAAAAAGTAAATAGCCAAAAAAGGATAATTTATGGGTTTTATGATAAGAAATTAAATAGCTAAAGAAGGATAATTTATGGCATTTTTCTCCAACTCACAAATAGATTATTTTTGGGGTTTGAAAGTGCGCCAGATCACCACTGTGCATCCGCTAACTCCTAAAATCACTGTCAGTGGCAAAATAATGGCATTCTCAATTTTGGTGACAAGAGGAATGCAAATAGCCAGCATTCCTGTACCAAATGCCCAGATAATAGCAATAGCTGCAATTTTGGCACCATAGCCGAACGGTTGTTCCATTATGCTCCTACGGTAGTATACGCAAATATCATAATCTAATGATGAAACTGTCTCGGAGATGAAAGTCAGCCTCCGTTCCGGAATGAGTCAATGCCCAGTAAGTCACTTGACTATTTAAATTAATCACAGTAGTGATAGCAACTTCTAAAGGTTGTGGGCAGATTGGCTCCAAATCAACATCGAGTGTAAGTGCTAAACTATCAGACTGAGACTGGACGCTAAATGGAAGTGTGGTAAAAACTGTTTCCTCTTGCATCCCTTGGCGATACCCATCAAAACGATACACATTCCAGTTTCCGCTAGGAGAGAGATTAAATTCCCAGTATCGAGTAGAATTGGGAATACCCAGGAAAAACTCGAAGCAAGTCTCTGCCCATAATTCGTGTTTTCGGGCTGGTGTATCTGATGGTTGTGCGATCGCCACATTTTGAAGATTACCTTCCAATATGTAACAAATTGTCAACTGATTAAGATTGCGGGTAATATTACCAGAAATCTTGAGATCACATGAATTGCTATTCGGGAAGGGTTGTAGAGAAAATGTCTGACCGTTCATTTAAGATCTTCAATGATGGTGCGAATTGTCGTTTCCTGAGATTCGATGCTTTCAGTGAGTTTAAACTGAACGATCGCCCGAACTAGGTTATGTTCTGGATGCTTGACCTTAAAATAAACATTCCCAGCTAAATAGTCAGCAAAGAATCTTAGTCCCAACTCAAAAGCGATCAGCCGAATAGCATCGTACATGTAAGTATAATCACTGGGAGTCAAAAACTCTTTTGCAACTGAAATATAACCTTGCAGAATACCTTCGCATAAGTCAGGTTCAAAACGAACATTGTCCCAATCCTCGGTTTCTTCTCCCACCGGATTGCAACCTGATCGCAAGCAATCACCAATATCGTAATGTACTAACCCTGGTTTAACCGTGTCGAGGTCAATCACGCTGACAGCTTGCTGACTCGCAATGTTAAACATGACATTATTAATTTTCGGATCGCCGTGCATCAGGCGCAGCGGTAGCTTACCGGAACTTCTCGCATTTTCTAATATATGTGCCCAGGAAGCGCGATCGCTCACAAATTTGAGGCAATAATTTACTTCTGGAGATTTACAAGGGCTTTTCAGCGCCAACACCTTGTTGTAATGTTGAAGGTAAAGCGGCGTAATATGGAACCCAACAAGAGTATCGGCGAGTTTTTCCGGAGGTAGGTCACTGATGAGATTGTGGAACATACCCAAGGCGTAACCGATTTCTTGGGCGCGATCAACATCTTGCAAAGTATCGAAAGACTCCGAGCCTTCAATAAAACTAATTGCTCGCCAAAATGAGCCAATAGCATCTCGCCAATGATCCTGAGCATCAAGAGTCAGCAATACCCGTGGTACTTCCCAAGCGCGACTGAGGGGATTTTGTTGTAACCGCTGACAAACATGCTCAGTGAAAATACGCATATTTTGCATCACGAGTTGAGGTTGACAAAATACCTGCGTGTTGATGCGTTGCAGAACAAAGTGTTTTTCCCCGGCAGAATCTAATGTTACCAAAAAAGTATCATTTATGTTACCATTACCTAGAGCTTGGATGCCTGTCACCCGCTCTTGGGTGAATTGGTCAGCGATCGCCACCAAATTTTTAGTGCCGTATGTTCTAATTTTTGTGGTTATATTCATGTTTGACCTACACTACTCCCCTCATCATTGCCCGAAGGCGATAGAAGTCATCGTAGCCTAAGGGTCGCATCTGGTCTGTATAAAAGTGTTGCGTTCTATAATGAAAGGCATCGAACTGCGCTTCTCCGCGTTTGATAAGTAGAAGCAGTCCGCATGGTACTTTAAGATTATTGTCTATTACAATCAATAACCTTTTTCCTGATGACCGGAGAGCATAATCTTGGGCATAGAATTACGCAGTTTTGTATTTCTCGATAACCTTCAACCTCAACATGCAGCCTATATGGGAACGGTAGCCCAAGGTTTCCTGCCATTACCAGGGGATACATCGCTCTGGATTGAAATTTCTCCAGGTATCGAAATTAACCGGATTACTGATGTAGCACTGAAAGCTGCCTCAGTTCGTCCGGGAGTACAGGTAGTAGAACGACTGTACGGTCTATTAGAAGTTCATTCTGGCTCATTTGGCGAAACACGTTCTGCAGGACAAGCCATTTTAGAGACATTAGGAGTCCGAAAAGAAGATGGTCTCAAACCGCGCGTTGTTTCGAGCCAGATTATCCGCAACATCGACGCATACCAAACACAACTAATTAATCGTACACGCCGAGGACAGCTATTACTCGCAGGACAAACGCTATATGTATTAGAAGTTGAGCCAGCTGCTTACGCTGCACTGGCGGCGAATGAAGCTGAAAAAGCGGCGGCGATTAATATTCTTGAGGTTCAAGCTGTCGGGAGTTTTGGTCGGCTGTATTTAGGTGGACAAGAACAAGATATTCTAGCAGGTGCTCAAGGAGCATTAGCCGCGATTGAAAGTGTCGCCGGTCGGGCAAGAATTCAGAGTGGACGTCAGGAATAAAGGATTGTATCATGGCAAATCTTGAGCATCTAGCTTTACTAAGAGCCGGTGCAGTCACATGGATTGAGTGGAGAGACAAAAATCCCCAGATTGAACCGGATTTGGTGGCGGCGAATTTATCCGGAGATAACCTCAGAGGCGCTCAACTCCAGGGTGTAAAAATGAACAGGGTAGATCTGAGTCAGGCAATACTTGTGCGAGCAGACCTTAGCGGTGCTGACCTCAGTAGTGCTAATTTGAATGGTGCAAAACTGATGGAAGCTAACCTGAGGTCGACTAACTTCAGTGTAGCTAACTTGAGCGGTGCGACACTGAGCCATGCCGATTTAAGCCATGCGAATCTGATCGGATCTGACTTGAGTATGGCAAATCTTAAAGGTGCAGCGATCGCTGATGCTAACCTAATTGGTACTGACTTCAGAAGTGCTAACTTGCGAGATGCTGATTTGGGTTCAGCGCAACTGAGTCGGAGTAATCTCAGTCATGCTAATTTAATGGCAGCCAACTTGATTGCGGCTGACTTAAGTAAAGCTAACTTATACGAAGTCGAAGCGATCGGTGCTTACTTCTACAAAACTAACCTGGAAAAAGCTAATCTCACCCAAGCTCACTTGAGTAGTGCATACCTGTTTCGGGCTAACCTTTTAGATGCTGACTTAAGTAGATGTGACTTGACATGGACAAACCTGAGAGAAGCCAATTTGTCAAGAGCTAATTTAAAAGGAGCCAAGTTATCAGGAGCGAAAATAGCTGTATGGCAAGTCAAGTCTGCACATAACTGGGAAGAAGCTGAATACGATGATAACTTACGGCAAAAATTGGGCTTACCGGCATAATGTGTTAAATATCACCCAGAGATGCAAATTGCCGCCAGCATAGGTACAATGCCCGTGGGACGTGGAAGCAACCTTTCCATTTACCACCTTTGAGATTTAACAATACTTCCCCACGCCGATTGAGGTAACCAAACCACTCACCGTGTTGGGGATCAGCAAAGTGCGACCAGGTATAATCGTGCATTTTTTGATACCACTCCCAACACTCCTCTCGCCCCGTCAGGCGATAGCCCATTGCTAGTGCTACTAGCGACTCTAAATGCACCCACCACAATTTTTGATCCCATTCTAATTGTTGAGGTGGATGACCTGCGGCATCAAGAAAGTAATATAATCCGCCGTACTCACTATCCCAGGCAAAATTAAGGATATTTAAAACTATGTCAACGGCTTGGTTAATTGTTTTAGTGTCCTGGCGACGACGGGCGATGTCCATAATGAACCACATCGCTTCGATCCCGTGACCGGGATTAATTAATCGTCCTTCAAAACAATCAATATGCGAACCGTCAGGGGCAACATTTTCGTACATTAATCCTTGTGGGTTGAGGAAATCGATCATCACTTCCTGAACGGTTTGAGTCAAGACATTTTCCAGGGTTTCGGGAGGTAGTAACCATTCCATTTCTAGTGTCAGGTTGGCTAAAATCATTGGTACTGCCAAAGATTTCATTGGACGTGTACCTGGATAGGTTTTGTTGTAATTACCTTTCGGGTTATCCTGGCGGCGCAAGACGTTGTTGTAAGCAGCTATAGCGATATCTTTTGCCGCGTCTTCACCACTGGCGAGGGCGTATTGGCTAAATGCCATCGCCGCAAAGCAATCAGAGAAGATATTATAGGGTTGTACTAGCGGTTTACCTTCACGGGTGAGGGCAAAATACCAATTGCCATCGGCGTCTCTACCGTGTTGAGCAAGGAAATCTGCTCCGTTGCGGGCGATTGATTGCCAGGTCTCGCGCTTGTCGAGTTGGTTGTAAAGCATGGAGAAAGTCCATACCTGACGGTTTTGTAGCCAAATAAATTTATCTGTGTCGTAAACTTTACCATTGCGATCGAGGCAGGTATAGTAGCCTCCCTGTTCCCAGTCGACAGAGTATTTTTCCCAAAATGGGAGTACATCATTTAGCAGCGCATTTTTGTAAAGTTCTGCGAGTGCTTTAAAGTCATACGCCATCATTTTCCGCCAAAACCAACTGGGTTAATTATGACGCGGGTCATGGGTAGAGTACAAGTGCAGTGTGAAACACAATTTAATTTCTGGTGTTTGTGAGTTTTCTGACTTGGTTTTTTAGGCAAAAGGCGGTTAATCTGGTTGAGGAGTTCAATTGCTTAAAAACCGCGCATGAATCGAAAACTTTTATGGGCTGGTACAGCCTTACTGACTACCGCTTTGGTTATGCCTTTTGCTTCCCGTCCGGTATTGGCGAAGCAATCAACTCAATCTAAAGCGTCATTGCAGGTAAATACACCAACTAACCACACTGTAGCTGCAAACAACATGGGTCTAGCGCCCAACAATTTGCGAATTGCCAGAGTTCAACCCCATGAAATTCAAGGACGCATGGCGGCTACCTTGTTAGTGCGGAATATTCCGGTTCTGACTTTTATCGGTTCCAGTTCCGCGTCTAGTAATGATGTGCGTCAACTGAACGCACCAATTTTTCAAGCTACAGCCGCTGCGGCGCAAATCAACCAGATGAATCTGGATCATGTTGATGCTAGTACTATTCAGGCTGTGTGGGAGTCTTCTAGTGACTCTCATAAAGCTGCGAAAACGGCAACAGCTGGACGCTATGTGATTAAAATTAAAAATACTGAGCTAGTTGAGATCAATGCTTTGACTCGACTACCTGATACCATTAGCGATCCCGCTAAAGATGCATTGCAAGCAAGTAATCGCCTGCGTGCTCTAATTGGTAATGCACCGGCTTTAGACGAAATTGCCGGGAAAAAAATTAAGTTACCTGAAGATAAATTTTTAGCTCAACTTTCTCTAGGGCCGTTACAAATTAAATATAGTTACGGTGGGTTGGCTTCCTGGTATAGTTTCCACGACAATGGTGTCCAGACTGCCAGCGGTCAAGCTTATAACGAAAACGAATTGACAGCAGCCCATAAAGACTTACCTTTTGGGACTAAGGTACAAGTGACCAATTTACAAAATGGTCGCTCTGTGGTAGTGAAAATTACCGATCGCGGTCCTTATGTTGAGGGCAGAATTTTAGATCTTTCTACCGCCGCCGCCGGATTGATTGGCATGATTGATCATGGGGTCGTACCAGTACAACTTGATATTCTCAGTCCTTCCACTCCTGTGGCGATGAAACCAAGAAACAAGCGTGAGGAATAAATTGTGGAGGCGCGAAGAGCGTCTCTATAATAATGTGTATGTCGATACCTAACTGGATTACATTTTCGCGTCTCTTGGGGTTGCCGTTTCTACTCTATGGTTTGCATAACCCGACAGAGACGGGGAGATGGGTGTGTTTAGGCATTTTTTTAGTTGCTGCAGCTACAGATTGGTTAGATGGTTATTTGGCACGAAAACTTAACCAAATCACAGAATTGGGTAAGTTTCTCGATCCGTTGGTGGATAAGTTATTGGTACTCGCGCCTTTACTTGCTTTGATTGAGTTGCGCGAAGTGCCAGCTTGGGGTGTATTTTTAATTTTGGGAAGAGAGTTAGCGATCGCTGGTTGGCGGGTGAGTCAACCGACAATCGTGGGAGCGAGTATTTGGGGAAAATTAAAAACAGTTAGCCAAATAGTCGCGATCGCCCTATTAATCGCCCCGCTACCTACAGAAGGAAAAATCTTTGCTCTGGTTGCTTTTTGGCTTGCGGTGGCTTTGACCTTAATTTCTGGGGTAATTTACCTTTTGCCACCAAATAGTCACAAAGAATGAGGTTCGCTCATAAAGGCATCGGGATTAAAACTTTTTGACGGGATATTTCCCAAGCTAAAGTTGTTTGTACAATCTCATTGAGGTTGTCATATTTGGGTTTGGTATTTACTCTCGCTAGCGAGGAAGAGTTTTGACGCAAGCCACTGCGCCCCTACAATTGTCGGTCGCTATTTACGAAGACCGATAATTGCGGGTGTGAATATTTGGGGTAGATTAAAAATAGTTAGTCAAATAGTCGCGATCGCGTTGTTGATTGCGCCGCTACTCCCATTGTGGAGAATTCTCTCTCTTATCAATTTTTAGGTTTCTGTCGGCTTGACTTTAATTTCTGGGGTAATTTATTTGCTCTCTCACTCATCCAAGCCACGATTGTGGATTATTGCTTCCTCAGTTTCCCAAAATGTTTTAAATGAATTTGGTGTTACTTCTGAGGAAAACTGGTTAAATGGGATGTACCCTTTGGTGGCAGGTCTCAAAACAACTGTAATTAACGTTAAAGAGTTACCTCGGACTGCGGAAACTCTCTGGTTGAGACTGTTGGGTAAAGGCAAAGTTCAGCAACAAGCGATTGATGAATTGATTGGAATGAGCACGGATGATCCAAGACGTTTGGTTGTCTTAAGACTGTTGGCTACTTGGAGGATTAGTATAGAAGTGAGTGCTGAAATTGATCAAGAGGATCGGGAGTTAATGATGACCTTATCAGAAGCTTACTTAAAGTGGGAACAAGAGACCGAGCTTCGAGGTATGGAGCGAGGTATGGAGCGAGGCATGGAGCGGGGCATGGAGCGGGGCATGGAGCGGGGTATTCAGGAGGGTCAGCGTATTCTCCTAGAAAACTTACTGAGAGCGCGATTTGGTGTGTTAGACGCGCAGTTGACTGCTATTGTTCAGCCGATACTAGATTTATCACCACAAGAATATGCTGTATTGTTACAGTTGTCAAATTTGGAGCGTGAGGATTTATGCAGGCGATTTCAGTAGTTTTACTGCTATTTGTGCTCGCCATTATGTGAACAGGTCAACAATTGTTGATCTATAGATGGCAGCAATAGCTTCAGAAACGCCTCTTCTGTCAAAAGCTTGTCACGCTTATCCTGCTCGGGAAAACAAGGGAATGGCTCGTGATAAAATGGAGATAATCACAAATCGATTGCCGTGACTTTTAGGAGGTTTTATGACAGTCGCTCAGAACCCGAAAGATCAACAGCCGTTACATCTAAATATCAGGAGTGCCAATCTTCACGTCACGCCCGAACAGTTTGAGCGTCTGTGTATCGATAATCCCGATCTAAGGTTGGAATTAACTCAGGATGGGCAACTAATTATTATTTTCTCGGCAGTCGTTAGCGAACATGCAGAAGCGCCTGCGGAGAAAGAAGCCTCTCCGCAAGAGGAGCGACCAAATTCTCATCCAACATCTTCAGCAAAATACAACTTTGTGGAACTAATCCCAGAGGAAACCGTTCAGAGAGTTGCCGCTCTCGAACGCTATCAAAAAAGTAGACAAAAAATAATCGATAGCCTAACTCCGGAAGAATTAGAGGTATCTAACAAGCAGTTTGAAGACATGTTTAAAATGCTTGATGAGTCTAGGGGCTAAATTTTAATAATGATTGTTTTTTTAGATAGCAATATTCTTGGACTAATTTGCAACACTAATACTTTATTCGCTCAAGCTGAAGAATGTAAAAATTGGTTTTATGCTTCATTCGTTAGAGGTGTTCGTTTCATAACTTCCGATATTTGTGATTATGAAGTACGTAGAGGATTAATTAGTTCTTCTATTAGATCTAAGGAGCCTGCTCCAGGTATAAATTTGTTGGATTCTTTAAAAATAGATAGTCCTGTAGAATTTTTAGCTGTTTCCACTGAAGCTTTAACTTTGGCTGCTAATCTTTGGGCCAGAGCTTCTAATGATGGTCGGACTACTAGAGATGAAAAAAATATTGATGTGGATATAATTGTTTCTGCTCAATATCAAATATTGAAAAATCGATGTCCTGGGCAACAAGTCATTGTTGCAACAACAAATTTAAAACATCTATCTCGATTTTGTGATGCAGCTCATTGGCAAGATATAAAATTATAAAACCGACTGCTAATCAATGATCTGCCTTCGCTATAAACAGTGAAAACTGATTTTCAAATGAGACGAGAGCGTAGTAATATTTCTTCGTGAAAGTTTAATGCAGGTTTGGTCGTCTTGTAGGGGCGCGGCGGCTTGCATTGGTGTCAACTTAAGGGGCATTAACCCAAATTTGCTCGGTGTAAGCGTTAATCTCTCGGTGGCGCTTACGCCTGTATTTAACTAATCCGAACAATTTATGATGTTCAGTAAGGTAACTAACGACATCATCAGACTCACCACGTAGAACAGCCCGAGAAAAATGGTATAAACTCCGAAAAACCATCTCCGTAGAAATCAGGTCTAGTGGTTGATTCAGAGCGATTGCAACATCAATGCATAATTGATTGAGAACGGCATAGAAAATCCAGGTAGCAAGAATCTGAATTTGGTGTACCATTACTATCCCCAACCCAAATGTAAGCTAAACCTAGAAGCCTTTTAGTCAGAAGAAAAGCATCTTCTATTCTCCAACGGCGACGATATAATTCGCATACCTGTTGGGCAGATAACAATTGATTCTTCAAGTACGTTCGTTAAATAGTTGTACCAAGTTGACCCCCATAAAACTGAAACTAGTCGCAGGAGGGTGCTTACAAGGATTTGAGCGGTAATCACCCATCTGAATAATTCCTATGCGGTAAAATTGACCAGATGATAAGCTACGAAGGACTTTATGCGATGTTTTTTCTCTTAGTCGAGTCACAAAAAACTTTTTTGATTCAGTGAATTCATCAAACCAGAGAAATTTAAAGAAACCGAGATCAAAAATCAATACTCCACCAGTAGGTAAGCGTTCTAGTAACTTATCGCACCAAACTTTATCAAATGATATTGCTGTTTTGTGTGTACGCTCGTTGTGACCGGACGGTGGGTGAATGCCTCAACCACCACCATTATTTTTCCTGCTAGGGTTTTGTCTTGTTCCTTTAAGGCTTTGAGCTTCAATCGCAATGCTTCAAGAGTGCTTCCGTCGGCAATCCATATTGCTGTGAATCTCTCGCATACTGGTTTCCAGGTCTCTGGTACGATGATTAAACGAATACGGAGACTCAGCACATCCATAAGGTGCTCAAATACAGTAGTAAATAGCTCAATTGGTAATGTACGCAACATGAGTGATAGTGCTTGAACACTTACCGAAATTTGCTCAACCCACAGTAATCCATCAAGCTTCAAGACACGTTGTACCTCTCGTAAACCCGGTATCTGACGGTAAACAAGGCTTAAAACAACCGCCATCATGACTGGCAGTGTCAGGAGAGCGTTCGCGTAGTTTTTTCTTGTCTTTGCCCTCAGATAACTTTAATGGCTTAAAATTTTGGGGAGAAAGTAATGAAAATAATTCTTTCTCAATTTCTTAGATTGGCGGTGCTGGTACATGCTTTTGCGTATTCGTAAGTCTGGATTTCCTTCGTAGAGCGAACGTCTTGTACCCATGATGTATCACTAGGAACATCTACTTTAATGTCCCTAGATTACCTCTTTTTGCTTAAGTTGACACCAATGCAAGCCGCCGCGCCCCTACATGGAATGGCAAATGCGCCTTAATAGTACTTCGACTATCACCTGTTGCCTATAGCTGCATGTTAGTTTAGGATGAAGGTAAAACCTATCCTCGCTACACATTGCGCTATTGTTAAGCTTGTATGGCAAAAGATAGATTTCATGACGTTGTCAGAACTGCTTTAGAGAAAGAGGGCTGGAAGATTACGGCTGACCCTTATGAAATTAATGTGGATGATGTGGATTTTGAGACCGATCTAGCTGCAGAGCAACTCTTGGCGGCAGAACGAGAGGGGCAAATAATCGCGGTAGAGATTAAAAGTTTTATCAGTACTTCCAATGTTTCAGAATTTCATACAGCTTTGGGACAGTTTCTAAACTATCGGGATGCTTTAGAAAAAATTGAACCAACTCGCTAACTTTATCTGGCGGTTCGTTTGCCAATTTATCAAACTTTTTTTGTATCCGCTCGGTAAATCGGGGTAGAAAGAAAAAATCAGAATGTAAATTGGTACACACTGCGTTATAGAATATGTGACATGACGCAAAAATCATCTTCTGAGAACTTAGTATCTTCATTGCTGCAAACCATCGACACTAAAGAGATTGCAGATGAATCAATGCGTCGAACAGTAGAAATATTACTAAATTTAATAGAGCAGCAACAAGTAGAAATTAAAAATCTACGAGAAGAAAATCAAAAACTGCGGGACGAAAACAACCGTCTTAAGGGCGAAGAAGGTAAACCAGACATAAAAGCTAATAAGAAGAAAGGGTTTAAAAACGACCACTCGTCAGAAAAAGAGCGAAAAACCCCAGCAGAACATAGTAAAAGAAGTAAAAACGAGACTATAAAAGTAGATCGAGAAGAGATAGTCACTTACCCGAAAGAAAAATTGCCACCAGATGCAAAATTTAAGGGTTACGAAGAAGTAATAATCCAAGACATTTTACTAAAAACAGATAATGTATTATTCCGCAAGCAAAAATACTACTCACCCCAAACAGGAAAAACTTATTTAGCATCCCTACCAGATGGCTACGATGGAGAATTCGGTCCGGGAATAAAAGCTTTAGTAATGAGTTTGTATTACGGCGGAAATATGACCCAAGGTAAGCTTCTGGAATTTTTAGAAGATATTGGGATTTCGATGAGTGCTGGATATTTATCGAATTTGTTAATTAAAAATCAAGAAGTTTTTGTTGCAGAGTATCAATCCGTATATGAATCAGGTTTAGCAAGTAGTCCTTGGCAGCATTTTGATCAAACAGGAGCGCGTGTTGGTGGAGTCAACCATACAACGAACGTAAGAGCGTAACCCTTTATATACAATCTATCAGACAACACGAAACAAAGACCGTTTGAGTGTATTAAAAGTATTGCAAAATACAACCGGGCTTGAGTTTATGCTTAACTCGCTGACATACGAGTTATTAGAGAATTTCAACCTACCAACAAAATGGATTAACCAACTCAAGTTATTGCCGACTCTTACAGCTTTTACGGAAACTGAGTTTAATGTGTTAGTTGATAAGTATTTGAGTAAATTAGGTTCGGTAGGTCGTACCCGTATATACGAAGCCGCTGCAATCACTTTTTATCATCAGCAATCAACTATTCCTGTAATCAAAACCCTCTTGTGCGACGACGCTCCGCAGTTCAAGTTACTGACTTCGGATTTAGCTTTGTGTTGGGTGCATGAGGGACGGCATTATAAAAAGTTAAGTCCATTTATTACTTGCCATCAAAAGATTCTAGATAACTTTTTGGATAAATTCTGGATATATTATCGAAAATTATTAGCTTACCGAGATTCTCCTAATCCAGATAAAGCCTCCGAACTCAGGTTAGAATTTTGGATACTTTTTGCATCATTAACTGGTTACGAGCAGTTAGATGAGCGAAAACGATTAACTGCTGCAAAAGCCTCCGAATTACTTCTTGTTTTGGAGCATCCAGAATTACCCTTGCATAATAATCCTGCTGAAGAGCGCTGCTAGAACTATGGTACAGCGACGCAAGATTAGTTATGCGACCCAAACAGAACTTGGTACCAGAGCATGGGATATTTTCATGTCCCTTGTTGCCACTACTCGTAAGTTGGGTATTAGCTTTTTTGAGTATATACGTGACCGGGTTTTAAAACTCGGCGATATTCCCTGTTTGGGTAACATTATTCGAGAGAAATCTTCTTCTAACCCATTTGGTTGGTCGTGGCAGCCTGAATAAATCTCTACCCCGAAATTTTGAGCCGATACCTTTTTTTCAAAGACGATTTATTGTATCAGCAGTTGAGCGTTATCAGTTGCGGTTGGTAATCTACGATGTGCAACAGGAGGTTATTCATCAATGGCTGTAGAACAATATCGGCAATATATTCAGCATCTTCTTTCAGAACGGCGGCTTCGAGCTTCGATGCAGCAAAGAAATGCCGAAGAGTATGAGGTGCAGACGATTTTCGATGACCATCATTCCTCATTACCAACTACTTTATGTGGGCTGGCGTGGAAATAAACGTGATTTTGGGTGTATTCTGCATCTCGATATCAAGCATGGGAAAATCTGGATTCAGCATGATGGCACGGAAGAAGGAATTGCCAATCGGCTAGTTGAAATGGGAGTGCCTAGGCATGATATTATTTTGGCGTTCCATGAACCATACATACGGCAATTTACCGAATTTGGCACAGAAGAAGCGCTTTGACATCTTTTAATACTTAAAATTTTAGTTCTTAAGGAAGTCCAAAGACATGTTAAGAATGCCCTGAAAAATTTAGAATAATTAGAATCAGGACAGGAAGAAGATAAAGGAGAAGAAGAATGAAACCGCAATATAGTATTCTTATTCAGTGGTCAACAGAGGATCAAAAGTATGTTGTCAGCTTACCAGAGTTTGGTCCCTACGCCCATACACATGGTGACACCTATTATTCAGGTCTCAAAAATGGTGAAGAAGTCTTAGAACTGTTAATTGAAGATTACCAAGCACAGGGAAAACCACTTCCAGAACCTCTAACCGCTAATATTTCCTCTTAGTCTTCCAATATCTACCTTCTTCAGCTTGGTGAACAATTGCCCTGAACGTCATACGTTTAATTGTAATGATTACTTTTAGTTCTAGCTGATTTGCGCTCGCCACCGAACTAGTATGATGTCATACCAAAAAAGCGCACTCTAGTTTTATGACTGTGATACACCGACGTGCGCCCTTTTTTCTTGGTAACGAATGCTACTTGCCGCAGATTGCAGATAGCTACGAAAAATTATTCTGTCGAGACACAGGATGACAGTGTAGAAGCAAACCCTATGCAGTTTGGTTAGTTATAAAAAATCTACGGGGCTATTGTATGTAGAGGAGTGCGTCCGCACGTTGACATTGGGTAACATATAAGTTACCATAATATTTATTATGAAAGTTCTAGAATATATTACAAAAGATGGTTTAAGTCCTTACCAAGAATGGTTTGATAGCTTGGATGCGGTAGCTGCGGCGAAAGTGACAGTTGCCAAGTCTCGTCTAGAGTTAGGCAATACATCAAATGTTAAATGGTTCGATGGAATCGGTGAGTACAGGATCGATTGGGGACCAGGGTATCGCATTTATCTCGCTCAGGAAGGTAAGGAATTTATAGTCTTATTCGGTGGTGGGACAAAGAAAAGTCAGCAATCCGATATTAATCGTGCTGAGGAATTATACCAAGAGTATAAAAGAAGAAAGAAAGAAGCGAGTGATGAAAAAGATAAAGAAGCTGAGAACAAGAAGACCAAAAAGAGAAAGAAGAGGTAGTTATTATGATACTAACTAAAGACTTTAAGGAGACAGTTAACGCCAGATTCCAACGAGATCCTGAATTTGCGACAGCTGTGCTTGATGAGGCTCTTTCCCTATTTCTTAATGGTGAACCAGAAACGGCAAGACTTCTATTGAGAGATATTGTTAATGCAACTGTAGGTTTTGAAGAACTGGCAAATGAAACTATGAGACCGAGCAAGAGTCTCCAGCGGATGTTATCTGCGAAAGGTAATCCGACAATGGATAATTTGACTGCCATCTTCAGTATCCTTCGCAAAAAACTTAATGTCGAGATCACGGTTCATACAACGGTTGTTTGTCCAGAAAAATGTGAAAAAGTCAATGTGGCGTGAATTTGGGCATACAGCGGCTTGGGGGTTATCCACTGTAATAGGTTGAATCCGCCACAAGGCTGTATATTCTTGCTGGCAAGCGCTTTGTAGACAAACTAGTGACATCTCCCACACTAATCCTTTATCGGATATAGTGTGGGCTTCCAAGACAATCCGGCTACTGCGAGCGGAGACTCTTGGCTTTAAGAACGGGATGACCCTCCGCTCTATTTTTTATATTTATCGCGGCATTATGATCGCGATCTAAACTACATCCGCACTGACAATTATGCCACCGTTCATGTAGTTTTTTCGGAACTTTCACGCCGCATGCTGAGCAATTCTGGCTAGTATTATTGGGATTTACTGCGATGACTAACAAACCAGCGTTTTCGGCTTTGTTAGTTAGTATCGATAGAAAATTACCCCAACCAGCGTCGTGTACAGACTTGGCTAACATTGAGCGCGAAAGACCTTTGATATTCAAATCTTCTACTACTACAACGTCGTAGGTTTTTAGTAGTGTATTCGCAGTTTTGAAGTGAAAATCACGACGGGTATCAGCAACTTTCTTATGCTGACGAGCTACCTGATTAACGGCTTTTTTGCGTCTATTACTGCCTTTATCTCTTCTAAAAACACGTTTTTGTAGCAACTTTAATCGTTTCTGAGCGGAGCGATAATGTTGCTGTATCGGTACAGCTTGACCATTTGAGTCTGTCAAAAAGTCTTTTAAACCTAAATCAATGCCAATTATTTTGTCGGCATTAAAATCAGGTTTAACCGTTGGAACTGTTTGGTCGTCAAGGCTCAAGGTTATATAAAAACCATCAGCTTTTTTAGTAACTGAAACAGTCTTTATTTTGAAGCCGTCGGGTATTGGTCGATGAACGACTACCTTAAAATCACCCAACTTAGGCAACTTGATTTTATTGCCTACCAAACAATCGTCTTTTGCTTGCGGGTAAGTGAAAGTCTTATATTGACCTTCACTCTTAAAGCGAGGTCTGCCGCTACGTTTCCCATTACAATCACCTTTAAGAAAGCGTTCAAACGTTTTGTCTACTCGCTTAACGACGTTCTGGAGTACTTGAGAATATATCTCTTTGTACCAGGGATGTGTGATTTTAAGCTGAGGTAGTCTTTTTTCTTGACTGTAAACATTCGGCTGTTCTCTCAAATCGGGTAGATGGCAAATAAGAGGACATGCATTAACAGGACATCTATTAGATTCATACCAATTAAACCTATCAAAGAGCAAATAGTTATACTGTGCTCTCAGCATGTCAATCCATCTATTTAGTTGTACTACTTGCAGTTTTGTTGGCTTGAGCTTGTATTGGTATGAAATACGCATGTATGTTTACCTCCTTATAAATATGATAACATAGATGTGTACACATTGGGTGGACTAAATGAAAGATTATCGATTAAGTTTAAGGCTGTCAAAAAGACGACATGATATCTTAAAGCAACAAGCAGCGAGAGAAGACAAGACGATGACTCAGATAATTGATGCGTTCATTGATTCTTTGGCAAACGCATTGGGGTCTACTGAGTTAACTAAATAGTTGTTCATTGGTCAACGATGAGATTAATTGTTTCTGCGAGCGCAAAAATATATTAATCTCATCATTTCCCAATTCACGCGCATTCATCACGACACTCCGAATTCGTGAGTGTGAGCCTTCTGCTGTTTAAGGTAAAAGTCTGGCGACTCGACGGAAAAGAAGCCTGGGTGTTAATACACGTAGAAATACAGAGTCAATACGATTCAGAATTTCCCCAACGCATGTATACCTATAACTACCGCATCTTTGATCGCTACGGGCAAAAAGTAGTTAGCTTAGCGATATTGGGAGACGATAGTCCAAACTGGCGACCTCACGAGTATAGTTATGAACTGTGGGGATGTCGGGTAAGTCTGGAATTCCCCATCGTCAAACTACTAGACTACGAAACACAATGGGAAGCAATAGAAGCAAATACCAATCCCTTCGCAATATTAGTAATGGCTCATTTGCGAACCTTAGGCACAAATCAAAACCCAGAAGCTAGATTGGAATGGAAAATCAGCCTGATCAAACAACTGTACCACAAAGGCTATAGTAGAGAAAATATTCAAGAGTTATTCCGGCTAATCGACTGGATGATGACGCCTGCAGAACTAGAACAACTTTGCGATACTGAAATCAGTAGTTACGAGAGACAAAACTATATGCCGTACATCACCACCATCGAACGTCGAGGAATATTGAGAAATCAACGAGAAAATCTGATTGATGTTCTCTCCGCACGATTTGAGTCAGTTCCGTCAGAGTTATCTGTAGCAATTAATAACTTAGATGACATGGACGTACTGAAGCGACTTCTAAAGCAGGCTGTTACTATCCCCTCTCTCGTTGAATTTGAGCAGTTGTTGTCACAGGTGTAAAGTTGATTTTTAAGTAATCAGACAAAAATATGCGTCCATAACCATGCCACACAGCGACGCCCCATCAATATTGATGATTTTGTTGGGTGCCAGTTATTATATACAGACGATCGCTATGTGGGATGAATTTGGGCGCAGGTCTGCCTCGAATATCATGCCTTCACTTGTAATAATTACTTGCAGTTCTATCTGATTAGCGATCGCCACCGAACTAGTATGATGTCATACCAAAAAGTTAAATGGTTTGATGGAATCGGTGACTGCAGGATTGACTGGGGGGTATCGCATTTATCTCGCCCAGGAAGGTAAGAAATTTATCGTCTTATTCGGTGGTGGGACAAAGAAAAGCCAGCAATCCGATATTTATCCTGCTCAGGAATTATACCAAGAGTATAAGAGACAAAAGAAAGAAGCTATTGAACAAAAAGAGAGAGAAGCTGAGAACAAGAAGATAAAAAAGAGATCGACACGACCCAGCGACATCTTCCAAATTCAAGCGCACATCAATCGGGATTCCAAAACTCTAATGTCTTGAAGATACCAAAGTCTCTGAAGTTAAGTGTCCAGACTGGACATCGGTAGCGCAATGCCATAGCTGCAACCGTTGCATCTTCTAATGTCCCTTGCCACTTTGGCAAAGTATAAATTATTGCTGTTAATTCATCAAACTCAGCCCTATCAATGACAATGAGATGTAAGCTTTCTTCCATAGTCTTAAGGGTCTGTTGAGCGAATGAGTGGACTTGTCCTTTGCAGTAACCACTTATAGACCTCAAAAACTATCGGCATGGGGGTCAGTAGAACTGTCTTGGCTTTACTTAACTGAGTAAAGCCAGCAACACCTTGGGAATGATAAGTGTCTTTGGCATAAAACAACGCAATTATAGGGCCAGCATCTACAACAAGCTGTTTCAAACTTCCTGATCCTCGGCATGGTCTGAGGCTTCGTAAGGTGCTTCAGTGACGATACCTGCTAATTGCAGCAATTTGGAACTGTCTTTAGGTATCAATTTTACTGCCAATGCTGCTTGAATTAAGCTAGAGATGCTTTCATTTGGATGTTCCCTCAGATAGGTATCTAAGGATATTGCCAGTTCATCAGACAAATTAATAGTTCGCTGCATGAATAATTTTTATTTTATTCACTAATTATATCAATCATCTACTGTCTTGTCAGGGCGATTCTTACTCGACAATACGTCATTATCTAATATTTGCATTAGATAACGACCGTAACTACTCTTAGACATCGGCTGTGCTAATTGCCATAACTGCTCTCCATCAATATATCCCTGAGTATAAGCAATTTCTTCAATACAAGCTATTTTCAACCCTTGTCGCTCTTCTAGAGTTTGAATAAAATTACCAGCTTGATGCAATGACTCATGAGTTCCCGTATCTAACCAAGCATATCCACGACCTAGCACCTCCACTTGCAATTTGCCTTGATGCAAATAAACTAGATTCAAATCAGTAATTTCTAGCTCATTTCGCGCCGAAGGTTGAAGATTAGCAGCAATTTCCACAACTTGAGAATCATAAAAATAAATCCCCGGTACTGCATACTTAGACTTAGGATTACGTGGCTTTTCTTCAATACTAATAGCCTTTCCGTAGTCATCAAATTCAATCACGCCATAGTGCATTGGTTCTTTGACTTGATAGCCAAATACTAATCCACCTTCACTCAACTGTGCTGCTCGCTCCAACACATCCGTAAAACCATGTCCATAAAAAATATTGTCTCCCAAAATCAAGCAAACTGGCTCATTGCCAATAAAATCTTTGCCTAAAATAAAAGCTTGTGCTAAACCTTCTGGTTTCGGCTGTTCTATATAACTAAACTTCATTCCCCACTGATTACCATCTTTTAATAATCGTTGAAAAGCAGGTAAATCACCAGGTGTAGAAATAATTAAAACTTCGCGAATTCCCGCCAGCATGAGTATAGACAAAGGATAATAAATCATCGGTTTGTCATAAACAGGCATCAGTTGTTTACTAACAACATGGGTTAACGGATAAAGACGTGTACCAGAACCGCCAGCAAGAATGATGCCTTTCATTTAATACTCCTCAACACTGCTAACAATAGTAACTGAATTTTAAGTGATGTATTTTCGGGCTTCACGAATCGCTAGCCTTAAAATAACTTTTTGTCAGGTATAAATTAATATGATTAAGTTAAGAATTTTCTCGCACTGAAGATCGAGGCTAGGGCGCAAGCTTTGCGCCCCTACAGAACCTGAATCTACGACTAACTGAACCGTATTGAGGTATAAATCAATATGGTTCAGTTAGTCGTCTTGTAGGGGCGCAATGCTTGCGCCCTTGTCCTGCGGGTAAGTGTAGAAGATGTTTAACTGAACCGTATTGAGGTATAAATCAATATGGTTCAGTTAGTCGTCTTGTAGGGGCGCAATGCTTGCGCCCTTGTCCAATGCTTGCGCCCTTGTCCTGCGGGTAAGTGTAGAAGATGTTTAACTGAACCGTATTGAGGTATAAATTATTTATTCTGGAAAAACAATATAGTTTTATACACAAAAATAATGTGACAAAAATAACTATGAATTAGATTTAGGTAATATGACGTTAGCGTAGCGCCGGATTAGCAGACTGAAGATGAGGATTAAGGCTGGCACCAGTCCTTCCTGTGATAATCCATAATACTGACCGCCCACAATCTCGCAGTGCATGCACCAATGATTCCGGTGGAATTTCAGATCGCACAGCCATAGGCGTTACTACTATTCCCCAACTACCCAGCACAATCGCCGCTATAGCCCTTGAACGCCGCAGATGAAAGTCTGACGTAATCAGATAAAGATTTTGTAGTTTGTGGCTAACAAAATCTGCAGCTACAGTTGTAAAATTTGTTACAGTATCCGTTGCTCGACCATCCAAATGTAAGCGATCGCCCGGTACACCAAATTGCAAAAATATCTGCCGATCTCCTTCCAAGCTTAGCAAATCGTCAGAAACCCAAATATCTAATTGTGGATGAGACTGCCAAAATCGGGCAGCAAATTCCATTCGGTCTGAACTACCACCTAAAACAAAAATTGCCTGGGGTGTTGGCGCAAGCATCTGCGCGATCGCTAACTTAATTGGAATCACACTCAAAAGAGCAAGAAACCCAATCAAAATCAGCTTCAGGTAGAAGTGGGAATTTTTGGAACTCATGTACTTACGTATTGGTAACGCCACCAATAGATTGTAAAATTTCCTCATCCACCGAAAAATCCACCTCAGCTTTATCCCTACCACTGGCGAGATAATCGTGCTCAAACGAGTCTTTTAACCCAAACACCAAATCGTACTCAGGATGCCAATCAAGTTCGCGCATCGCCCGATTAACGGAAGCAAAGAAGTGCTGCGGGCGCATTGGGAAAGCCTTACGCTTGCCAAAATCAAATTTCTTTGGATCGTAATGGACAATTTTAATTGCCTCCGGTGACTTGCCTACAGCCACAGCACAAGCACGGGCTAAACCATCAAAAGTGACATAACGATCGCCTGAAATATTATAGATCTGCCCATACGCCGCCGAATTACCCAAAACCCGACACATTGCCTGAGCCAAATCTTTCACATGACCGAATTGAGTAATATGGCTGCCATTACCAGGAATCGGAATCGGACGATCGCGGACAATCCGATCAAAAAACCAACTTTCCAAATCGTTATAATTTTGTGCGCCGTAGATATACGTAGGACGAATTGAGGTAAAAGGTAAACCTTGTTGCTGGAGATAAGCCTCAGTATGGTGCTTCCCCTTGTGACGACTTTGCGGATCAACAGCATCCCCTTCAACATGTGGTAACTGGTCAGATTTGAGATATACTCCAGCAGAACTCATGTATATAAAGTGCTGAATGCGACCTTGAAAAATCTCAACAAGCGGCTGCGTATCGCTCAACTCCCGCCCATTATTGTCAAAAATCGCATCAAAATGTAGAGAGGATAATTTTTCTTGTAACAAGGCAACGTCTGTGCGATCGCCTGTAATTTGTTCCACACCCGCCACGGGATTCGGTCGATTACCACGATTAAACAACACAACCTCATGTCCTTGTGCCACTAACATCTGAGTTAGGTAGACACCAATGAACCGAGTGCCACCCATGATCAAAATCCGCATAAATTTACCCTTTAGCCTACACAATCGAGATTATCAGGTTGCGTCACCGAGGAACTATTTATCAGTTGCTCACGTCGGCAAACAAAATTCCGCACTTTTTTCCCCCGTGGAAACATTTAACTTTAAAATAAACTCTCTAATTTTATCAGCCCGTTTTCGCGATTAAACCCAGGTGTGCCCTTGAAATACGCGCTAGTTCATGAGTGGCTAACGCCGCTGGCTACAGGAGGCTCAGAGCTTGTGGTGCGGGAAATTCTCAACCACATAGAGGCAGACTTATTTGCCCTGATCGATTTTGAATCCACCAATCCCGAAAGTTATCTCTTCCAACGCCAGATTGGCACCACCTTTCTCCAAAACTTACCAGGAGCACGTCGTGGTGTCCAAAAATACTTGCCTTTGCTACCACTGGCGATCGAACAACTAGATTTGCGTGCTTATGACGTAATTCTGTCTTCCTCCCATACCGTTGCCAAAGGAGTACTCACCCGTCCCGGACAGATACACATCTGTTATTGCCATGCACCGATGCGCTTTGCCTGGGACATGACCTTCGATTACCTGCGCTCAGAAAATCTAGGCTACGGTGCCAAGGGTATCGCCGCTCGGTACCTACTCCACGGACTGCGGCAATGGGATGTACTCTCAGCCAATCGCGTCGATTACTTTATTGCTAACTCGCAAAACACCGCCCGTCGGATTTGGCGTTACTACCACCGCCGCGCTACAGTCATTTATCCCCCGGTGAATATCGATAGATTCCCCTTTTTAGCACAAAAGGAGGATTTTTACGTGACTATTTCCCGGTTAGTGAGTTATAAGCAAGTATCTTTAATTATTCGCGCTTTTAATCAACTTAAATTACCGTTGGTAGTCATTGGCACAGGGCCAGAACTAGAAAAGAGCCGACAATTAGCAGAACCTCATATTCAAGTACTTGGGTGGCAACCAGATGATGTGGTCGAAAAATATCTGTCTCAGGCAAAGGCGTTTATTTATGCAGCTTATGAAGATTTTGGCATTGCAGTGGTGGAAGCCCAGGCTTGCGGCACCCCGGTAATTGCCTACGGTGCGGGAGGTGCTCTCGAAACAGTGCGCGATATTCGCGTTGAAGAAGATGGAACAGGAATATTTTTTCCCGAACAGACAGAAGCGTCACTAGTAGAAGCTGTTGTAGCATTTGAAAAGTATCAAGGGCAGATCAGCGCTGACGCTGTGCGATCGCATGCAGCTAAATTTGCACCCTCGGTCTTTGCAGAACGTTACATTGACACATTAAACAAATGTTGTCAAAAATCACCTTTCTTTGATGACAGCTTTTGAGCTATATCCTGTTGTGTTGGCTTATGGAAACAAATTTGCCCCCATAAGCACCTCTTCTAGCTTTAAGATTGGGACTATGTGTGGTGTGGATTGTTAAGGAGTATGATGACTGCCCAGAGCTCACTCCTCTCCGGCAAGAGATCGCGAACTTTAGTCAAAAGACGCGGTCCAGAAAAACAGACGCCCAGAAGCAAGCCGCAAGGTTTGTCTCTTCAAAGTCTGCACGGAGAGTTCGCTAAGCGAATGTTTGATATTGTATTTTCCCTGAGTATTCTGATTTTGTTTTTCCCGGTCTACCTAGTTTTGACCTTGCTAATTGCTTTAAGTTCGGAAGGTCCCGTTTTTTATATTCAAGAGCGCGTAGGTAGAAACCGCAAAACTTTCAATTGTATTAAGTTCCGAACTATGGTGAAAGGTGCGGATGAAATCCTGATGCAAATCATGGACACATCCCCAGAATTACGCCAAGAGTTTGAAGCTAATTTTAAGCTAAAACAAGACCCCCGGATTACAAAGATCGGTCGGTTTCTCCGACTGACGAGTTTGGATGAATTTCCCCAATTCTGGAATGTCCTTAAAGGCGATATGAGCGTTGTTGGTCCGCGTCCTTTAGTAGAAGAAGAACTACCAAAGTACGGTTGCCACATCGATCAGGTTTTAACGATCAGACCGGGAATCACGGGGTTGTGGCAGGTGAGTGGACGCAATGACATTCCCTATCCCCGGCGGGTACAGATAGACCTTCATTATGTCAAATTTAGGAACTTCTGGCTGGATCTATGGGTAATTGTGAAAACAATTGGCGTTGTCGTTATCCCTAAAAATAATGGAGCGTACTAAAAACCCTTGAACCAGATTTGGGGGAGTAGTATAAATACTCCCTCTATTTATTGACTAAATGCCAGAGCAAAAATACTCCTTTCTACTTTTATGAGTGTAATCGGTAAGTATTTTTAGTTAATCAAGCCTTGATAAAATTTCTAATTTTATGAAGTATTGACAAAGAGATACCGAAATATCCCGATCTACAAATCAGTATTGAGTTAAGGTGATTCAAGTTTCATTTTATTCTCCAGCTTTCTACGAGTATTTACGTATCCCTAGAAACAATATTGAGATTGATGAGGCAGCGTAAGTTTCCTGTAGGCAATTAGGCAGTGACTTGCTAGGTTGTATCAGATATCCTGCAGCTATTTGACAACATACACCGAGGAATTATTAAGAATGACACAGGCAAAACGAGCTTTAATCACAGGCATTACCGGACAAGACGGCTCATACTTATGTGAACTTTTACTAGAAAAAGGCTATGAAGTTCATGGCATTATCCGCCGGACTTCCACATTCAACACTGATCGAATCGATCACATGTATGAAGATCCTCACAAAGAAGGGGCAAGATTATTTTTACACTACGGCGACTTAACTGACGGCACCACCCTGCGGCGGATCTTGGAAGAAATCAAGCCAGTAGAAATCTATAACTTAGGTGCTCAATCTCACGTTCGGGTGAGCTTCGATTCTCCAGAATACACTGTAGACACAGTCGGCATGGGAGCCTTACGCTTGCTCGAAGCAATCCGTGATTACCAACACCGGACTGGCATCGAAGTCCGTTACTACCAAGCGGGATCTTCGGAAATGTATGGTCTAGTCCAAGCTGTACCCCAAAGCGAAACTACACCATTTTACCCCCGCAGCCCTTACGCTTGCGCCAAAGTTTATGCCCACTGGCAGACAGTAAACTATCGCGAATCTTATAACATGTTCGCGGCTAATGGCATTTTGTTTAACCACGAAAGTCCGCGCCGAGGCGAAACATTCGTTACCCGCAAGATTACCAGAGCCGTTGCCCGGATTGTTGCCGGAAAACAAAAAAATATCTATATGGGTAATCTCGATGCCAAACGAGATTGGGGCTATGCTAAAGACTACGTAGAAGCTATGTGGTTGATGTTGCAGCAATCGGCACCTGATGATTACGTGGTAGCAACAGGTGAGACCCATGAAGTTCGGGAATTTCTAGATATTGCTTTTAATTATGTCAATCTCAATTGGCAAGACTACGTAAAATTTGATGAGCGCTATCTCCGACCCTCGGAAGTAGATCTGTTAATCGGCGATCCGACCAAAGCCGAACAAAAGTTAGGCTGGAAACGTTCTGTCACCTTTGAACAGCTAGTCGCCTTAATGGTAGAAGCCGACCTCCAAGCGATCGGTTGTACTTCTCCCAATAGCAATGGTTCCCTTCTACCTCAAGATCTTGCCACTAATCGTCAACTAGGTGCTCTTCACTTCTAACTCAATAGTACGAGGATAAAATATGACTGCCTTAGAACTACAAGAGCAACGGATTCTCGTTACAGGTGGAGCTGGTTTCTTGGGTCGTCAGGTGATTAGTCAACTGTGTCAGGCTGGGGCTGCACTTGACAAAATCACAGTCACGCGATCGCACGATTGTGACCTGCGAGTGTGGGAGAACTGTCAGCGAGCCGTAGACCAACAAGATATCATCATCCACTTAGCTGCTCACGTCGGTGGGATTGGTCTGAATCGCGAAAAACCCGGTGAGTTGTTTTACGACAACTTAATGATGGGTACACAGTTGATTCACGCCGCCCATCAAGCCGGAGTGAAAAAATTTGTTTGTGTTGGTACCATTTGTGCTTACCCCAAATTTACTCCAGTGCCATTTAAGGAAGATGACATTTGGAATGGCTATCCAGAGGAAACCAACGCTCCTTATGGAGTTGCCAAAAAAGCTCTGTTAGTCCAACTCCAAGCTTATCGTCAACAATACGGTTTTGATGGCATTTATTTGCTACCAGTAAATCTCTACGGTCCAGAAGATAACTTTGATCCGCGCAGTTCTCATGTCATCCCCGCGTTAATCCGCAAGGTACATGAAGCTCAGGTCAACAAAGAAAAACAACTCCCAGTTTGGGGCGATGGCAGTCCGACTCGCGAGTTTCTCTATTCTGAAGACGCGGCACGCGGCATTGTCATGGGCACCCAATTATACAACGACTCTGAACCAGTGAATTTAGGCACAGGTGAAGAAATCGCTATCCGCGACTTAATTACCCTGATTTGTGAATTGATGGAGTTTGAAGGCGAAATTGTTTGGCAAACTAATCAGCCTAACGGTCAACCTCGCCGTTGTCTGGATACCGAACGAGCAAAAGAATCCTTCGGTTTCACGTACCAAGTAGCCTTCCGTGAAGGTTTGAAAAATACCATTGACTGGTATCGTCAACACGCGGCTTAATAGTGTAGGGTGTGATCCGCGTCCATGCTGACAAAGTGTGACGACGCGTTGACGCACCCTATATTCATTAATAAAACTTATCAACATTAATCAACAAAAAGTAGAATTACGCCGATCGCTACTAAAAACTAGGCAAAAGCTAACTGTAGCAGAGTGGCGAGACAAGAGCTTAAGCTTATGTACCCACCTGCAAACGTCATCATTATTTACTAACGCCAAAACTATCCTTGCCTATTTCAGCTTTCGCCAAGAACCGGATTTGAGTCCATTATTTACAAATACTAATTACCGTTGGGGATTTCCGCGCTGCGAGGGAAATTCTCTTTTTTGGCATATCTGTAAACCGGGAGACGAGTTGCAAATAGGCAATTATGGTATCCTAGAGCCTCATCCTGATGCTCCCAAATTAACAGCGGCAGAAGTAGATTTAATCCTAGTGCCGGCTGTAGCTTGTGAATATCAAGGATATCGCTTAGGTTACGGTGGCGGATATTATGATCGCCTGCTGAGTAAACCTGCATGGACATCAAAACCGACAATCGGGATTGTATTTGAATTTGGCTATTTGCCGCAACTACCAACAGAAAAATGGGATCGAAAGTTACTCAGTGTTTGTACGGAAACTGGATTCAAGATGACGCATGATTAATTCATCCTCGCGCTGGAAAAATTTAGCTTTTTACACCGTACTGAGTGCGATCGCTATAGTCATGCTGTTCCCACTACTGTGGCTCATCAGCACCGCCTTAAAATCACCCACAGAAAATATTTTTCAATCGCCACCGCAGTTGTTACCGAGTCAACCGACTTTTGACAACTTTGTGGCTGTTTGGCAAAGCAATCCCTTTGGTCAATACCTGTTTAACAGTACATTAGTTGCCGTGCTCACCGTCGGTTTGAATGTCTTATTTTGCGCTTTAGCGGCTTACCCGTTAGCTAGGCTAGAATTTCGCGGTAAAAACGAAATTTTTATTGCCATTGTCACCACAATCATGATTCCCTTCCAAATCGTGATGATTCCCTTATATATTCTGACAGTGCAATTAGGTTTAAAAAATACTTACTTAGGACTAATTTTTCCCAGCCTCGCATCAGCATTTGGGATTTTTCTCTTGCGCCAAGCGTTTGTCGGTGTCCCCAAAGAAATGGAAGAAGCAGCGCGGATAGATGGCACATCGGAATTAGGGTTGTGGTGGCACATCATGATCCCCGCAATTCGACCCGCACTTGTCACCCTGGCAATTTTTGTATTTATTGGTTCTTGGAGTGACTTTCTCTGGCCATTAATTGTCCTCGACCGACCGGAACTCTACACCTTACCTTTAGGCGTGGCGACTTTGGCGGGGACATTTTCTCTCGATTGGCGATTAGTCGCGGCGGGGTCTTTAATTTCAATCGCCCCAGTATTACTATTATTTTTATTTGTACAGCGTTATATAGTGCCTACAGAGGTCGGTAGTGGCGTTAAAGGCTAACATGCTCCTTTGGTTTTCAGCACGACAGAGATGGTTTTGAGAATCAGACTGATATCATAAGCAATTGACCATTTGCGCTGATAATCAATGTCCATCGCCACAATGGCTTCAAAATCTTTGACACTAGAACGACCATTTGCCTGCCATTCGCCAGTCATACCCGGTTTAACTCGCAATCTTTGCCAATGTCTCTTTTCGTAATGCATTACCTCATCTAATGTTGGCGGACGAGTACCCACCAAACTCATCTCACCTTTGAGTACATTCCAAAACTGAGGTAATTCATCTAAGCTGGTGCGCCGGAGAATCTTACCAGCACGAGTGATGCGCGGATCTTCGGTAGATTTAAAGATGTGACCGCTAGCTTCGTTTTTTACCAGATGTTTGAGTTTATCGGCATTGACAACCATTGACCGGAACTTCCAAATCCGGAAGGTTTGTCCATTCAGACCACAGCGAATTTGACTGTAGAGGATGGGACCTGGATCATTCATGCAAGTAATCATCGCTACTGGAATCGCCACAATAGCAGCTATTGCTAATCCGACAATTGCTCCCAAAATATCAATTAATCTTTTGGTAACATTTTTAGCAGAAGGGTGGAAATCGCTATCTTGCAGGTGCGTCTGAGAATAACTGGCTGGCAGATTATCCTCAGTGGTGGTTAAAAATTCAGGGGTATGGGAATACACAATTTACCTTCGGTTTTTACTTAATTGAGTTGTTCTAAATACAACTATAAGTAAAAACTATCTTAAAGGGAAAGGAGAAGTATTCAGATTCATCCAATCTTTGGATTCAAGCAGATTTTCGTTAAGTTTTAGTATTTTTTCCGGGTGCTAAAGCCAAATTGTGTAACTCAACAGATGACATCAAGCTTTCCTTAAGAGATAGAAATAAACAATAAGTATTCTTACTTAAGAAAAGCAGACGCACAGAATTATTTTTTGTTCCTAACGAATACAAAAAGGAGTCACAATGACGGGGAATTGGAACCCACCACGTAATTGTTGAGCGCCAAATCTACGATTTCATTTCCAATTCAGACCCTTGTCTCCGATATTCTTGACTAAAATTGGCTGTATTTGGTTCTAAGAGCGATTGTTGTGTGCCTGCTGTCATCGCCTCTAGATACTGCCGTAGGCACAGCAACTGCGGTACATTTGGACGGTAGATTGAGTTTGGCT
>Ga0209512_1001400_pt1 | contig 29904 bp, 22 predicted proteins | sample frozenSSSSmetaG_FD_184142 | JGI IMG/M metagenome (GOLD analysis project Ga0209512, IMG submission 184142) | Glacier valley bacterial and archeal communities from Borup Fiord, Nunavut, Canada, to study Microbial Dark Matter (Phase II) -... | ecosystem: Environmental > Aquatic > Freshwater > Ice >...
CAATATGTCAACCTTATTTAGGTGACTATAGCGTTGGGGTCCCACCTCTTCCCATTCCGAACAGAGAAGTTAAGCCCAACCACGCCGATGGTACTGCGAAAGTGGGAGAGTAGGTAGTCGCCGTTTTTAAGCCCTCATCAGAGTAATCTGGTGGGGGCTTTTTTGTAGTTGCACACAATAGGTACATTGCAAAAGGCACACTTCACCTGCATGATCGCTTCAATCAGCTTTCCTGTATATAAAGTGTGGCTAATTTAAATATAGAATCGGGATCAAATAAATAGAAGCAGAAAGTCCATATTCCTGAACTTTTTCCTGAGAATTTGAAGTGATTTGTAGATATGGGCTTCGACTGTACGGACAGATATATCCATTTGGTTGGCTATGTCTTTGGATTTAATGCCGTAGACATAACTTAGTTCAAAGCATTTGCGGCCTTTTTCCGGTAGTTCATTGATAGCTATTTCCAAAGCAGAGGTCCGCTCTTTCCTGATCAGATTCTGAAAAGTATCATTTTCATCGGGGGAGTAGTAATCCAGCTTCTTAATCTCTATTTCTGATAAGGCAAAGTAACCATCAATGACCTGTTGGTGTTTGATCCTGTTAAGGGATTTATTATGTACAAGTAAATACATAAATGAAACGATCTCATTTCCGAATTTTAGTTGATCTCTTTTTGCCCATAATTCGACAAAAACATCCTGGACAATATCTTCAGCATCATCCCTATTCTGGAACTGTGTTGCATAGTACATCAGTTTAGGAAAATAAATCTGGAAGATCTTTTCAAAATCTTTCAGATTGCCATTTTTAATACCAGAAAATAAGGTTTCTATCTTATCATTGTCCATTGTGGAAATCCGTCATGAAGCATATATGCAAAGCTAAATAAAAAAACACCCATACTCATAAACTAATAGACAACTTTTTTCGATTTATTTCTAAAGTCACTACGTAGTTTTATTCCTTGAAATGTTTTATCATTTATAACACCTTAAAAGATGGAATTAGACTCAAAGATTATTTTTAAGTATTTAATGAAGGACTGTTCAAAAGAAGAGTATGCTATCATTAATGAATGGCTGGAAAAGTACCCGAAAAATCAGCAATGGCTATTTGAATTGGAAGCATTATGGAATGAAACTAAATACGCAGATTATTCCGAGCCTAAATATGTTCAATCACAATTTGAAAAAACATTGAACAAGATTCATCAGTCCAGGAGTCATCATCTAAAACGTCCTTTATTTTCAACATTTCAAAAATACGCAGCAGTTCTGACCTTGTGTCTTGTTGTGGGGGTATCTGTTTTTTTGATGAAGGACACCATTTTCAAGTCGACATCAAAGCAACTGGCTTATATTACTGAAACCGTTTCAAGTAGTGAAGACGTAAGAGAAATTATTCTCCCCGACAAATCGAGGGTCTGGCTAAACAGCGGTTCCACTTTAAGTTATAATGAAAAATTTAATGGAACAGAACGCCGTATCAAACTTCAGGGAGAAGCATTCTTCCAGGTTACACATGATACAACAAGGCCATTTCGGGTTGAGACTAGCCTTTTTACAGTAAAAGTGCTTGGAACTTCTTTCAATGTGCGTTCTGATTTTAAAAGGACGGAGGCAACCTTGGTTTCAGGTAAAGTCGTTATTGAAGATGAAAATGAAAGAGAGATCCTGGTCCTGACACCGGGACAAAAGGTCGAATCAACCATGGAGTCTGGCAGCCTTCAGGTCATGAATGTGAATACAGACCTCAATACTGCATGGATACATGGTTATATTGCATTTGAAAATGCAACCATAACGGAGATAATCCAAAAGCTGGAGGATATCTATTCACAGAAAATTGAAATTCTTCCTTCCACAAATATCGAAAGAACTTATACCGGTTCTGTACAGAAAGAGAAAAATGTGGAACAGGTACTTAAAAGCTTACAAAACACCATACCTTTTGACTACAAATACGACGGTAAATTAATCATGGTTTTAAAACACAAATAGAAAAACACATCAAAGTTCATGGAAAAACACAAATCAACAGGATTCTTCAGGCACCAGATTAAAATCCTGGTCCTAGTATTGATGATGGGCTTGAGCACAAAAACAATTTGTGCACAAGAAGCAGTCATCAATTTGAATTTAACTAAAACGACGCTTGTAAATGCGATCAATGAAGTAAAAAAGCAAACGGGTTATCAATTCTTTTATGATGACAGCTTTGCTAAAATCGCAATCCCGGCCGTATCCGTAAAGGATGCAACAATCAAAGTAGTGCTGGAAAAGATTCTCCAGAACACAGGCATTACCTACAAGATTAAAGACAAAGTCATTTATTTGACCCGTAAAGAAGGATCCACTTCGGAAAAGTCCCAGAATTCAAAAAAGATGCAGGGAAAAGTCGTAGGTACAAACGATGAACCCTTAATGGGAGTGACTGTTCAGGTAGACGGTGGTGGCAAAGGAACAACCACAAACGATAATGGTGGATTTGTCATTGATGTTAATGAAGGTCAAACCATCCGTTTTTCCTATCTGGGCTACATTAAAGAAAATGTACAGATTGGTGACCAAACTTTTTTGACCGTCAAAATGTCCGAAAATATCAGGGAGATAGGTGAAATTGTCGTTACCGCTTTGGGCATCAAGCGTGAGAAGAAAGCACTTGGTTACGCTATCCAGGAATTGGATGGTTCAGAGCTGACCCAGGCAGCCGACCCCTCCATAGCCAGTACTTTACAGGGTAAGGTGGCAGGTGTTAACATCACACAAGCTGCTACTGGTATGGCCGGATCCACTAAAATATCCATTCGCGGAAACAGCTCCTTAACCGGAAACAATGAACCTCTGTGGATCATCGATGGAATTCCCTTCAGCGACAACCAGGAAGGTGCCAACGCATCACTTTGGAGTGGTTACGATAGAGGAGGTGCAGCAATTGACCTGAATCCCGAAGATGTACAATCCATCTCGGTATTGAAAGGTCCGAATGCGGCAGCGCTTTATGGTTCGAGAGCCAGTAACGGTGTTATTCTGGTAACGACAAAAAGAGGAACTAAAAAAGATGGACTGGGCATTACCTACAGTGGAAGCTATACGACAACGAATGTAGCAGAAACCCTGAATATGCAGAATCAATACGGACAAGGAAACAATGGCATTTACGATGCGAATTCCGAGTTCAGCTGGGGAAGTGCTTTGGATGGTTCGGAGAAAGTAGCCTGGAATGGAGTTACCTATCCGTATTCTTATCAAGGAAATAAACTGAAAGATTACTTTCAGACAGGTGTTTCTCAAAACCACAATTTCTCGATTGGAACTGCAAACGAAAAATCAAACTATCGTATTGGGGTCGGTTATCAGGACAATAAAGGCATTTTCGAGAACGAAGGTCTGAAGAAATTTGATTTTGATATTAAGGCTGGAACCGAAGTCAATAAAATCCTGAGTCTGGATACCAAAATTGCCTTATCGAATACAGATGCAACCAACAGACCCCAAATGGGTAAAGCAGGTGAATTGTATCAACTGTATTATTTACCCAATAATATACGTCTTCAGGATATTCAAAACTATACTTCGGCTGACAAACAGCACATCAACTGGCATGGACCAACTCCTGAAATCAAGAATCCTTATTACATCCGTGCACAATATCCCAACGAAGATCAGAGAAACAGAGCCTTCGGTTATTTCAACCTTAAACTGAATCTGACAGATTGGTTAAAATTCAGCTTTAAACAAGCCATCGATTACAGCCGTACGAAAATTGAAAATATGGACAGGGGTTCAGGAATCGGTATCACTGAAAACAACCCTGAAACCGGCGACAACTACAGTCTGACAGAAATCAATTTCTACGAGATGAATTCCGAATTTCTTTTTATCGGAGACCGTCAAATGTCAGAAGACCTCCGTTTGGGTTTTACAGCAGGAGCAAATCTGATGCATTCCAATTGGGAATCTCTATCCGGTAGTATCGGTAACCTGTATGAAAAAGGTTTCTGGTCTTTAGGAAATGTGAGTAATTCACAATCATTGCCAAGTTCAAGTCAGGATGACAGGGAAAAGAAAGTGAATTCTGTTTTCGGAAGTGTTCAGTTCTCCTATAAAAGTTTTTTGAACCTCGACCTGACTGCCAGAAACGATTGGTCTTCTGCCTTGCCAAAAGCAAACAGGTCATACTTTTACCCTTCAGCCAATTTAAGTGTTGTTGCAACAGATTATATGCATTCAATCGATGCAACTGTTCCCACATGGCTGAGTTTTGCCAAATGGAGAGCTTCAGTAGCTCAGGTCGGAAACGATATTAATGCACAATCCCTCTATCCCTATCAAAGCCGCTCCATTAAGAATGGTCAGGTGGTGATGACTTATGACAATGTTTTACCTTTGGGTGACCAATTGATGCCTGAGATCTCAACTTCCTACGAAACGGGTCTGGAAATGAAATTTCTGAATGATCGTCTGGGTTTTGACTTTACAGCCTACTACACCCCGGTGAAAAATCAGATCATGACCATTCCGCACATCAATCCGGAAAATCCGCAGCTTCAGCAATTGTTTCCCTATATAACAGTTAATAGTGGTGAAGTGATCAACAAAGGTTTGGAATTGATGATCAATTCAACTCCTGTAAAAACGAAAAATTTCCGATTTGACCTGGATTTGAATTGGGCTATGAATAGAAACTACGTCAAGAAATTGAATGAAAACACTCAATTCCTAAATTACAGCGGCGAAGATTTCATGGTGAATGTAAAAGCATTTGAAGGCAGAAATCTGGGTGACATCGTAGCAAAAAGATCTTTTGTACGGGACTCGACCGGAAATTTGGTCATCCGTGATGGAGTAGGTTTGATCACGAGCACCAAGGAAAAGATCATCGGAAACATAGCTCCCAATTTTACAGGATCCGTCAGACCCACTATGACTTATAAAAATCTTTCTATTACAGGTTTGTTTGACTATAAAGTAGGAGGGGATATCGTCTCTGTAACAGAAGCCATCGCCACCCAATATGGTACAGCCCAAAAGACTGCCAACAGGTCAGAACCTGTTGTTATAAATGGTGTAGATGAATTGGGACAACCTGCAACGTATACCTATTCAGCCGAAAACTATTACAAACTGATAGGTGGTGAAAAAGGTATCGCTGAAGAATTTCTATACGATGCCTCATTCCTTCGATTGAAAGAACTGGCCTTGAGTTACACATTCAGCAAAAACGTGCTGAAAAAGACACCCATTTCGGAAATGCGTATTTCGTTGGTCGGCCGCAATCTGGCTTATCTGATCAAACATACACCAGGTACAAATCCGGAAGCATCCTTTGACAGAAGCGTTTTCTCACAAGCCATTGACTATTGTTCAGTACCTTATTCCAGAACAATTGGCTTTTCCCTGAATATCAGTCTATAATCTTAAAAGAAACCTAAAGTTATGAAAATCAAACACACGATACGTCTTTGGGCTGTTTGTATATCCCTTTCACTGGTTTATACATCCTGTGCCGACTTTGACGAGATAAACAAAAGCAAAACAAGAAGAGAGTTGGATCCATACTCCCTGATTTCCGGTGATACTACCGGAGGAAATACCGACGACGCAGATGCATGGGATAATCTGAATGAATACACGGCAGAGGAGTTGGCTAAAATGGCTTTGATAGATGAGCAGGCTAATTTTAGAAATTTCAGCTACGAAGGCATTTACAACGATTATCAAAGGACTACGAATCTGTTTCACGATTTTTATTCAGGGTATTTTTCAAACAATAAACCCTCTTTCAACAATTCGACTCCAAACTACGCCTACAACGATGGTTGGATGAAGAATCGCTGGAACCATTTTTACCAGGATAGAATGAAGGAATATCGCTTGTTGTCCAAAAAATTGAAAAATGTGGACCATGCTTCCGGTAAATACAAGAATGCCTATTACATGACACAGATCAATATGTGTTTCCTCGCCAGTCTGATGACAGATACCTATGGTGATATGCCATTTTCCATTTTCCTGGACAAGGAAGATCCGACAGAAATGGTATATGATACTCAGGAAAAAATCTATGACCTGTTGTTTAAAAGGCTGACAACAGCTTCTCGCAGTATTGAACCCGGAGCTTCCAGCTTCCTTTTTACAGACAACGCTGACAACTGTTACAATGGTGACGAGGATAAATGGAGGAAATTTGCCAACACCCTGCGCCTTAGACTGGCTTTGAGAATTTCCAATGTGGATCCTGCAAGAGCTAAATTGGAGGGTGAAGCAGCCATTGCTGATGGAGTGATGACCTCCAATGCCGATAATATGAAGACTGTTCCCTTGAATTTCTTTGGAAATGGAGGAAATGAAAATGTTCACTCACTGGTCGGTTTCATGTGGATGGATGTCTGTATGTGTAAAGATCTGGAAGAACATTATTACGGTATGACCAAGGATAATTCACTGGATCCCCGTTGTTCCAAACTTTGGTTTAAACCTACACCTTATGACCTCCTGGCTCAGGGAATTGAAGATGATGACCCTTTGCTGAAATATGCCGGACGACCCAGCGGAGAAGATTCAGAACAACATGCATCTGAATCCGTTTCTATCCTGAAGTCAAAAGGAAGTGTCATGGATCCTGACTATTGGTGGTCCTACAAACAGGAAAGTGTTTGGTTGGGTTATGCCGAATGCAACTTCCTTTTAGCGGAGGCAGCTTTGAGAGAATGGTCGGGAACGACCAGAACGGTCAAGGAGTATTTTGAAGAAGGTATTACGCAAAGTATGGCTTATTATTTAATCAACCCCAATGCCATTACCAACTACATCAACAAGCTGAAGATTTACGAAAATGGTGGTGACCCATTTGCTACAGGCACCAGAGAACAGCAACTGGAACAAATAATCACCCAGAAATGGCTGGCCATGTTTCCCAATGGTGCTGAAGGCTGGGCTGAATTCAAACGAACAGACTATCCCAGATTGCACAATGTCGCAAAGAACGTATCTTCGGATGTTGAAAATGGTTACTTTATCAAAAGGATTCAATACCCGGTTTCTGAACACGATAAGAATTTCAACAACATTCCTGAAAACGACAGACAGGACAAGAAACTATGGTGGGATGTGGCCAATACCAATGCAACTCCCTTTACCAGAGGACAACCCAACAATTTCAGATAATTATAAAACAAAATAAATCAAGATCTTAATCATGAAGAAAACCAAGTTTTTGCTTATTCTAAGTTTCGTTCTAAGCTTTTGCTTCCTGGCAAATGCCCAGCAACCTTTTGCTCCGGCATGGCATCCAGTCAAAGCTAAAACCTTTGATCCTCTAAACCCGGGTTTATCCGATCCGGACTGGAAATTCAACAAATCTACTGTGCCTTTACATGCACGTTTCGTTGATAAGACAGTTAAGGCGAATGTTCAGCAATTCTGGGACAGTCAAGTTTCAAACTGTCTGACATGGCATATGAGTTGTGGTTCGGTACCGTCTCAGGACGCCTTGAATTTTGTGGGATACAACTACAATTACTGGCAATATCTGGACATCAATATCTGGTGGGGTGGTTCAGCCGGAGAAGGTATCATTCTGCCACCTTCAGCACCCGTCATTGACGCCTCCCACTTAAATGGCGTGAAAGTTCTCGGACAGGTATTTTTCCCACCCACAGCTTTTGGTGGTAATCCGGAATGGACCGAGCAGCTTTTGGAAAAAGATGCGCTTGGCGAATATGTCATGGCTAAGAAATTGGTGGATATAGCTCGTTTTTACGGTTTTGACGGTTGGTTTATCAACGAAGAGACCAAAGTGGCCATGGGTGGTAGCGACAATGCCAGATGGGAAGGTTGGGTAAAAACCTTTAATAAGTATAAGGACTCAAATATGGCCATTCAGGTTTATACCATGGGTACTGCTGTCAGTCCCATCACCAATATTTGGAAACAAGCAGATGTATCCTTCTTTGTAAACTACTATGCTACCGGTTCGGCAGATGCGAATAATACCAATTATGCCGTACCAAATGGGGTGAATCATTTTGATAAATTTCATTATGGCATCGAAATTGGCGGTGGTGGTTTGGCACAGGGTGGAAACTTCAGGAATCTTTGTGGCACAACCAGAAACATTGGATCCTTTGATTTGTTTTGTCCTGAAAGACAAACCTGGCAATCTGTCGTAGACGGTATCCGGGATTCAGAAGCAGGAACAGGTCCGGCTGCGTATACTGCCTGGGATGAAGTCAAGAAAAACGAAAGCCGTTTTTACGTCAACATCAATGACGATGTAACGGACCTTTCCCAATATTCAGGCAATTCATGGCCGGGTATAGCGAATGGTGTTGCTGAACGTACATGCATCATGACTAAGCCATTTGTTACAACCTTTGGTGTAGGTAATGGTAAAAAAAGAGTGGTCAATGGCGTTGTAAAAGGAGTCCATGACTGGTACCACCGTGGTATGCAAGAAGTGCTGCCTACCTGGCGCTGGTGGATAGCCGGTCCAAAAACGACAACCGGTACAGGAACCAACACGCGTATCGTTTATAATCTGAAACCCGATTTCACCTATGATGACGTTTACAATGGCGGTAGCGCTTTGCAATTCAAGGGAAACCTTACTGCAGGCTCAGACAACCTGGTCCGTCTGTATAAGACTCAGTTGGCCATTGAAAGCGGTGATAAATTCCAGCTCATCTACAAGACATCTGTCACCGGAACAAGTTGCATGGAAGCAAAACTGGCTTTCTCAGACAATATGACAACATTTACTACCGTAACAATACCGGCTGCAACGACGAATGACTGGACAACCTACAATCTGGACCTGACACCTTATGCAGGTAAAACGTTATCGATCATAGCCTTTAATTTCAAGTCAGCCACAGCGATCACCGACTATTCGGCCACTTTCGGTCAGATGTCCGTCACACCAGGATCTTTTGCGCCAACTTGCGGCAATGTCACCAATTTAGCCGTTGAAAACGATTTGAAAGAAACCAGTGGTGATTTAAGAATCATCTGGGATAAGGCAACAGGGGATGTTCATCATTACAATGTGTATATGAATCGTATGGGAACGAACTCCCTGGTTGGTCAAACACGTAACGAAGGTTTCTATTATCCAAAATTTGAAAGAACCAACGTTTCTGAAAAATCGGTTACTATCACTGTTGTTCCCGTCAAATCGGATATGACCGAAAACGGAGCAGGTGTATCAATCACGAAGAATTTCCCGGAAATTGGTCTTCCAGGCGTTTCTATCAGTGCCAGTAAAACGATAGTAGGAAAAAATGTAAATGTAACCTTTACAGCAACAGCTACAAATTTCCCTGAAACCTATAGCTGGTCATTTCCGACTAGTGCAGGTGCCATTTTGGTCAGTGAAAATGCCAGCAAAAATGAAGTGACCTATAAATTTGCCAACGATGGCAAAGTGAGTGTTACTTGCAGTGTAACCAATGGAAACGGTACAACGGCCAAGACCATTGACGATTTGGTCCTTGTTTCCAGTACTGTAACTGTTGAAAAACTGAGTTGCTCTCCCAACGCTGTCATTCATTCATCTAGTGGTGCCATCAATACTACAGAAGTAGAAAGGAACATCATTGATTGTGATGCCGATGGTACTGGTACAGGTAGCAAGTGGTGCAATGGCGGATTGTACGAACATTGGGTTATCATTGATTTGAAGTCAGCCTTTAAAGTATGTAAATTCGTTCAATACGATTCCGGTGTCAGAGAAGATGCTGCCTGGAATCACAAGGCATACCGCATTTATACCAGTAACGACCTGACCAACTGGACACTGGTTGTAGATCAGACAGGACGACCAGAAAATATTAAAGAAGACTGGTGCCAACCTACTATAGCACGTTATGTGAAGCTGTGTCCATACAGTGAGGAAGAAAAGATCACCATTCGTCTTTACGAATTTGAAATTTGGGGACTGGAAGGAACTTTATCGATGGGGGTTATCCCCAATGTTACACTTGGTAGAGCTGAAACCAAACATTTCCAGACAACCTTCAACCTGGGTGGAGCTGCGGTAGAACCTAATTTCGAAGTGATGGTAACCGATAAGACTGCAAAAAATCTGCTTCAGATTTCGAATGTAGTCGTATCAAAAGAAAATGCAACCATCGATTTTGATCTGACTTCATCTGTTGACGGTTATGACAATGTCGGTTCAGACATTGAAGTGAAACTGATCAATGGTGATTGGTTTGTTTCAACTTCAACGACTGTAAAGGTTTTGCCAAAGGTGAGCAATGTCCTGTTAAAACATGCTGTGTGGGCTTCATCCAGTTATATCGAAACATATAGTTTTGACAAATTGACCGATGGTATTCAGACAGCTACCAATTATTGGAGAAGTGGAACACCGTTGGTTAAGAGTATTAATGGAACGTCCGATGTGCATATTTTGCTTTTTGATCTGTCTAAACCTCATGATCTCTATAGATTCACCAGCAAATATTACTCTGCATCTGCATCGTATATCCCTAAAAAAATAGGTATATATACGACAGATGAAACTGTTAATACAACTGATCTGACTACAGATAAACTCAATACCTATACATGGACAAGTTTAGGCGAAATGACTTCCATATTCACTTCAGCTTCTCAGGAATTTATCTTCGAAAATGGTCTTAAATCAGGTCGTTTCCTCCGTATGGATTTGTTTGGAGGAGGTTACAATTATAGAATCAATGAATTGGAAGGTTATGGAGCGGAAAGCGCCCCTGCAGGCATTCGTCCGAATACCTCCGAAGATGACAATACCCAGATTTATCCGACCATCGTTAAATCAGGCGAATATTTCTCCGTTAAGTCCAATTCTCTTTCTACTTTAAAGATCATGTCATTGAGTGGTGTTACTCTTAAAACCCATCAAATCAAAGAGGGTTTGACAAATATCCCTACTCAGGGATTAAAATCGGGCATGTATTTGATCTTGATTGAAAAATCCGATTTCACAACACAGACTCTTAAGTTTTTAGTTAAATAAAGGTGTTTCAATTTCCTCGAAGGCGTTGCAGAAGTAAAATTTTGCGACGCCTTCTTTTATTTGGAAATATCAGAAACAAATTAAAATCCAATATGGAAACCTTTCAGGGAATGTTGTACTTTTATCGACCGATAAATCAGATACTATGAACAGACTAATTCTTTTTTTACTGACCTATTTGTGTGTAACGTCACAAACCTCTTTGGCACAAGACCGCTATGAACTCCATTCAGGTTGGAAATGCATGAATATTTCCAAAGTACAAGAGCAGGGAACACGCATTTCACAGACATCGTACAAACTGACCAAGTGGATTCCGGCAGTTGTGCCAGGAACAGTCCTGACTACCATGCTGGAAAATAAGATGATTCCAGATCCATTCTATGGCATGAACAATGAACGGATTCCCGACATTTATCACATTGGCAGGGATTACTATACCTATTGGTTTACCACCGATTTTGTGGAAAAGTCTTCAGGCAATGGGGAGCAGGTCTGGCTCACATTCAGGGGAATCAACTACAGCTGCGACCTATTCCTCAACGGTCAAAAAGTCAATCAAACACTTTACGAAGGTATGTTTCTGCGAAAGACCTTCAACATCACAAAATTTTTATCCAAAGATGGCAAAAACCGACTGGCGGTCGTAGTGTATCCTCCCAATACGGTAGGCAATCCAAATGGTGGCCAGGGAGGGGACGGAACCATAGCCAAAGGTGTGGCTCATCAATATGTGGCCGGTTGGGATTGGATCAGACCGATACGTGACCGAAATACCGGTATCTGGGATAAGGTCTACATTGAAAAAACCGGACAGGTGAACCTGAAAAATCCACACGTTGTAACGCTTGTTCCCGGGATAAGAACGCCAAATGCTCCTCAGGCCAATGCTACCGTTCATGTTTCCGCCGAATTGGAAAATGTCAGTGATCAGATTGTAAAAGGAAAAATGCAATACGAACTTGGCGGTAAAACCATTACCCGCGAAGTTAGTCTAAAACCAGGAAGTCTCACTGAAGTGTATTTGCCAGTCCTGACTCTTGAAAATCCAAAACTTTGGTGGCCTGCCGGCTATGGTCCTCAAAACCTCTATCAAATTAAACTGAGCTTTATTCAGGACAATCAAAAAGTTTCCGATACGGAAGATCTGACTTTCGGTGTTCGTGAAATCCAGACCGAATGGAATACGACCACACTAAGCAAAGAAATACGGATAAATGGACAGCGCCTTTTCATCAAAGGTGGAAACTGGATTATTTCCGATGCCATGCTGCGTTTCAGCAAGGAACGTTACGATGCAGAAATCCGGTATCACAGAGATATGAATCTCAATTTAATACGTATTTGGGGTGGGGCATTGCCTGAAAGACCTGAGTTTTATGAAGCCTGCGACCGATACGGTTTGCTGGTCATACAGGATTTCTGGATGTCGGGCGACTGCAATGGTCGTTGGGTAGATCCCATGAAACTGGAAGATCAATGGGCCCGAAGAAAATACCCGGACAATCACGCCTTGTTCCTTGAATCAGCAAAAGATGTGATAAAAATGATTCGCAACCATCCCTCTTTAGCTATTTGGTGCGGGGGAAATGAAATAATGCCACCCGAAGATATACTTCTACCTTTAAGAGACTCCCTGCTACCAACATTGGATGGGACACGCTGGTTTATTGAGTATTCCAACTCAGACCAAATGTCCAAAAACACGATTGGTGGTAATGGAGATGGTCCCTACACCATACAACCTGTTTCTTTTTTCTGGGAAAAACGGACATTTCCGTTTAATTCTGAGGTGGGTTCTGTTGGTGTAGGCGATTATGAATCGCTCCAACGATTCATTCCTGAAATGAATCTGGTGCTTCCGGTATTTAATCCAGGCCAAAAACCCAATGAGAAAGCAGACTCTGTCTGGGATTATCACACTTATGGAGATGTGGGCTATAAAGGTTCCATCAAGCCGTATGGTGAACCCAAGGATGTCAGGGATTTTACCATGAAGGCGCAATTGGTCAACTACGATCAGTACCGTGCCCTGATGGAAGGCTATTCCTCCCATATGTGGGAATGGTATACGGGAACCATCATCTGGAAAACTCAGAACCCCTGGACGTCCATGCGTGGGCAAATGTACGATTGTTACCTGGATCCCAATGCTTGTCTCTTCGGGTTGCGCAAGGGCAGTGAAGTACTGCATGCCATGTTCAATCCGGTGGATGGCTCGGTGATGATGGTCAACAATGGATTTGAAGCCAGACGCGACCTGATGCTTGTCATCAAAACCTACGATATGCAGGGCAAAGAAAGCCTGGTTGATCAAAGTCTCTTTTACATCGAACCTTCTCAGGTGAAAAAATATGGTTCCATCAAGGCTCGGGTGGATGAATTATTCCGGGAAAAGGGGGGCTTTTTGCGTACTCAGATTCTGGATACCGGGAAAAAAGTGTTAAGCGACAATTGTTATTGGATACCAGATGCTGCAGGTAATTATTCCGGATTGCAGGAAATGGGGCAGGCATCGCTTCGTGTAGAAGCCAGGAGGATTTCCGATGGAAAAATCGAAGTGATTCTGTCCAATCCTTCCGGCAATCCGTTGGCTTTTTTCAACCGGATTTCATTGATTGATGCTGTCACAAAAGAACGGATCCTGCCAGCATTCTATAACGACAATTATGTGACTGTCATCCCCGGTGAAACGCTGAAGACAAACCTGGAATACAACTCTTTACCGGGTAAAAGAAAAATGGCAATCGAAGTTAAAGGTTGGAATACACTTAAACAAATAGTAGAGATAAAATAAACTATAGATTGAATGTCAGGATGTTATACAGACTGAAGTTCTTTAAAATTTCCTTGGAAGTCCTTTCGTCCGCAACCATCAAGGCGGTAGAAAGGACTTCTGCTTCTATGGCATTAGGAGCCGCTATGGATACCATTCTCCTGGAATCGCAATAAATGCCAGTATGTGGATCAATGATGTGTTGCAATAGTTTGGGAGTGTTCCCAGAAGTAGACATGGTGCTGTCTTTTAGATTCATGGTACCTACTGTTTTATTGGAAAAAGGATCAGCAATTCCTATCAACCATGTTTCACCATGCGGATGTGAACCCAATGCCAATACGGAACTGTTTCCAAAATTCACGAGAGCCTGCGTTATACCATTGGAAAGAAGAATCGCCCGGATTTTCTCCAAAGCGTAACCTTTGCCATATCCGGACAAATCAAGCTCCATATCCTCTTGTTGAAAACAAACCGTCTGATGGTCCTCGGTAAGTGTCACCTTATCGAAGTCGTGCAAGCTAATGTCAAAATAACCAAGCGTCATTTTTTGATACCGTAGGCAGTCCATCAGGATATTCCAGAGTTCGTCGTTGACAGTTGCGTGGCCATGTAGAGCATCCCGATTCATGCATGCCAGGTCACTTTCCTTGTCAAATTTGTTCAACATCTTATCCAATCTTTTGACTTCCATCTCAATTTCTGCCCATACTTGCTCTGATTTTACCTGATCCTGACCAATTAGGAGTAAATCCAATCTGGTGCCCATGATGATCATGAGAGAACCCTGAAATAGTTTGGTGGATTCGTGGTAACTTGTATAGGTGCCCATGTTTTATGAGAAATAAATCTGAGAAACAATAGCTCAGAATGATTCTTGTTAATAATATTCAATTTCCTATCTTTGTCAAAAGAGATAGACCTCCTGACTTTTAAGAGGGTAAATATAATCAGCTAGATTGATTCTGCAAATCCTTTTAACCATGGTTAGACAAAATTAATATTTCAATGGAATCCAAAGAACTAAACCGTAGAGAATTTATTAAGTCCATCAGTGTTGTAGGTGGGAGTGGGCTTTTGCTGACCACCTTTCCTTGGCTGGAATCATTTGCATCTGCCAATCAGGAAAACATTAAGGGTGAAAAGGCCAGGATAGCCATCATCGGAACTGGTTCCAGAGGACTTTTTCACATACAAAATCTCTTGAATGTAGCACAAGCAGACATTGTAGCCATTTGCGATAATTATCAGCCGAATCTGGACCTGGCAGCTGCACTTTGCCCGAAAGCCAGGAAATATTCTGATTACAGAGATTTGCTCCAATCCAATGATGTACAGGGTATATTGATTGCCACTCCTTTGCATGTCCATGCGCTCATAACCATAGACGGATTAAAAGCCGGGAAACATGTTTTCTGTGAAAAATCGATGGCTCGTACGGTCGAACAGTGCAAAGAAATGTACGATACCTATAAGCAGACCGGTAAAGTCCTTTTTATAGGTCATCAACGAATGTTCGACCCCAAATATCTTAAGGCCCTTGAAATGGTTCACGATGGGACAATCGGAGAGGTCGTCGGTTTGCGCAATTTCTGGTTCCGGAACAACGACTGGCGAAGAACGGTTCCTACCCCTTCGCTGGAAAGAAAGATCAACTGGAGATTGTACAAAGACTCTTCAGGCGGTCTGATGACAGAATTGGGTACGCATCAGATTCAGATGGGTACCTGGGCGTTAAAATCACTGCCGGATTACATCATGGGTTCAGGTGATCTCATGTACTGGAAGGATGGCAGAGAAGTCTTTGACAACGTCAATGTCATTTATCATTATCCCAATGGTGTCAGACTGACTTTTGAATCCATCATTTCCAATAAGTTCTATGGAATGGGTGAAGAAATCCTGGGAGACAAAGGAACCATTGAACTGGATAAAGGAAAATTGTTTTTTGAACAAATCAAACCGGCACCGGGAATTCAGCAACTGGTGAACCAGATTGAACATAAAGTATTTGATGTCGTACCTGTCGCCGGCCCGAGCTGGGTACCTGAAACGGCCTCTGAAAATAAGGGCGAAAACATAGTCGACCTGATTCACGCAGAAAAGGGCGGAAAGAAGATTGTTACCACTGACGATGGATCAATAGCTTTGGTGAGTGCATTCTGTGACTCTGTCATTACTGGAAAGCCTGTAAAAAACCTGGTTGAGGAAGCGTATTATGCGTCCGTCCTATCTCTTTTGGGACTCCAGGCCATGGAAGAAAAACGTATCCTTCCTTTCCCCGAAGAGTTAAAGATTGCCTATTTATAAGAACTGTAACATGAAAGAAATAAAGCTTACCGTTAAACGACAACGAACTGAATGGGGCGTCTTTGTCCTCTGTTTTCTGATCGCAAATGTATTGAATGTGATTTCTATTATGCTGTATCATACGGAGTGGAAAGAATTGTACACTCAACTGGGTTGGGTTCTTGCCCTGAGTGTTTTTATCTATTTTCTTTTACTTCTGTTCCGTCTGATTTATCATTTTATTTCAAACAGATTCTTTCAGAAAAAGCAGACCAAAAGGAAAAGAGCTTGAAATACTTTCCAATACGAGATTATTAATAGCAAGGTTTTTCGAAATTTCTAATTGAAAAATGCGGTTAAAAAGATAAAATTATTTACCTTTGCGGGGTTTTATAAAAAGATTCACCTTGGGTAAATTTGATATCTACAAGATTCCATTAAAAACGCTGACCGTTGGCAGTCATTCCTATGATTTCGAACTGGATGGTGAATATTTTAAAAAAATAGACAGTCAGGAAGTTCAGAGAGGAAAAGTGACGGCCAAAGTTTTAGTAACAAATGATGGCGTTAACTACGAATTGAAATTTCAGCTGGAAGGTATTGTGCAGGTGCCTTGTGATCGTTGTTTAGACGATATGGATCTTCCGATCACTCACAAAGGTCGCTTGATAGTTAAATTTGGTGAAACCTTTGCTGAAGAAGGAGATGACATCATCATCATTCCAGAAGCAGAAGGTGAAATAAATATTGCCTGGTTTTTGTATGAATTTATTGCATTGAGTATTCCGATCAAGCACATTCATGCGCCGGGGAAATGTAACAGACTCATGTCTTCCAAGCTTAAAAAGCATTCAGCTAAAAGCACGGACGATGATGACGATGAAGAAATAGAAGTGGAGTTTGAAGATTCAGAACCAATTACTGATTTTGAAGCTTCTGAACCACAACAAACTGACCCGCGATGGGACGAATTAAAAAAAATAATAGATAACAACTAATTGTAAAAGAAAATGGCACATCCTAAACACAAACATTCCAAAACCAGAACGGCTAAGAGGAGAACTCACTATAAGGCTGAAGCCCCTACATTGGCCATATGTCCTAATTGCGGCGCTCATCATATCTATCACACTGTATGTGGTGAATGTGGCTACTATAGAGGAAAAATCGCAATCGAAGTAGCTGCTGCAGTATAAAAACTACGAGTTAGCTTCCTTGAACAGAATAATTTAGCCCTGGAATCTATATTCCGGGGTTTTTTTATGATTGTGGTTTTGTTTTATTTTGTATTACATTTGATTGCAGTGTGATTATTTTGTTTATTTTTGCACAAAAATTATAAGAATGAGAAATTTTAATGCTGTTATAACTGGAGTAGGGGGTTTTGTTCCCGAAAAAATTGTGACGAACGATGATATATGCAAGATGGTTGAAACGACGGACGAGTGGATTACCACGCGTACTGGAATTAAGGAACGTCGCAAACTGGAAGGCAAACACACTGGTGCATCCGTTATGGGTGTAAAAGCAGTAATGGATCTGTTGCAAAAAACGGGTGCCAACCCAGAAGAGATTGATGCTGTTATTTGTTCTACCTCTACACCTGATTATATTTTCCCGGCTACAGCTGTCCTTATTGCTGAAAAATGCGGAATTACCAATGCCTTTGGATACGACCTGTCGGCTGCATGCAGTGGATTTATTTTTGCATTGGTCAATGGGGTAGGACTCATTGAATCCGGGCGCTATAAAAAAGTGCTTGTCGTAGCAACGGAAAAAATGACCATGATCACCAATTACGAGGATCGGTCTACGTGCCCCTTATTTGGTGATGGCGCTGCTGCCGTCTTGTTGGAACCCGGCACGGACGATTTAGGTATAATGGATTTCACCATGCATTCGGATGCAGCTGGTTTTTCACATTTGCAATTGAAAGGCGGTGGTTCGGTCAATCCATCTTCACACGATACGGTAAGCCGACGCGAACACTTTGTCTATCAGGAAGGTCAGTTTGTTTTCAAGCTGGCTGTCAATAAATTGGTTGAATCTTGTCAGGAAATGATGACACGTAATAACTTAACGGCTGAGCAAGTAGCCTGGGTTGTACCGCATCAGGCCAATATGAGAATCATCGACGCCATCGTGCGCAATCTGGATGTACCCATTGAGAAAGTAATGGTTAATATCCCTAAATACGGTAACACTTCTTCTGCCAGTATTCCTATTTGTCTATGGGAATGGGAAGATAAGCTTAAAAAAGGTGATATCCTTATACTTGCTGCTTTTGGAGCAGGCTTCTCCTGGGGAGGTATCTGTCTGAAGTGGGGCTACGATCCCAGATAATATACTATATAAGAAGGGCACTCTCTGTTGCTGCATCAATCAATTTTATTGAGTAATTGAAGTGTGGATAGCAGTAATCGCCTGAAATTTCGTATCTTTGCATCCGAAATTGACTTTTAATCCGTTCGTTTATTTCAACGAACGGATTTCTGGGTTACATACTGACCTGAAAGTTCTATCTTAATTGTGTGAATTGAAAATAATTAAAATGCATAAAGCAGGATTTGTAAATATTGTGGGGAATCCCAATGTGGGAAAATCAACCTTGATGAATACCCTGGTCGGTGAACGGATATCTATCATCACCTCCAAGGCTCAGACCACCAGGCACCGCATCATGGGGATTGTTAATGGTGAAGACTATCAGATAGTCTATTCAGATACCCCAGGTGTGCTGATACCCAATTACAAACTTCAGGAATCAATGCTGAATTTTTCGAATTCAGCTTTGGTAGATGCGGACATTCTGCTTTATGTGACCGATACTGTTGAGAAAGTAGACAAAAATGAGCGTTTTCTGGAAAAAGTTAAGAATACAACCGTTCCAGTGCTTGTCATTATCAACAAAATAGACTTAAGTGACCAGGAACGTCTGGAGGCACAGGTTGAAGAACTCAGCAAGATGTTACCCAATGCGGAGATCATCCCGATTTCAGCATTGAGAAAGTTTAATGTCACCTATGTCTTGAAACGTATTTCCGAATTGTTGCCAGAGTCACCCCCTTATTTTCCAAAGGATGCGCTGACCGATAAACCTGCACGTTTCTTTATAACGGAAATCATACGGGAGAAGATTCTGCTTTATTATCAAAAGGAGATACCTTATTCTACGGAAGTTGTAGTTGAAAAATATGAAGATAGTGAAGGGTTGGTTCGTATCAACGCAGTCATCTATGTGGAACGTGATACCCAAAAAGGCATCATCATCGGACATGGAGGACAGGCGTTAAAGAAAGTAGGAACAGAATCCAGAAAAGATATTGAAGCCTTTTTGGGCAAGAAAGTTTTTCTGGAAATGTTTGTGAAGGTGGAGAAAGATTGGCGTAGTAAGGATAACAAGCTGAAAGCTTTTGGCTATCAGTTAGATTAAAAAAAAAGAAAATGGGAAATATAGTTGCTATAGTAGGTAGACCAAATGTGGGAAAATCTACCTTATTCAATCGTTTGACGAAAACAAAACAGGCAATCGTAAATGAAGAATCCGGTACGACCCGTGACCGCCAGTATGGTTTGTCAGAATGGGAAGGAAAAGAATTTTCAGTTATTGATACCGGAGGTTGGGTAGACAATTCCGGCGACGTTTTTGAACAAGAAATAAAGAAACAAGTACAAATTGCTATTGAAGAATCCGATATCATCCTTTTTGTGGTTGATGTGGTTACAGGTCTGACAGACCTGGATATGGCAGTGGGTAAAATATTGAGAGGCGAAAAAAACCGTCCTGTTATTTTGGTTGCCAACAAAGCCGATACCAATATGTTGGGTTACAACGCTGTTGAATTCTATTCACTAGGGCTGGGAGATCCTGTCGTTTTATCCGCTATAAATGGTGCAGGTACAGGCGATTTCATGGATTTACTGGTCAGCAAATTTAATCCGGATAAAGATACTTCGGAAGAACTGGAAGAAATACCACGTTTTGCCGTTGTTGGACGTCCAAATGCAGGCAAGTCTTCCATCATCAATGCTTTTGTAGGTGAAGAGAGAACCATTGTGACAGCAATACCGGGTACAACGCGTGACTCCATTTATACCAGATACAATAAATTCGGTTTTGACTTTTACCTCGTAGATACTGCCGGTATCCGTAAGAAAGGTAAAGTGAATGAGGATCTGGAGTATTACTCTGTGATCCGTTCCATTCGTGCCATTGAAAATTCAGATGTCTGCATTTTGATGGTTGATGCGACTCGTGGTATCGAAAGTCAGGATATGAATATCTTCTCTCTGATTCAGAAAAACCGCAAAGGTCTGGTTGTCTGTGTGAATAAGTGGGATTTGATTGAAGAAAAAGAAACCAATACAATCAAGGACTTTGAAAAAACAATCCGTGAACGCTTTGCTCCGTTTGTTGATTTTCCAATCATCTTCACATCTGCTTTGACCAAACAACGTATTTTCAAGGTGATTGAAACCGCCAAAGAGGTCTATGAAACAAGAAAATTCCATATTTCAACCAATAAGCTGAATGAATTCTTCCTGCCTTTGATTGAGAATTATCCGCCACCATCCAGCAAGGGAAAGTACATCAAGATTAAATATGTAACTCAGTTGCAGGGTCCAATGGCTCCGACATTTATCTTCTTTGCGAATCTGCCACAGTATATCAAGGAACCTTACAAACGTTTCCTGGAAAATAAGATTCGTTCTGTATGGAAATTCACCGGTACCCCGATACAGATTTTTATTCGTCAGAAATAAGAATTAAATACCATCAAAATAATTGGAGGCTCTGTTTATACAGAACCTCCATATTTTGTTAAATATTGTATCTAAATGGATGGTAATGATGAAAATATGATTCTTTGTTAACAGTGAGGTATTTATCAATAAAAGGAAGTGACCTGTAAATGGTTTAAAATGTGTCGTTTGTAAAAAATGACCCTTTAATTAATTGATAGTAACCTTCTTTAACGAAAAGGATTTGATGAAAAAGTTGAATTTTGTTATATTTGTTGAAATAGGAGTTAAAGAGTTACAATTTTTTTAAAACAATAAAAGGGGAAATCATTTATTGTTTTTCGGTCTTTTTAAAGAATTATGATTACAAGAAAGATGCTCTTTCCTGGACCGTGAAGGTCAGGGAAAGAGTCTCTTTTTTTATATACTGTTAATTACGTATCTTTGTACCCATAAAAGGAACAAACTAAACAACTGATTTTTTGGAACGAATTGTACTTGGTTTATCGGGTGGAGTTGACTCTAGTGTCGCCGCGTACTTGTTGAAGGAACAAGGATATGAAGTTGTTGGCGTCTATATGATTAATTGGAAGGAAACAATAGGAACCCTTTCAGGAGAATGTCCTTATGAGGATGACATTCTAATTGCTGAACTTGTGGCTCGTAAACTTGACATCGAATTTCACTCAGTCGATTTAAGTGATTTGTATCGGGAAAGGGTCGTGGATTATATGTTTTCTGAATACGAAAAGGGCCGTACTCCAAATCCCGATGTGCTTTGCAACCGCGAAATCAAATTTGATGCCTTCTGGGACGCCGCTAAAAGATTTGGAGCGACCAAGGTGGCTACTGGCCATTATTGCAGGAAAGAGGTTCTCATGCCTTCAGAGCCGGGCGGAAAGCCGGTCTATCGATTATTGGCTGGGAGTGATCCCAACAAGGACCAATCCTACTTCCTTTGTCAACTTTCTCAGGAACAACTTTCAACAGCCTTGTTTCCAGTTGGTGATATAGAAAAACCGGAAGTCCGCAGGATTGCCGAAGAGCTTGGTTTGGCTACAGCACATAAAAAAGATTCACAAGGAATCTGCTTTGTAGGAAAAGTTGACCTGCCTGTTTTTTTGCAGCAAAAACTGGAAAAGAAATCAGGGAAAGTTGTTCAGATACCTTCCGATCTAAAAGCCTACAACCGGATGATACCGGAAGATTTGCATGAAAAGCTAAAAAAGCAGGCAAGGCCCTATTTTTACCGTCTAAAAGACGGCAATGAGGTAGGCGAACATCAGGGTGCACATTTCTATACAGTCGGGCAACGAAAAGGTCTGGGTATTGGAGGTTTTGAAAAACCTATTTTTGTTTTAGCGACCGATGTGGTACAAAATATGATTTTTGTTGGTGAAGGGGTTGATCACCCTGGACTGTATCGCAAGACACTGAAGATCAATACGGATGAAATCCATTGGGTGCGACCGGATAAGGCTCTTGAAATAGGTCAGTCTGCCAGATATATGGTCCGGGAACGTTACCGCCAACCATTACAGGCTGCTACCCTGTACCGTTTTGAAGAAGGTCTTTACATCGATTTTGAAGAGCCTCAGCAGAGCGTAACTGCAGGTCAGTTTGCAGCTTGGTACGAAGGCGATGAAGTGATCGGTTCCGGTGCAATATCCGAGTAAGAATATCCAAATCTCAATATTAATTACCATCTTTGATGTCACGTTTCAAATGAATAGAACAATGCGAAAACCAGCCTTATTGGGTATTTTGATATGCTTTTTCAGCCTTCTGGCTCATGCGGAAGTCTGGACCGTTAAAACCGTACCAAATACCAAGCTACAGGATGCCAGTAGCTATTTTTCCGATCCGGATGGATTGATCGATCTTCAATCTCGGGCTGAAATAAACAGGTTGCTTGCGCAAGTGGATAGCAGCACGACGGCTGAAGTCTTTGTTGTAGCGTTAAAATCAGTGGGCGATCAGATTACGTACAAGCAATTTGCCACTGAGCTTTTTAATTTCTGGGGAATTGGTAAGGCAAGTAAGGATAACGGTCTGTTGATTCTGTTGGTTGAAGACCAGAAACATGTCACTTTTGAACCAGGTTATGGACTGGAAGGTGTTTTGCCCGATGCCATATTCAAACGTATCATCGAAAATGAAATGATACCCTACATGCGAGAGGGTCAGTATGGAGCAGGTATTCTGGCTGGTGTCAGGAGTGTTGTAAAAGTACTTTCAGACCCCAGATCAGCTGAAGAAATCCGAGTGGATGAGGAAGCCGAACGTGCTGCAGAAAAAGCGGCCTACATGAGCAAAATTTACAATATAGTGCTGGGCTACCTGGCCTTGTCCGTTCTTGTCCTGTTTTTGTCCTTCAGGAGTGCCGGGAAAAAAATGAAAGCGACCGATAAGGAAGATCCCTATCAAAGCTATAAGACCTTATCGACAGCCAAGTCGGGTTATGGAGTCTTGACTGTGCTCTTTCCAGTTACAATGATTTTTTTCTTCTTGTGGTATAGTCGCAACGTCAGGAAATACAGAAAGAAACCCCGTCTATGTCCTCAATGTGGTAAATCGTTGAGTTTGATGAGTGAACAACAGGAGGATCTTTATCTGAGTACAGGTCAGCAATCCGAAGAATCGGTCGGTTCTATTGATTACGATGCCTGGGTTTGCATGGATTGTGGTCACCGTTCCTTTTTACCCTATAACAAAACGTTCACCAATTATAAAGCATGTCCTAGCTGTGGCTATAAGACTTTTGCGCAAGCATCCGACAGGATTACCCTGGCACCGACACCCTTTAGTAGTGGTGAAGGAGTGAAGTTATACAGCTGTGCCCATTGCCATCATGAAGTGAAGAAGAGGTACACGATACCGATGGTCATTATTGTGCCGACCAGAGGTGGAAGAGGTGGCTTCGGCGGGGGTGGTGGCTTTGGCGGAGGAGGGAGCTTCGGGGGTGGGTCCTCAGGGGGCGGAGGCGCATCCGGCGGCTGGTAATTTGAGGCTTCCATATGAAGCCGATTACTGCGTTGCAGATCGCTCGTCTGTCCTCACGTACGAAAAGTACGCTCCGGGAGACTCGTAATCTGCGCCTTGTACTAGGCTCCATATGGAAGCCTCAAGCAGACATGGGTTTTGGCCGAAGAGTAAGAAAAGAGAAGGAAATGAAGATAAGAGTAAGAAATTATTTTAGATACAAGATTGTTAAAGAGATTGTTTAAGTGTGGGTTTTTAATTGATTGATAATTAAATATAAATGAATATGAAAAAAGGTACAATTATTGGGCTGTCGGTTTTGGCGTTGGTGGTCATTTGTTTTTTCTGGGGTATGGGACAATTCAATGGTATGGTAACAGCTGAAGAAACTGTTACGAAAACTTGGGCCAATGTAGAAAGTCAGTATCAACGCAGGTCCGACCTGATTCCGAATTTGGTATCAACCGTAAAGGGTTATGCCGGACATGAAAGCAGTACATTGACTGCTGTTATTGAAGCGCGTGCAAAAGCGACTCAGACGACTATCGACCCGACAAATATGACCCCTGAAAGCATGGCAAAATATCAGGCTGCACAGACAGCGGTTGGTTCTACCTTGAATCGTTTGCTGGTTTCCGTGGAACAATATCCGAATTTGAAGGCCAATCAAAATTTCCTGGAACTGCAGGCTCAGCTTGAAGGTACAGAAAACCGTATTTCGGTAGAACGCCAACGTTTTAATGAAGCTGCTCAAGGTTATAATGTGATGATCCGCAGATTCCCGAAAAACATCCTGGCTGGTATGTTCGGTTTTGAAAAGAAAGTGTATTTCGAAGCTGAAGAATCAGCAGCAAAAGCTCCGGAAGTTAAATTTTAAAAGATAAAACATGTTTTCAGGAATAGTAGAAGAAGCAGCAGTAGTGACCCGTTTACGTCAGGAGGGGGGAAACCTCCACCTGAGCCTGAAATGCTCCTTCACCAATGAACTAAAGATAGACCAAAGCGTTTCGCACAATGGGGTCTGTCTGACTGTGGTGGAAATGGATCAGGATATTTATACCGTTACGGCTATGCAGGAAACATTGGATAAATCAAACCTGGCCTTATTGAAGGTTGGGGATCTGGTGAATCTGGAACGCAGCATGCCGATGAATGGACGATTGGACGGCCACATCGTACAGGGGCACGTGGATCAGACCGCTGTTTGCACGTTAGTTGAAGAGACCGATGGCAGCTGGCGTTACCGGTTTGAGTATCTATTTGACCTTGAAAAGGCCAAAATTGGATATGTTACAGTTGAAAAAGGATCGGTGACAGTCAATGGCGTTAGTTTGACCGTCTGCAATTCCAGAGACGACAGTTTCGAGGTTTGTATCATACCCTATACCCACGAATACACCAATTTCAAACAAATCGAAGTAGGCTCAGTGGTGAATCTGGAGTTTGACATCATCGGCAAATACCTGAGTAAGATGATGCATTTTTCAGGGAAGTGATAAAACGATGGGTAGAATAATTGCAATTGATTATGGAAGGAAACGGACAGGACTGGCCGTTACGGATAGCCTGAAGCTGATAGCCGGTGGCTTGAGTACTGTCCCGACACACGAGCTGTTGAAATTTCTGGTGGACTATACCGGAAAGGAAGCAGTAGAACGCATCGTGATAGGTTTGCCCAAACAGATGAACAATCAACCTTCCGAATCAATGAAATACATCGAACCTTTTGTACGCTTGTTGCAAAAGACATTGCCTGCCATTCCGTTGGAATATGTGGATGAACGATTCACTTCGGTGCTTGCACATCAGGCCATGTTGGAAGGTGGTTTAAAGAAAAAAGACAGACAAAATAAGGCACTGGTTGATGAAATCAGCGCTGTGATAATATTACAATCCTATTTAGAATCAAAACGTTAAGAGATGCAATTGCCAATTTTTTTATATGGACAACAAGTTTTAAGAAAAGCAACTGAAGTGATTACACCGGATTATCCAGGTTTAACGGACTTGATTGCGAACATGTATGAAACCATGGATAAAGCCGATGGTGTTGGCCTTGCTGCGCCACAGGTAGGTTTTTCCATCCGACTATTTGTTATCGATTTGACTCCACTTGGAGAAGACGACCCTATTTTTATCGACTACAAGAAGACTTTTATCAACCCACAGATCGTTGATTTCTCTGCAGAAACCTGCACCATGGAAGAAGGTTGTCTCAGCTTACCGAATATCCATGAAAATGTATTGCGGAGTTCAAAGATCCGTATTCATTATCACGATGAACAATTTGTTGAGCATGAAGAAGATTTTGATGGTTTTATAGCACGGGTCATTCAGCATGAATACGACCACCTTGAAGGAAAGGTTTTCACAGACCGAATCACTCCCATACGCAGACAATTGATTAAATCAAAATTGACTACCATTCTAAAAGGAAAGTCTAATCCTGCCTATAAGTTCAAAGGATAATATGTGCTTCTTTTAAATTCCATTAAAAAAGTCCTATTTAACTTAAAAAATTTGATACTTATTTCAAACCCAGTATCTTTGAAGCAAGATTGATTCCGAAATTGTTGTAATCCTTTCTCAGCAAGGGGTGTATGCCGTTTTCGGATCAATTTCTTCAAAGGAAAAGGTTATAAAATGAAACGATCGGTAAGTATCGCTCTGATGAGCTTTCTATTTCTGACATCCGCTGTCGCCCAGATAAACACAGAAAGAATGATGGCCATTGGCCAGAATGCTTTGTACTTTGACGACTACGTCCTATCCATCCAGTATTTCAATCAGGTAATCAAGGCCAAACCATACATGGCAGAACCCTATTTCTATCGTGCAGCTGCGAAGCTGTACCTGGATGATACGGCCGGTGCTGAGGAAGATTGCACCAAAGCGCTGGAGTGTAATCCCTTTATATCGAGAGCTTATCTTTGCCGCAGTTATGCCCGTATGCGAATGGGGAAATATTTGGAAGCTGTAGCCGATTGCGACAAAGGGCTTGAATTTGATGTTGAAAACCAAACGTTGATGCTCAACAAAGGTTTATCATACACCTATGCCAAAAAATATCCGGAAGCTCTTGCCAGTCTCAATGACTTGATCACGCGCTTTCCCAGTTTTGTAAATGGTTATATGAGTCGTGGGCAATTACACATTGAAAAGGGGGATACGCTTCTGGCTGTAGATGATTTCAGCAGAGTCATCTCCATTGATCGCTTTTATGCACCTGCCAGGGCAGGACGCGGATGGATATACCTTGCCATGGGGAATTATGCGAATGCCTTACCCGATCTGGATGAGGCAATCCGTCTGGAACCAGAGAACCCGGCCTATTTTATGAACAGAGGCCTGACGCGGTACAACATGAACAATCTCAGGGGCACACTCGATGATTTTGACCGCAGTATCAGTCTGGATCCCAATTCAAAACTCGCCTATTTCAACCGTGGACTCATCCGCACACAAGTTGGAGATTTAAATCGGGCGATCGAAGATTTTGACAAGGTCATTTTCCTGGAGCCTGAAAATTTCATGGCCATCTATAACCGTGCTTTGTTGAAAGAGGATGTCGGTGAATATCAGGGCGCTGTAGCGGACTTGACAGTCATCATAAACGCTTACCCCAAATTTACACCGGCATACTATCAACGGTCTGAAATTCGTAAAAAGTTAGGTGACGCAAAAGGTGCTGACAGGGATTATTTTGCAGCCTGGAATATTGATGACAAGCTAAAACAGGAACGCGCCAATAAAAAAAATGTGGCTTCCGGTACGACTCCATCAGAGGTGGATTCAACAGATGCCAAGAAAAAAGATATGACCAAATACAATAAGGTCATTGTTGCTGAAACGACAAGTAGCAGCATTAATAAATATCAGAACCCCATGCGTGGCCGTGTCCAGGATAAAAATATAGAGGTGGAGATGGAAGATCTGTTTTTCATCACTTACTATGAGAATTCTCGTCCGGGTCCTGTCAGAAGGGTCATGGATTACAGTAAATATTTGGATGAACTGAACGAATCTGGAATTAAGAGCTCTCAGAAAATGTTGATATCCAACCAGGAACAATCTTTGTCAACGGAACAGGCAGATTTCCATTTTCATTCCATCGATGATTATTCCGGCCTGATCGGACAAACCCCCGATGTCGCTTCTTTGTTCCTGGCCCGTAGTGTGGAATTTGCGTTGGTTCAGGATCTGGCCAGTGCCATAGATGATTTAAGCAGGGCTTTGCAACTGAACGATAAAATGGTTCTGGCTTATTTTGAAAGGGCCAGCCTGCGTTTTAAAAAGCTCAATGTGGAATACGACAATCGGGAATCATTGGATGAGCCTGCCTCTGCTTCTACAAATGATACCAAAAAGAAGGGTACCAAGGATTCCAAAAATACCAAGTCAGGTAGCTATTCGCTGGGAGAGAAAGCTTTCGGTATGGATTACGAGCTTGTGATGCGTGATTTTGACAAGGTCTTAGCTCTGGATCCTGGTTTTATTTATGCCTATTACAACCGGGCCAATATTCGTTGTGTCCAACGGGATTATAGAAACGCTATAGTCGATTACACCAAAGCGCTTGAAATTAATCCGGAATTTGCAGATGCATGGTTCAACAGGGGACTGGCGCAGATCAATCTGGGAGATAGGGAGCATGGGTTAAGTGATTTGAGGATGGCGGGGCAGTTGGGGCTATACAAGGCATATAACATCATTAAACGCTTCGAAAATTGAAATAGGGAGTCGATTACGGCGTTGCAGGTATAGAAAACAATCCTCACGTACGAAAAGTACGCTGCGGTGTGTTTTTCATACCTGCGCCTTGTACTCGGCTCCCTATTTCAATTTTTGTGCGTGGAATGGGGTTTTAAGAAGAACATAAAGAAGAATAGAAAGATAATCCTCATGTACGAAAAGTACGCTGCGGTGTGTTTTTCATACCTGCGCCTTGTACTCGGCTCCCTATTTCAATTTTTGTGCGTGGAATGGGGTTTTAAGAAGAACATAAAGAAGATTAGAAAGATAATCCTCATGTACGAAAAGTACGCTCCGGTGTTTTTATTTCCGTGCGCCTTGTACTCGGCTTATAGGATTCAATACAAACAGAAGGCCCTCCATCAAGCGATAGAGGGCCCTTGTTATTAGGGAGAAGCCGCACCAATGAGATATGTGAAACTCCGTATGACAGGATTTGAGTGCCAGGTTTCCTTTGTAATCCGCTGCGCCAGAGGCGACTCTTTCGAGGTGCGGCCCGCCATTGTATAACCTGAGCGGTGTCTCGGTTTTCTTGAATAATTTGATGAGTCTACCAATCAATGTTGACACGACTTCTCTTAGACAAATATAGAAAAATAATACTTGAATAGCAAGTTTTTTAGGCTTTATTTAATGAGAAAGCCCCGAATTTCTTCGGGGCTCCAAGTCTTATGATAAAGCGTCAATTAAGCGTTTTTGGCTTGTTGAACGATGGCCTTGAAAGCGGCTGGTTCGTTCATGGCCAGGTCGGCCAAAGTCTTGCGGTTAATTTCGATGCCTGCTTTGTGAATAGCACCCATCAAACGGCTATATGACATTCCTTCCAAGCGAGCTCCAGCGTTGATACGTTGAATCCATAATGCACGGAATAAGCGTTTCTTAACTTTACGGTCGCGATAAGCGTATTGTTGACCTTTTTCCCAAGTGTTCTTGGCAACTGTCCAAACATTCTTTCTGGAACCGAAATAACCTTTGGTTAAGGCTAATACTTTTTTTCTTCTTGCTCTTGAGGCAACGTGATTGACTGATCTAGGCATTTTGTTTCTTTTTTTTGAATGTTAGCGTCATGCTTTTTAGATGAACTTTTTTTGCTAAGACATTCGGTTAAAAAATGAGTTGTAATTTTTTTTGATTTGGTGGGGATTATTTCATTCCCAACAACATTCTCACGTTGTTCAAATCGCTTTTGTCAACCATGCCCATGTGGGTAAGGTTACGTTTTTGCTTAGTCGTTTTCTTGGTCAGAATGTGACTTTTGAATGCGTGCTTACGCTTGATTTTACCTGTTCCGGTAAGGGTGAACCTCTTTTTGGAACCGGAATTAGTTTTCATCTTTGGCATCTTGCTCAGTTTTA
>Ga0209512_1001402_pt1 | contig 29893 bp, 42 predicted proteins | sample frozenSSSSmetaG_FD_184142 | JGI IMG/M metagenome (GOLD analysis project Ga0209512, IMG submission 184142) | Glacier valley bacterial and archeal communities from Borup Fiord, Nunavut, Canada, to study Microbial Dark Matter (Phase II) -... | ecosystem: Environmental > Aquatic > Freshwater > Ice >...
CATCTCGCTCGCCTTCGAAACGTCGTCGAAGTGCTCACGGTAGACCCGCCTCCCGAGCCCGCCCGGCGTCGGTCTGAACCGGCCAAGATAGTTGTCGTCGACCGGCCAAGGTAATTGTCGTCAACCACCCAGGCGCCCGACGCCCTCGCAGGCATGAGCTGGCAGGAGTTCGAGCTCCTGGTGGGCGAGGCTTTTAGGCTGCAGGGCTACGAGGTCAGCGAGCTCGGCGGGGCTGGGCCCGACGGCGGGGTCGACCTGGTGCTGCGGAAGGACAAAGAGAAGTTCCTGGTCCAGTGCAAGCACTGGAAAGCCTTCAAGGTCGGCGTGCAGGTCGTGCGCGAGCTCTACGGGGTGATGGCAGCACAGGGAGCGGCCGGAGGCTTTGTCGTGACCTCGGGATCCTTCACCGACGAGGCGGTGGCCTTTGCGAGCGGCAGGAACGTGCGCCTGGTCGACGGACCGAAGCTGTTCAGGCTGATCCAGCAGGCCAGGGCGGCGAGAGCTCAGCCGAGCCAGGCGGGCAGGGCGGGGGTGCCTGTGCCAGCGCGGCCGGTGACGCCCTTCTCGGCCACGGCCTTTGCGGCACCGCTGGCTACGACCTGCCCGAGCTGCTCTAGCGCCATGGTGCGACGGGTGGCCAAGCGGGGCGACAACGCCGGCAAATCGTTCTGGGGCTGCACCCGGTATCCGGCTGGATGCCGGGGGACACGGGCGTGGGATGAGCCGGTGACGCAAACGAACAGCTGAATTCTCAATGGATGATTACTCCGCGAGAAGGCGGGTGCTGGTGGCCTTTGTCCTGGCGTCCCTGTGCGGCTATGCCGCGGCCGCCAACCGGTGCACCGACGCCAAGGGCAGGGTGACGTATCAGGATGCGCCCTGCAGCAAGGACGCCGACGGCAATGCGAAAGTGGATACGTCAGAGGGTTTCAGCACTCGACCATTGCCGGGTTTGAGGGCGGTCCCGTAACCCGGTACGTACGCGCTCCTGTCCGCCGGTCTCGCTTTGCTAGCCAGAAGCTCTCAACGTCGGACGCACAAACGCGGCCTTACGATCTTAGGTTTTGCTCCTACGGTGCCCCTGTCTTAGCAAAAATCCCGTACCGAACAACATCAGAGCCCAGGTTTCGGGTTCTGGTACCGCGGGAACTACGGCTGTTCTGTAGTTGAAGCCGGAATCGTCGGTGAAGGCCAAGTTGAGCGATGAGCCGTTTGCATCGAAAAACGCGATGTTCGATGCAAACGAGGTATGGCCGAAATCCGAATAAGCAATCGAATTGAGGCCATTTGCGCCGCCAACGACTGCACTGGCTGCGACGAACAAATTTGCCTGTAACTCAACTCCATAGTTGAAATCAACCGCTAAGTGGACAGTACAGTTACCTGCGTTGTCGATATGGCAGGAACTGAATGTATTTACCTCCCTATTAAATAAATACAGGTTGGACTGCGCATTCCCGCCTCGTACGAACCCCTCGGTGTGCAGCGTCAGGTCCATGAATCCCGCCATTGGGGCGCCAGTGCCGAAGTGGAGAAAGTCGGTGTACGCGGCGCTTGCAAACGAGTCGGCAGCTATAGGGTATTGAGCACCAACCCCTGCTCCGATCAGAGAAACATTCTGGATCGTGTAGGCATGCATTCCGCCAGAGTCGACGGACGAAGACGAGGTGCCACTGACGCTCACCAAGTTCGTCGTAGTGAAGCTGAACTGGCAGGACCCCATCGCGCCAGGATTCAGGTTGTAGTCGCACGGAGTGCCGACAACCTGCGGGACATTTGCCGTCCCGACATGGCCGGTGACGCTCGATGTGTACGCCGCGGTCGCGACATTTCCGAGAAATACCGAGCCGAGGAGCAATAGGAGACGACCAGCTCTGGCGAGGGTAGGGCCAGCTCGGTCGACAGGGGTGCACTGAGAAAAGCCGTTCTGACCCGCTGAACTTTTCATGGCAAGACCTCCTAGATGAAAGTTCAGCGTAGCCCACTAAAGAGGTTTTGCGGAGTTTTTTTGCGACTTGTGCGTATTCCAGCGCATCGTGGACGACTGTTGCAGACGATCGTGGACGGTGTTCTGAAGGAACGTGGACGCCGTTCTGATCTGATCGTGGACGACTGGCGAAAGAGCCCCAGCCGGACGCCTGCCGTGGGTGAAAACGTCGAGGCGAGCTTCGGCGATTAGGCTTTAGAGACCTGACCGTGGACGACGGAGAGCTGGCGCTCGGTGGAGATGCAAAGCTACCTGCGAAGCGGTTCAGCGACCGAATATGCGCTTTGTTCCGGTCAAGAGCCAGGACGAGCAGGCGCGGCTGTGTCTTCATCGCGTGCGCCAAGGCTTGGTTGAGCAGCGGACCGCAACCATCAACCGCGGTCGTGGCCATCGCCGCGAAGAACGCTCGTATGGCCTGGGCAGTGTTGGCAAAAGGAGAGAGCTTCAAGCCGTTCGAGGCTGAGAACGAACCAGCTTCCTATTAACCGCCACCGCGTGACGACGAAGCGTTTGATGAGTCAAGGGTTGGACCCGCGCCGGGAGAGCTCGATTATCTTTGGGAGACACATTCGAATGATCTCGCTATCCGAATGGAGCCCCGGCGCGCGTTTCCATCAGGGCCGCAGCAACGAATGCTGCAACATGACCGGTTGTAGTGCCCGCACTCTTGTCGCTCAGAGCTTCCACATTGATACGGTGGCTGACCACGCGAACCAGATCTACCTTGGTATGTCGCACAGCGACAAACCAAGGCCTGCTATTGCTTGACCTCGTGGGGAAGCCCTTGTAGCAAAGATAAGCGATGGACCGTGTCCAGTCATTCAGGGGGCCAGCTCAACACAGGGCGCGCACACTCATGGTGTGCTTTCGGGGGCGGCGCTACTTTCCCGGAAACTAGCAACGAGCCTTTTAGGACTTCATCGCGGCTTGCAATGCTTCGACGACTTGCTGATTACTCGGGGCGCCTCTGTACGACCACGTGACTCTTTCGCCGACTACGATGGCGAACATAGGCGAACCTACCTTGCCCTTGAAGCTTTCAGAGATTGCGTCCCTGCTGGCAGCCAGATCGGGCGGGAATCTGTCGGCACTTGGGATAGGCGCGGGAATCTCCTTCTGAATTTCAACAAATCGCGCAGCCTTGAACGACTCGGTCTCTTTCAGCTTAGGCAGATCGAAGCGCTTCCAGTCTCGGCACGTTGGACAGTTAGAAGCCCCGAAGTAGATCAAGGTGACGGGTACTTTCGATGGTCCGTCGTCTCCTGCCGCCGCTCGACCTGCAAAACCGATCAGGCCGAGAAAAACAACTGCTTGTCGACGTGAGGTGACCATCTTTGCTCCATGTGCTGAAGATGGGTCAATGTTGACGTGTTTCTCGTCGCCGTCAAGGTGAGCGGGAATGTCAAAAGACCTGCACTGCAAGGCCGGAAATCTGCCGTGCCTCGCTTGTCGTGAGACGCAAGGGCTCAGCGGTGGCTGCGATTTGGCTCGCCCGCAACACTGGCCGGCCTTGAGCGCTCGATCTCGCTGCTACGTGAGACTGCGATCGCTTGATCTACGGCTGGCAGATACCTCGAAACGGGATGGCCTGTCACGCCAGGCGCGCTGAGATCAACGCGTCGACGTCCGAGGATCAACATAGGGCAGCTCGCCGCGTTCGTGGCGGTTGGCTTCAACGTCTGGGCCGGCATCGAGGTGCTGAGCGCCGAGTCCGGCGCCGTCGTCATCGGCATGCCCTGGCGGCCAGAGGCCGGGCAGTACACCGGCTTTCTGCACGCCGGCGTGATCGCTGCGCTGGTCGACACGGCCTGCGGCTACGCGGCGGCCACGCAGGCGGGACTCAACCTCCTGGCCGCGCACTTCTCGGTCAACTGCTTGCGGCCGGCGAATGGCGAGCGCTTTGAAGCGCACGCCAGCGTGGTCAAGGCCGGTCGCAACCAGTTCTTCACGCGCTGTGAGCTGTATGCCTTTGCTGGCCAGGGCAGGAGCCTGGTGGCCACGGGCGAGACGCTGCTGAACGTCGTGTCGACAGCCTGAGACGGGGGGCTCGCTCAAGAAGGGGCTGCGGGGTACCCCCACCCCTTCAGCGCTGGCCTTATCCCCGCGGAGCGCTCGACGAGATCGTCCAGCGCCGGAATACGGATTCCTCCGGTGCCATCAACTAGACCGAGAAATCCTCGATCTTCTTGCCGTTTGCCAGGGCGGCCTTCAGCCACCGAGGTTGCAATCCGCGGCCACTCCAGGTCTCGCCAGTTGTCGTGTTCCGATACTTCGCCGCGACCTTTGCTCCCGTCTTCGCCTTGCCCGTCGACTTCGGCGCGCTGCCGGCCTTGCCCCCCAGATCCGAAACCTTCAACCCATGCTCGGCCATCAGCGCCTTGACCTGGGTGATCGCCTCATTACGTCCTTGCGAAGTAGCCTCCTCGATCTGTTTCTCGAGCGCTTCCTTTTGGGCAATCATTTCCTGAAGGGTGGTCATTACTGTGCAGTCCTTGAATTGAATTCAGAGCGCGATTATAGAAACAATATCGGTCGTCATACGATTGGGCAGCAGGAATGATTCGAGTCGAGAATCGGGTGATGCGCACATTCTGGCCGATTGCAATCCTTCTCTTGGTCGGCGTATTGATATGGCTGGGCTTCGAGCGTCCGGAACCTAGGACTGGCGTTGCAGTCATTGCCGACCCACGCCCTGAAAATGCGTTGGCGCAACGGACTTCCCCAAGCTCGGTGCCTCCAGTAACCAGCCGCCCGGTGCCGGATCCACACGATGGCCAGGTTGAGGTCTGCGGGCTCGGCTGGGTTGATATCGCGACAGCTGAGGCACAAAAAGACGCTGCGGCTGCGCAGATTTTCGCTGCCTCGAGATCTGGCAGTCAGGCGCTCATCACCCGATTGAAGCAGGACAGCTCGCCTTTTGTTCAATCCGTCGGGTTGATAGCGCAGGCCTTTATTGAGATCGAGGCTCAGCGCGTGACAAGGAAAGCCGGAACAGAACCTTGCGAAGGACCGCAGTGCCCCGAGACTATCGTGATGAGCCAGGTGACCGACGAGCTCGCGCGTCGAGCAAACCAGTCCAGTGATCCACGGCTATATGCCTTGGCTTTCAGCATGTGCAGGCCACCAACCCAGATCCCGGCGTGCTTGTCGCTGAGTGCAAGCCAATGGGCGCGCATCGACCCCGAAAACGGCGCGCCATGGCTCTTTTTAGCGGAGCCGGACGCCACGGGCAAAGCGAGCGCTGCAATCGACGAAGTCCTGTTTCAGATCGCCAAGGCCAAACGCGTCGACAGTCGGTATTTCTCGGTGGCGGCTGAGATTTCTCGCCACGCTGGCAAAGACGACAGCTCAATATTGGCCGCATCCCTAACGGCGATTGAGGCTATCGGGATAAGTGCGGCACGGTCCATGGCGCCCTTCCAATACCTCACTCGGGCTTGTCGCGATGCAGCGCTTGACGATGCCAACAGGCGGCAACTTTGCGAAGGTGCTGCGGAAGCGCTGGTGACGCGCTCCGATTCCTTTCTGTTGGCGTTGATTGGCTCTGGGATGGGTCGCAGACTTGGCTGGGATCTCGCGCGGCTAGATGAATTCCATGGCCTAGCAGCGGCCAGTATGGATTCACTGGCCGCGGGGCAGGGGATTGAAGGAGTGTCAGTAAGCTGCGCCGAAGCGAGCGAGCTGCTGAGACGTTTTGACCGACAAGATGAAATTGGCGAAGTGAGTCACGCTCGACAGTGGCTGAAGGAAAACGGGAAATCGCAGGCCGAATATAGCCAAAAGGCCCGAGAGAATCGCCTGCAAGCCGAAGCTGAAGAGACCGCCCGTAAACAAGCCCAAGCCGCCAGCGCAGCTCGGCGGCAGCCGAACGGCATCAATCCTTCAAAACCGAATTGAGAGGGGAGCCCTCTGGGGGGAGCGAAGCTCCCCGGGGGCTGGGGTGCAACCCCAGTACAAGCCTACCGGTTGCGCAGATTCGGAGCTACGCTGTCAGCTCTCGGGCCGAAAACTGCCTTCATCGTTTCCAGCTTCAGGAATGTGAAATACCCCCTGGGCTTCCATCCCGCGGTATCGATGAAATGCACGTTGCCCAACAACTTTGGTGCGGCAACCACCATGTGCCCATGCACGACGGCGCGCACATTCTTGACCGTCCCCGGGTAATTGCGCCGATACCGCTCGATCGACCACAGGCAGCATTCCCCAATCGAGCTCGTCGGTTCCACTGGCCACGCCAGCGTCTGCATATTTCGCCAGTCATCGAACGGACAGTCCGCGTGGACGATCCCGACCAAGCCAGCCGAAGTTTCCACCTCCATGGCCAAGGGCAGGGCCGCCAGGGCTGCGCCGATACCAACCCGATCCGCTGGCGCCAATCCTTCGAGCCAGCGCCCCCCATGCTGCACGTGGTCGACGTCCGGATACGGATCCCCGCGCGCCGATCGCCAGGTCATGAAATCGTGGTTCCCGCAGATCGCATGAAACCAGGGCTTGGCCAGCCACTCAAGAACCAGATGCGACTCCGGCCCCCGGTCCACCAGATCCCCGACCGAGAACAACCGATCCACTGACGCATCGAAGCCGATCGCCTCCAGCGACCGGCTCAGATGCGAGAAGCACCCATGGATGTCGCCGACTGCGAAGTCGCGGCCGGCGACATTGCGAGCAAAGCGTGGAAAAGCGGCGTCCAACACGATCAACCAACCAGTGGCTCGAGATCCTCGACGTGCGGATCCGTCTCAGACCACAGGACCAGGCTGCAGGAAACGCAAGTGGCCATCACATACGTCACGACCATCGCGGAGTCGGGCGTTGTCAAAGCGATCCGCTCGAACTCCAGCGAAGCGCACTCGCAGACCAGGTCGCCGTAGAAATTCCGCATTCGTCGCGTGCCGATGTTCCAAGCCGCGGTCGGTCACTCGCCAGCCGATCGCAATCCGAACAGCGCACGATCCTCCGGCCGTGTCAGAAACGTCGACAGCTTGCCCAGCATCTGCTTTTGCAGCTCGGGATCCTTGTTCATCAGCTCGAGGAGGAGGGCGCCGGCCAGCACCTTGCGCCGCGTGTCCTGACGTCGAGCCAGCCCCGTGAGCCGCGCCTTGTGCAGCGCATCCATCTTCTGCTTCTTCGCCTTCAGCTGCGCCAACTTCTTCTGCTGCGCCTCGATCGTCGCTTCCAGTTTCGTCAGGGCTTTAGTCATGGGATTGAGCAGAGCGCAGTGATTGAAGAGCCAGGATTGAAATGACTGAAAAGCAATGATTCGGGGATTGAAATGCTTGAAATGCCCCGAGCGAGGAGCTGGCCGAGAAGGGCCGCCAATGCTAGCATGAGGTACCGGAGCGAGAGCGAAGAGCGCACTTACGACTTGCTGTGCAAGTCAGTGCTGCCGGCCGCTGCGCAGCCGGAAATACATGGCTCGCTTCGCGCGCCATAAAAGAAAGACGCTTGCCTCCGCGATGTTCCATCTCTCCGTCAAGCCGATCAGCCGCAGCGCCGGTCGCACCGCGACCGCCGCCGCAGCTTATCGCTCCGGCTCGCTCATCGCCGATGAGCGCACCGGAGAGCTGCACGACTACACGCGCAAGCGCGACGTCGTGCAGGAGGGCTCCGGCATCGTCCTGCCGCCTGGCGCTCCCGCCTGGGCAGAGGACCGCGCCGCCCTCTGGAATGCTGCCGAGGCTGCCGAGAAGCGCAAGGACGCCCGCGTCGCCCGCGACTACGAGGTTGCCATCCCCAAGGAGCTGACCCGCGAGCAGGGCATCGCGCTGGTCCGCGACTTCGCCGCCGGCCTGGCCGAGCGCTACGGCGTCGCGGTCGACGTCAACGTCCACCGCGACGAGTTGAGGAAGTGGGACGGCACCGAGAAAGGCTGGCAGGGCTACCACGCGCATGTGCTGACCAGCACCCGCCAGCTCGGCCGCGACGGCTTTGGCGACAAGGCCGAGATCGAGCTGTCCGACACCAAGCGAAAGAGCCTGGGCTTAAGCGACGGCGCCAGCGAAATCGAGCGGATCCGGGAGATGTGGGAGGTCGCCGCCAACCGCCACCTCGAGCAGGCTCACCAAGCCCAGCGCATCGACCGTCGCAGCCTCAAAGACCAGGGCATAGACCGCGAGCCGACCGTGCACTTGGGGCCGGGGGTGACCGCGCTCGAGCGCGACGGCATCCCCAGCCGGCTCGGCGATATCAATCGGCAGGTCCTCACTCAGCAGATCCAGCGCGAGGATCGGCGCGAGCTCAGTGAGGCCGCAGTCAAAGCCGATCTGCCGGACAAGACCTCGGCGAAGGACGAGGCCTTGGAGCGCCAGGTCGAGCAGGCGCACCGGGAACTGCCGTCTGCGCGGCGCCAATCCATCGCCGAGCTGGCCAAGGAGCGGGACCAGCGCGTCCAACACGCCCTGGATAGGGCGCAGGCTCGGCAGGAGCGTCGCGAAAAAGCCTGCGAGGCCATCCAGGGCCAGCTGCAGGAGCCCCAAGGGCTCGTTGGCTTGCCGCAGAAGGTTCAGCAGCAGGCGCTGGCCGCCCTGGATCGGACGCGTCAGGCCGCGGTCCGTCTGGTGCGGGAAGCCAAGCGGCTGACCGAGCGTTTGGTCGAGGCCAGCGGCGTGCGCAGCCTCGTCGCCTGGTCGCACGAGGCGCTGCAGCGCCGGCGGCCGGAGCGGGTCGCCGCGCCGGAGAAAGCGTCCAAGGCATCGCCAGGGCAAGAGCGGACCGCGCCGGCGGTGCCGTCCAGACGGATCGAACGAAGCCAGGGCGTGCCCCTCCCGTCGCCCGGTCACACGAGCCCGGCTCGGGGACCAATCGAGCGCACCGAATCCGATCGCGCGCTCTCCGCCGATCGCGTCCCTTCCGCCTCCAAGGACCTCAAAACCGAAGCGGCCGAAGGCGTGGCCGCCTTTAGGGCTCGGTTCGAGAAAAGCCGTCGGGTGCCGGTGGTCAAGACGCCGACCGACCTCCTGCTCGAGCAGATGAAATCAGCCGCTGAAGCGCGAACCAAAGAGTCCCGCGATCGAGGGACCGAGCCAGGCCTGCCGCCTGGCGGTCCCCAAAAAGATGATTCCGAGCGCCAACGATGAGCGCCGAGGACCCAGGGTCGGCCAGGCCGGACGTCGCAGTCATCGACGCGGCCATCCAGTCCCTGTTGGCGGATCGCGCAGACGACGCCACCCTTTGCCCTTCCGAGGTGGCGCGTGTTCTCGAGCGTCCCGGCGTTCCCTGGCGATCGCTGATGGACGACGTGAGGGCTGCCGCGGCCAGGCTCGTGGACGAGGGTCAGCTGTTGGTCATGCAAGGTGGCCAGGCGGTCGACCCGGCGACGGCGCGTGGGCCGATCCGCCTCCGGCGTCGGCACTCAGGCCGTGGGTCACCATGAACAGCGAAGCTCACCACCATGGCTGATGACACCTCAGAGCGCATCTTTGGGCTGATTGCCATTGCTGAAGACCAGCAAGCCGCCGTGCGCGCCGGGCTGGAAGGCCTGGCGCAAGAGCGGGCGGCGCTCGCCAAGGACCGCGTGATCCTTGTGCAGACGGCTGAGGGGATGCGCAAGCTTGCCGACGAGCTGACCAAGCGGGTGCTGCAGGCCGTCCCGACGATCTACCAAGCCTCCAACCAAGGGGCGACCGAGGCCGTGAAGACGGCACTGGCTGGCGTTGGGGCGGAGACGACTCGATTGGTCTCCGACGCGGCTCAGCCCATGCTGGAGCGGATCGCGGACTCCGTGACGTCGGCTGGCCATGCCCAGCAACAGCTGCAGGAGGCGAGCTCGGCGTTCAGTCGCCGGTGGACTATGGCCTTGGTATGGGGCATGGTGGCCGTGCTGGCGGTGGTGGCCATGGTTTCGTACGTGGCGGTGTACATGCAGCGCCAGGAACTCGAGGAGATACAGGCTCAGCGCGTCAAGGTCACGGCCGAGCTGGCCGAGCTCCAGGGCCAGGTAGACCAGGCACGGCGCAACGGGGGGAAGCGGCCCGTGCGACCGTGAACCTATTTCTCACCACTGGAGCGAACAGTATTCCAATAGCCGGCACTGTTCACCGGAACCCACTCTAGATCCAAGACTATGTCAGGGTACGGTTCATCGATCAAATAACTCTCGAAGTCGAAAACCCCATAGTTAAGATGTAGGGTTGCATTTGAGTCGCCGTTCTTAGAAAGAACCCAGCTCATCTTTCCGTAGTCATCCTTGTTCTGACTAATTGGCGGCGCCGCGTCCCATATCTGCGCGTCGTCGCCGTTCATCTTCATGCTGGTTAAAACGTCGCTGCAGGTGACCTTTTTTACCGTGGTCGCTATTCCAACTGTTGGTAGAACTGTCGGAACTTGCTGACTCAAGCGGTTCATCGCGATCAACATTAGGGCTGCGTTAGGGTTTGTGCATGCCATCGCGCCGATCAATACATTTGACGTTTTGAGAATCAGCGGCTCATTACTTATGGGAATGCCGTTCGCCGTTTCTCGTCGGGTGTCGCGGTCACCGAAGGTATCGTCCCTTGTTATATTTTGTGCTGTAGAGACGAAAGAACCACCGCCGAAAGTGTCGCTTCTCTCGGCGGAAGCCACGTTAGAACCAAGCAAGGTTGCTATGGCAACTACACAGAAACGACCTAAATTCATTTTTGCCTCGTTGATGGATCGTGAGCATCGGATAGTGTTTCTGCTTGGGCAGGGCTGTCAAGACTGGACCGTGTCGCGCGAGGTGGCCGCCTCCAGCCAGAGCGCGGCATTTGCCGTACCAGTAGGGTGCTTCTTGCATGGCGGGACTCAAGAGCAGCCGGAGCGAAACATGACCAGCCCTATCGGGCCTCATAACCCCCCCCGTTTCCGTTTGGGCTTCGAGCTGCCGTCTCCGTCCTTACAAAGCAAAACGGGCCCCAAGGCCCGCGTTTTCTAGCAGCGCAGAAGTTCAGGTCTTCTTGCGGCGACGCGCCATCAAGCCCAACCCGCTCAGGCCGGCGAGCATCAAAGCGTAGGTCTCCGGCTCCGGGACGGCGGCAACCAAGGGCGTCAACGTGACGTTAAAGTTGTCTTCCAGAATCCTCGCTTCGCCGGCAGTCTGAGGATCGAATACGAAGCCGTTTCGAAAGCCAAACTCCATGATCCCGGCCGCGAAGCTCGGATGAGCAGTATTGTCGACCGCACCGGAAGACGGGTTGATGAGCGAGAAGTCGCTGGCGGTCGCCGTGAGAGTAGCTGTCAGGTAGACGTTTTGAGTGGAAGCCAGTGCTACAGCATCCAAATAGTAGTTGCCACCCTGAAAAATCAGGAACGACTGGCCGTTTCCGAAGTTGGTACCCGGCGAGGGGAAAAGGTTGACGTTCTTGTCAATTGAGAACGTGACAGCTGAGAGCGCGCCGCTACTTCCCGGGTTGTAGATGAAGTTATTGTTGAGGTAGAAAACGCTGCCAAACTCGTTCGTTGATGGTGGTCCGGCCGGGACCACGTAGTCCGCCAATATTGCCGAGCCCAGGTTTCCGCCTGTCAGAGTTTGCGAGATTGTTGCGGTCCCGATCTGAAGACTTCTGGTTATGGTGTAGTCAGCAAGATTGAACGTCTGGTCGCTGAAAGTTGCCGCCTCTACCGGGACACCAAGTGACAGGGACAGTCCGGCGATGGCGAGAACTTCAAAGCGTGTCATATCGTCGTTTCCTAGGTTGTGGAATGCCCAGCCCGACCTGAATGACCGGCTTAGTTGACGACGTCGAGGATAGGAGCTCTTCAGGTTTTTGATCCCCCGCGATTGGGGGGCGGCAAGCACCCTCGGCGCGCACGCGTTCTAACACCGGTTGGCTCTACGGCACCCCGCAAGCGTTGTGTCGCCTATGCCGATCACGCCGTGCAGCCACCTGCAGCCTCAGCGGCGAAAGTCGGTCCCGAGGTCGAGGATGAGACCGGCCTGACAAGCTATTGATAACATATTTTATCGTAGTGCAGGGGTACTCAGTCAAGCTCGAGTTCGAAGTCAGGGGCACTTGCGCTACTCACCACAGCTGCGACGAATGCGCTGGACAACCAGGCGGACATCGCCAAGCTGCAGGAATGGCTAGGGCACGCGAACATCGCGACGACAGGGATCTACGACCACAGGAAAACGAGGGCTGAGGACAGCCCGACATTTGGGATGGCGTATTGATCGGCACGGCAGGGGAACGGTCTCGATCTGTACAGACGAATCGACTTGCTCAACGTCAAGCTTGAAGCAGTAGTCGCACCCAAGCATCGGCCAGCCAACACTCAAAATCAAGGTCGGACCATTTGCGCTGTTCCACCAGCAGGAGATAAAACTCGGGTGAGTTCATGCTCCAGATGATGTCTGCTGCCTTGTTTACCGTTAAGCCTTCGCGCAGTTGGCCCGTCGCTGCCAGCTCGCTGGCTAGCAGTCGCATGTTTGCCGCTCGACGATGCGCGATTTCCAGCCACATCTTGTTCAAGTCGGTATCCAGCGATGCTGCGGTCTGCAGCACTCTAAAGATCGGCGCGAGTCTGGGTTGAATGTCTCGCAACGCCGCTGCATAGAGCTGTAGCTTTTTGACCGCGTCCGGCTCAGCGCGCATTGCTCGCACGTAGTCACGCTGCTCCGCAGGCACTTCTTCATCACGCCCGGAGATCGCAGCCTCAACCAGCAGGCGAAACAATATCGGCTTTTTGCCAGTGGTCGCATACACGGTATCCAAAGAGACCCCTGCGCCGCATGCGATCTGCGCCATGGTCGTCCCTGCATAGCCTCGTTCTAAAAATCCCCGCCGAGCGGAAGCGAGGATCGAGCGACGCGTCTTGCGAGCGGCCTCTTTGCGTGCACCGGAGTCATAGATCCGTGGTTTGGCGGCTTTGTCCATGGGGCAAGCTTTACGTTTCAATCGATCCGAAGTACATTCGGACTAATGTAAGCGCTTCTAGATTCCGACGAGGACATCTCAATGGTTGCTCCAGTCATCGATTTCGCTAATCTGTTGCTGGCTGCGCTCGTCGCAGGAACGATGTTCGGCATCTGGCTGGGCTACAACCCGGCTGGGTTGAATGCGAACGTCTACGTGGAACAGCAGCAACACGCCATCGGCGCCCTGAACGTCGTTCTTCCTGTCCTTGGCGGGATCACAGTGCTTCTGACGTTGATCGCAGCGGCGCTCACGGCCGGCGACCGCCAGCGATTGGCGTTGCTGTTGTCGGCTGCAGCCTGTTTTGTTGTTGCGGGCTTGGTTACGCGATTCTTGAATCAACCGATTAATGCCGTTGTGATGACATGGTCCGCGGACTCCCCACCAGCGAACTGGATGCAACTGCGCGATGACTGGTGGCGCTGGCATGTCATGCGCCTGACCGCGGGGATCTGCGGGCTGTCGCTATTGATCGCTGCGACGCTCAAACGAAGCTGATCCCCATCGAAGCCAATCGATGCCCGTCCCCGGTTCACCGTGCGAGTCTTCGTCCTTAGCCTTCTCGAGCGCGGCGATTCGCTTTTTGCCTTACGCCTACGAGCGGCGGATTTAATCAACCCAGGTCAGTATCATTCCGGCCTCCGGGCGCGTTTCTGTGATGAGTTCAACGCCATAACCGATAAAACGAGGAGCTTTATGTATTCTGCTCAGTGGACTTTCTCAAAGAGGGGTATTGCCTCTAGCCTACTCATGTTTACCATGGGGAGCGCCTTTGCAGGGAACGACGCATGCACTTTATTGAGTGCTGAAAAGTTTAGTGAGATTGTGGGTTATAAGGTTAGCGTCAACAAGCAAGCATCGACAGACACAGTCTGTATGTATAAGGGAGTCGGGAATGCCGGCGGTATATTAATTATTCTTGACGAAGCTGCCACGCCAAGGAAATTAGAGATGGTCAATCAGCTGGGCTCGGTCCCTCAAGGAAAACCTGGGAATCTAGGCGCTACATTCAGCAAAGGCACTATCGTATTTTCGGTGGGCATAAAAGGTACCGACCCTTCGCAGGTCATTGCACTGGCAGCAGAAGTAAAACGGAATTTGAAATGAGTGTTGGCGAGTGACTGGGACCGATGCCGGACCAGTTGCAGCCGTTGCATTCAGTGCAGCCGAGAGCGCCGCAAACTTAGCGAGAAAGTTTGATCGCTGCGGTCTGGTGTGGATCTGCCCGGCGGGGCTCAGATCACGATCCGCTCCACCTCGTCGAGAGAAACCTGATCCTGCCGTCGGTCATAGAGCCCCGTTGTCCTCGAGCTTTCGTGATTGGCCATCTGCTGCGCGATCTCGAGCTTGCCGCCGTTGCGCAGGTACTCGGTGATCCCCGTTGCCCTGAACGAGTGGCACCCGATCTTCGTCCGCACCTTGGCTGCCAGGGCACGTCGACCGATCATTCGATAGACATCCGCCTGGCGCATCGAATTCGTTGACAGTCGCCCCGACTTCCCAGTTGCCGACCGGAAGAGCCACCCCTTCGCATCGACCAGTTGCGCCTGGTCGATGTACGCATGCAGGTACTCATCGAGGTTGTGGTGGCAAGGCATCTCGTGCACCTTGCCGCCCTTCTCGTGCAGCCGGATCCAGGTGCGCCGTCCCTGCACGTACACGTCCTCGACGCGCATGCCAATCGCTGCGCCCACCCGCGCAAAGCTGTAGACCATCAGCCCCACCAGCGCGCGATCGCGCAGTCCGGCCAGCGTCGTCACGTCGATCGCATCGAGCAGCGCCCTCGCCTCCTCGGCCGCCAGCACCGGCGTTTTGCCTTTGCGAACCGAGTGCCGTGGTCCACGCACCGAGCTGGCTGGGTTCATCGGCATCACCTGCCCCACCACCAGCCAGTCGAAGAGCATCCGCAGCGCCGCCAGGCTCAGCTTCACCGAGGGCGGAGACAGCCGTCCCTGCAGCTGCTCGACGTAGGCCGCCACGTGAACCGGCTCGATCGCGCTGAGATCCTGCAGGCCGTTCTGGCCGCACCAGGCCGCAAACTCTCCCACTGCTCTCGCATAGGCCTTCCGGGTGTTCAGGTTCCGAATGTTCGCCGTGAAGAACTCAAGCGTGCGCCGGGCCGCCGCAGGCGTCGGCGTGAAGAGCGCCGGCAGCCCCTCCTGCCCCACGGCCAAGGCGTTGGCCGCCGATCGCTGCAGTGCCGTGCTCACCGTCATGTCCCCACGAACTCGAGCGCCTCGCGCGCGAGCTGCAGCCATTCCTCGGCCGAACCCGAGCGCAGCTCCAGCCACTCTTTCATGGGGCGGTCGCGGTGCGAGTCGAATCGCTCGCCTTGGCCTGCGCTCACCAGTGCGTCCACGCGTGCCTTGGGCAACTTGACGACGAAGAGGCCGTCGAACGAGACCATCGCGAAGATCTTGTCGTGCACCTTCAGCGTTGAGCTGCCGAACAGCCGGCTGCCGGCTTTGGTGTGCGTGACGGCTGGATTCCTACCCAACGCCTGGACGATCGCCTCGAAGCGCCTTTCGGTCTCGCTCGGGTGCTCCGCCACCTGCCCTTCCCTTCTTCTGCCGACCCGCGTCATCGTGAATGATAACGTCCTTTATCAGTCGTGAACTGCTAGGCGCACCGAAAGCTGTGTGCATCAACGCAACGTCCGATTGAGATTGCCCATGAGCGGCTCGAGCTCGACGCGTAACGCTTCAGAAACCACGTCAGTGGCGATCAGCCGCAAGGCAAGAACCCGGGCAACGATCTCGGGGTCCTTGAGCGCCTAGTAGACCGACTTCAGTGCACGCGCATCGGTCTGCAAGGCGAGCGTCAGCTTCATAGACAAGAACGGCGTCTCGAAAAGAGCGGCACATACGATGCCGTCGGTCATGGCTGAAATGCACCCTGGCTTTTGAACCACCCTGACGAGGTACGAGAGAAAAGCATGTACATCGCTGCGACATCCAATGCTGCCGCGACCCAATTGCAGACCACTTCTACAACGGCCTCGTCCGGCGAGGTATGCCCGGCTACGAGGATGCCCAACTCGATCACAGTAAGGATCAATGAAACGATGCGAGCCCAGTTTTTGACGCGAGAGATGCTCACGTTGACGTAGACGGCAAAGCCTAACAACGCGAGTTGGAATGCGATCGAAATGCCGAATGCACCCCCGTCTGGAGAGCGACCGAGCTCGTATAAAAATGTAGGAATTCCGAGAGCAAGACTGATCCACAAAAAGCGCAGCGCCAGCGCTACTCCTGTTGGAGCAGGCGACGTTGACAATTGCTGGTGGCTGACCTCAGACAATGGGGGTGCGAAGCGGTTGCTCATCTTGATGCCTTAACAGAGGGGTTAGAGGGCACTTCTCGGTTCTAGCGGATTAATACCGATCAGATCTTCCAGCGCCTTCTTGCAAACAGCCTCGGTCGAGGGCATTAGCTGGACTGCTGATATGCCCATTAGATCGAGTTCTCGCATTACTCTCGGCCGCTCAGCCACCCTAATCTCGTACTTACGCAAGTACGTCTCAGTATCGGTCTCGTTCTGCCTGATGTGCTCTTCGACGTCGCTGAGGTTGGACCATGTAAAACAGCCTTGCTGCAGGGCCAATTTGTGATTGCCAATCGTCCGTGGCTTGAGCACGGACACATGCGGCGTCTGATCAGCCACGTCGTAGATTTGCTTGAACTTGGTCCGCCACGCCGATTGGTTGAAAGCGTAGATAGCGACGTTCTCGCTCTGTGGGGCGAAATGGTTTACGGCTTCGAATGCGAAGTACGCAGCTATGTATGGAGACGCGGTCCAGTCGAGCAGCGGCGTAGGAAATCCATTGTGTTGAAGGAATGCCATGAACTCGGCCAGCCCAAGCGGTGTCGCGAGATCCCAGCTTCTGCCCGTCCATCCTTCCACCGCCCCGTGAACTTGAGGAAGCATGTAGTTCACATAGCCCGCGATCTCCGCGATCGAACGAACGAGTGCAGTTCGATGGACAGTGGAGGTGAGACGCCATGCAGCAACTCGTTGACCGCGATAAATGTAAGCACCGTATGAGTCGAGATCAGCCGACGCCTGTGCCTTGTACTCGGTCCACGAAAGTTCCATGCTGCTTAGTGACCTATAACGCTCGATGAAGGGGCTGGGCCTCATGCTGACCCGTCGGCACCGCCGATGCGCTTTACCCACCATGACTTAGGCTCGGCTTCGCGTTCAGCAGCGGTGGTGGTGAAAGCGTATGGTGCTTGTTCGTAGGCCTCAAGCATGAGCGCGCGGTAGGGAAGAACGTCGGCGGCAGCGAGGGTGGAAACGCGCATTGGTTCTGGAGCCTAATCGTTCGACATGAGCGGCGAGCCAAAGGGCGCGAAACGGCCTTTGTAACGTCCGCTCGATGGAAGGGTTAGCTGCCACCCGCTGGCGCAGTGCGCATGCTCTGAACAAGCCAGGCACCGCTCTGCTCTTGACGCCAGAGCGCTGTGAACCTGCCAGTCACCTGCAGCGTGCGGCCTTCGGGCGTGAGGACGGCTTGTGCATACGTGCCAGTTTGCTCGACAGTGCTGCCTCGTGTAACGACCGAGCTGACCTGCATTTGATGCGACAACACCCTGTAGCTCGCGAAAGACTGCAAGAACGCTTCGATGGCAGCACGGCCGACGATGGGCGGCTGACCCTGATGCGCAATGAAGCCAGACGGTTCGAACATGGCAGACAGTGCGGTTGAGTCTTGCTGCTTGAGAAGTTCCGCGTATCGAACGAGCCGCTGCGATACCTCGGCTTCCGATAAGGATTCCGGCGCCGAAGACGCACACGCAACCAAGCACAGCGCGACGCAAGCAACGAGTGAATTCAGCAGCTTGCGCATTGGATGCAACGCGTTGTGGTGGCTAACGTTCGACATAAGCGGCAGCCTTCAAACGGCGAAGCCGGCTGGAGGATGTCCGCTCGATGGGAATGCGAAGGAACTTCCACCTTCGGGCAACGGCGACGGTGCGCCAAGACTGGTGGTGTTCAAAGTCATCAATCTCAAGCCATTGAAGGGGGAAGTCCGTGGACAAGGTTATCCGAGAAGGAGCGGTGCGGGTATCCACGTCGCAGCCAAGCTTGGTAAGCATGCGCTTCAGCTCGACGGACACATTGCGAAACTGGCAGCCGTGACAGGTCGAGCTGACCGAGACTCATACGCTTGGCGGCCTCGGTTTGGTTCAGCGTGCTTAGATGATGATCTCGCGAATGTGGGCGACCAGGCCAGCCTTCAGCAGGTGAGTCTCCGGGTAGGCGTAGCCGAGGTCGGCAAACAGGTTTTTGGCTGCCGCGCTTGACGCTGATGCCGTCGGGCATCAAGAGGCCTCCAGCCCGATCACGAGTCGTCGGCCGAGCGCCTCGATCGCCTGAGCAATGCGGGGCAGCTTCGACCCGTAGTGCGGATCGAGTAGGCGGCGCACCTCTTTTTCATCAATGCCGAGCCGCTTGGCCAGCTGCACTTTCGATATCCCGGCGTCTTTCATGGCTACGTAGAGTGCAGCCTTGGCCATCGTCTCGGCCGGAGGCGATACCATGCGCTCGCCCTTGCGCGCCTTGCTGGGAGCGGGCAAGACCAAACCGCCTTGCATGTAGGCGGCGAAGACCTCATCCATCGCGTCGGCGGCTTCGGTCAACGCGCTCTCGAGATCTTCGCCCTGCGTTACGAGTTGAGGCAGGTCGCGACACGTGACGACGAAGCCGCCCTCCTCCGCTGGCGCCAAGCCAACCGCGTACTGAAATCGTTCCATGTCCGACTCCTCAAAGGTCCGAGACCTTGATGCCGATCTGCGTGCACATGCCGTGCAACGTGCCCGTCTTCAGCTCGTCCTTCGGGTTGCGAACAATGGTGAACGCCGAGCCGAAGTAGAGCGTCTGGTGACTGCCCTTCCCTCGCGTGGCATCTAGCACTACCGCGAGGCCGCGGCGCTTAGCGAGCGCCCTAACCTTGCGGATGAACTCGTTGCCGGTCATTGGGCGCATTCTCGGTCGAAAACGTCCGAGACACAAGCCTGTTGCGCGCCGCATTAAATGGCACCTGGCCTGGGCAGCGCCGCGGGGGTGCCGTTTAGCGTGGCGACTCAGTGCCGAATAATGTGCTCGGCTACACCTGCTTCCAGCTTTGCCTCCTAGGGCGCGCAAACCCGGCTGCGTACCGTCCTGGTTCGTGCTGTGATGGATCTCGAGGCTCGTGAGCCGAGTGACCGTCTGCATCAGGAGGCCGAATGCGAACTCTGTCGATTCTTGCGCTTGCTGTGACTTGCCTACTTTCGGCCTGCGCGCATGCTCCTCCGGAACAACCTGTCGACAAATTCCTTGTACAGGGCCTGTTCAAACTGCCCGCTGAACGTGTCTCGACGGACCAAGTCTTGGCGGTCGACGCAGCGATGCGCCGCTACCTCGAAGTTGACATAGCTGAACAGCTGCGCAACAAGGGCAAGCAGTTCGGCTTGATCGAAGCGCTCTACAGCCGCTCGCAACTCAAGCTCGAGTACGACTCGGAACGGACCAAGACAGCGGCAGAGGCGTTCAAAACGCGCTCAGGCAACTGCCTCTCACTCGTCATCATGACGGCGGCGCTGGCGCGCCATCTGCAGTTGTCGGTGGTTTTTCAAAGCGCCTATCTTGACGAAACCTGGAGTCGCAACGGCAACCTGATGTTCGCGAGCGGCCACGTCAACGTCACGCTCGGACGACGGACGATCGACTCGGGGCGCGACTACGGCTTAAGCCCCATGACGGTCGACTTCTTGCCAGCTCGGGAGCTGGTTCGCTTGCGCACGCGTGAGATCAGAGAGGCGACCGTACTTGCTATGTACGCCAACAACCGCGCGGCCGAGGCAATGGTGCAGGACCGCATTGATGACGCCTATGCGTGGGCGGCCGAAGCACTGCACCAGGATCCCGACTACGTGAGCGGCTACAACACGCTTGGCGTGGTTTATCTTCGTCATGGCAATCCGGCACAGGCTGTCGCGGTATTCGAGCGCGCACTAGCCATCGACCCGGAAAATAGACAGGCAATGGCCAACCTTGTTCAGGGGTACGAACTACAAGGCCGGGCTGAAAAAGCCGAGACGGTGCGCGCGTTATTGGCGACGATTGAACCGTTTCCGCCGTTTCACTTCTTCAATCTTGGTCTCGCCGCGATGCGCCGCGACGACTGGCCTGCCGCACGTGACTACTTCAGCCGCGAGGTCGAGCATGCCGACTACGACGACGAATTCCATTACTGGCTAGGCCTAGCGGAATGGCGGCTCGGCCATTTTGCTCAGGCAGTCCATCAGCTGCAGCTGGCGATTGATAACAGCACGCGGCGCGAACAGCACGCGCTTTACTCCGCCAAGCTGCGCTGGCTGGAGTCGCGGCAGCGGCCAGGGTCCGCGGGAGATGGATAGGGCTAAGGTCAATGCGACCCGATTCCGACTCATTGCTTTTGGGCGCTCCAATAAGAAAACCGGCCTCTACCCTCGGAATTGGTAAGCCCTTCGAGTCGGCCGTTCGAGAACAGCCACGTGGTTGTACTGCCCTGAAAGTTCAGCCGTAAGCCGTAACGAACCCGATGCGCACAGAGCCCCAGTCGACATTAATCGGCCATTCGAGATCGTGGTGCCGTAGAAGACGCCGGCAAAGCTATTTCCGTTGACCTCTGTGACAACGAACTCCTTGAAGCAATCCGGTGCGCCGGGCTCGGGTCTCAGGTCGACGCGCCACGTCGCAACCAGTCAACCAAGTACTTATGCACTCGGGTTTGCCCAGTGGGCAGGGTCTAAAAGCAGCCGGCGAGCACAGCGCAAGCAAGGGCGGAGACGAGGTGTCCATGTTGACGGATTTGGCGTTGCGCGAAGGCCGAGAAGATGAGCATCAGCGATCTGCGGCCAGTCGACAGTCAACCTTGCACCGAAACGCGGCATGTCCTTCCGGATAGTCGACGGTCATCTCAAAAGAGCGCAGGACGTTGCCCCCTACCGCTCCCTCCACCCGTGCATCCATCATCGACGACATGAAATCGTGAAAAGCCTTGTCCGACCGGCGCGTGAACCAAGCTGGCCCGGTCGCGAATCCGGCGATCTGCACTGACGGTACTTCGATCATGGCCGCATGGGTCTCAGCTTGTCCGTCGGCAATGTAGTGCCACTCGGGATGACTCTTGTGCCAACCGTCGAAAACGGTTCCTGCCACCATGCTTGTGGCGCGCATTGCGAGCTTGCCGTCACCGATTTCGGCGAGTGCGGCCGGGGTCAGAAGTGTCTCAGCGCCCGTATCGAGCAGCATTGGTAGTTCCTGCCCGTCGACTCGGATGCTTAGCCGCGCAAAGCTCGTCGGAAGCGTGCCGTCGAGCTCGACCTTGAAGGTGAGCGAAACGACATGCGCACCTGGCTTTACCGTGGCCTCGTCCGCCTCACGGAGCAGGCGGCGGCCTGGATAGTCCCAGGTCCATATTCCCCCAGCGAACCATGACGCCCCTAGAAAGCCATCTCCTTGTTCTGGCCAGCCCGGGATTTGCGTCGCCTTGGGCACCACAACCGCGATTTGAGGTAGTGGCGGCAAGCCGAGTGCAAGCGCTGGCGACGCTGTCAACGCTGCATCCGGTCCAAGTTCAGCTTTGGTTTCTGGATCATCGCTCCTGGTGACTTTCAACCCCAGTCGGTCTGCCGCGGCCCTAGAAAGGACGAGTCCTCCTCCACCGCTATCCGTATAGAGCTCAAGCCGGGCGCCGCTCGCAGTGGTCAACTCAACATAGACCCGATCTGTCTCGAAACGGGTCGGGATGGTGATCGGAGTGGCGCCTGCCGACGTTACTAAGAGGACGGCAAGCAGCAGGAATAAGTTACCAGGCAAGTCTGCTCCCGCAGGCGCTCACGGATGCGGCCGTCTGGTCTTCACGGCCAACTGACACAACGCAAAAAGCCGCAGGCCTTTCGGTCTGCGGCTCTTCTCAAACCAATCTCGCGATTGGATCAGAACGCGTAGGTGACTCCCACGGAAAAGAAGCGCCCGACCGCGCCGGCTTGGTGCATCGACGGGTTGTAAGGCAGATTGCCACCACCGTAGGTATTCAGATCCAGCGGGGGTTGCCGGTCAAACACGTTGTCGACGGCACCTCGCAACGACAGGCTCTTGTTGACCTTGTAGACCGCCGTCACGTTGAGCGTTGTGAACGAATGAACCTTGCAAACGGACGGATCGGTCGTCACGCCTGACGGCACGAACGCGGCGAAATATCCGCCTTGAGCCAAGCCATCCGCGCACGTGTTGACAGGCGCTCCTGCATTCGAGCCAGAAGGGTCGGTCAAATCAAAGGCCGAAATGTAGTTCACGATTCCAGACACTTGAAGAGGACCACGCTCGTACGTCAGAGTGAACTGTCCACGGTCTCTCGGGTTGCCGGTGTTGCCACCGATCACGGCCGGTCCGTGTGTTCCAGCCAGCTGATAAGACACGCCTCCGGATGTGAAGATATAGCTCATCGTGTGCGACCAATCCAACTCGGGAGTCACGCTTCCCCAGTCGCCGAGGCCAAACTTGTATTTGGTGCCGAGTTCCCACCCGCTGACCTTGGTAGCGTTAGCGTTGATGTACTGAACCGGGATATACAGGATCGGACCTACTGCCGGAGTGCAGCTCACTGTTCCACCAGCTCCGTCCGAGCAATCGGATACAACGGGCGCACCTCGTACTGCATTGGCAGGATCGCCACTGCCTTGCACGATTTGGTTCTTGATCTCGACCTGATAGAAATCGAGCGTAGAGCTCCAGCGCGCGATAGGCTCAAAAATGAAGCCGAGTGTCTTCGAAGTTGATTTCTCTGATGCAAGGCTCGGGTTCGAGCTATTGTTGTTGATGACGTTGTAATTGCAGGCGGTGACGACGTTACCTGCTGTTCTGGGGTTGCCGTCGGTGCAGAGTAATGGATCAGCACCGGTGCCGGCAGAGAAACTCTGACCTGCTTGTCCGCTTTCATTGGGGTTCGGCGCACGAAATCCCTTGCCGTAAGTGCCCCGAACCGCAAACTCACGGAATGGCGTGTATTTGAATCCCGCAGAAGGGGTCGTCGCTGAAATCGAATTACTCAAGCGGTCATAGCGGATATGACCATCCAATTCGAGTTCTTTGAAGACGGGGGCAACGATCTCTAGGTACGCCGCTGCGTCGGTTTGCGAACCGACTGCGTAGGCATTGTTGCCGCCGATGATGCCTTGAGCCACTAGGTCCGGAGCAAGAGCATTCACTTTACGGTGGATATATTGGCCGCCAATGTTAAGCGCGAGGTCACCGCCGGGCAACGCCATCAAGTTACGGGTTGCGCTCGCTTCAACATACTGTAGGTCCGATGTGCTTTTTGCCAAAGCTGCCGGATATACAGCTGCAATGTCTTCCGCTGTATTGCCTCCAGTAATCAACCATGGATTGGTTGCTCTATTGAGTGCGGCAAACAATGCGGGCGTATTGGTAGCGCCAAATTGACCCTTTTTAGTGTTAATTCGGCTCGCGCCTAACGACCCACTCAACGTCCAATCGCCAATGGAACCGTTGATGTCTGCTCCAAATCGGTACGAGTCGCTATCGAACGTGTAATGACCGGCCGGTGCGTCCAGAGAGACTCCCCGAATCCGCGCGGGCGCGCCGAGGGTGTTGCCGGGATAATTCGTCGGCACTGTAACTTGAGGAATAGCTGTTCCTACAACATGCGGTGCGACGCCAGGAGACCCTGCCACGTTGCCTGAGAAGCTTGTCGGATATACGGTGAGCCCGTTAGCGGTGGCGCCGGCGTTGTATTGCTCGCCCTTGCTGTTGAACCAAGAGGCCTTAAGAGCAAGCGTCCATCCTTGATCCAGTTTCTGCGTATAGCTCCCGATTAGATTGAGGTTTGACGTCTTCGGCTGGACTTCGGCTAGCGGATTGATGTATGCACATGCGCCGGACTGCAGAAGGGCGAAGGTGCTGCAAGATCCGGTATAAGCGCCGTTAGGGACTATGGGGGTGGTATAAAATTGGGTGGTGTTGGCCGAGAATGCTCCCGGTCCTTGTATATAAACAGTGCCGTATGGCGGGGGTGCTGCAACCCCAGGGCGGATGACGCCAGGGGTCTGGGTAATGCCCCCGATGTCCCTCTGATCGAGATTGGACCATGCGCCCTTTCCCTGACGCTGTCGCTGGTAGATCGGATCTTGGTGCCGGTATTCGATATTCACATAAGCATTCCAGCGGTCCGCATCCAGATCACCAAACCCCGTTATTGCCGACACGTGCGTAGTCGTTCCGCCGCCTTTTTGCGTAGTGCCGACATCCGCACTGACGGTTGTCCCTCTGAATTGACGCTTCAGAATAATGTTCACCACGCCGGCAATCGCGTCAGAACCGTATACCGCAGATGCCCCGTCTTTCAACACCTCAATGCGCTCGACTGCATCGAAGGGAATGGCTGAAATATCAACGAAAGATCGCTGCCCGTCATCGGACAATGGGAAAGGTGCCATTCGGTGTCCGTCAATCAGCACCAAAGTAGCGGAAGTGTTCAGACCGCGGAGAGAAATACCCGTCGCACTGCCGGCGAATGCTCCCGGGAATGCGTTGCTAAGAGACCCTTGGCCGTTGGCAGTAAGGTTCTGAAGCACTTCGGAAATGGACGTGTAGCCAGACTTCTTGATGTCGGCTTCAGTGATGACTTGGACCGGACTCGGGGTCTCCGAGTCGACCCGACGAATGTTCGAACCGGTGACCGTGACTCGTTCTAGCTCTTGGGTCCGTGCCGGCACTGGCGCATCAGTGGTTTGAGCATAAACACTTGGCCCAATGCTTAGCAGAACGCCGCCGAATGCGACGGTCAATGCCGAGCAAAGCTTGGTCTTGGTCATCATTGAGTTCTCCAAAGAGGTTGCGAATTGAGGGGACCCAGCAACCCGCTAGACACAAGTCCGAGTCGCTGTTGAAGAGTCGTGGAACCATTTTGTCTTGGCGATGTCGCGTGGCGTCACGGACTGTCCCGCGGTACAGCACAATCACAACGTCTCTGTTACAGTTTGACGGTGCGTTACACTGATCGCATGAATATGCTCCCCTCGCCGACGCCATTCGCCCTCGTTATAACGACTGACTCGGTTGCGGCGAATGACCGTAAAAAACTTCTAGCTGATGCAGGCATCAGGTCCCACGTCGCAGAAAGTGTTGTTGGTGCAGTTGCGATTGCACTGGAATGGCAGTTCGATGCGGTTTTAGTATCTGGGAGAAAAGCAGATCATCGCGGAGTTACCTTGGTGCTACACGAACTGGCGTTCCTAGGGGTCCCAAAGCTTGTTTTGTCTGACACTTGCGACGAATCATTTGTGATCAATGCATTGAAAGCGGGTGCTAGTTGTGTGGTGCAAGAGCCTGTGTCTTCTGGATATTTGAAGTTGCAGCTGGAAAGGCTTCTCGAAGGACGTTACCGACTTCCAATGGGTTCCCCGGACTCACTGAGCTTCGGCCCTCTCCTTCTGGAGCCGAGGCAGATGACGGCGTCTATCAGAAACATACCCCTCGAACTGACTAGAAGTGAGTTCGAGATTTTGAAAGCCTTGATGTCAAAAGCGGGAGAAACAATCGCTCGCGAGTCCATTATTCGGGTATTGCGCTACTCGAGCCTTTCTGAGTCTGCGCGAAGTGGGGATATGCACATTTGCCGGCTGCGTAAAAAGCTGTACCAGCTAGCCGGAAACGAGATCAGCATCAAGACTTTCCGGAATCATGGGTATCGGCTTTGTGCTTAGGGTCGAGTTGCCACGCTTGAGAGCCGGTACCCCAATCCATATTCTGAGTCGATGTTCAACGCGCCTGAAGTTGCTGATAGCAGCTTAGCGCGAGTCCTGCTGACCATCATGTCCAGCGCACGGACCCCGGTGGAAACTTCCTGCTTGAGGGTGTCGGCAATGGTTTGCCGATGCACGAACTCGTTATGGTTTCGAGCAAGGATTACCAGCAGGTCGAACTGCTTGCGGGTTAAGGAAAGCACCTTGCCTTTGAACCGTGCTTCGGCTTTGGCCAGATCGAGCTCGAGGTCTTCGGGTAAAGGCTTACTTTGAGGTGAGGTACGCGGGCCTTGTACCAGCGCTTTGACTTTGTGGGCTTTGAGCGCGCGCGAGTCAGTGCGCGGAATGATGCATGTCGCTCCCCGGATGAGGAATGATATTTGTATTTCTTCGGAGACAGATGTGGTAATGACAGCCGTCGGAATATTCAGGTGACGAATCCCTTCTAGGATGATGAAACTACGGTGAATGTCGCGCCCAGCGTAAACTACAAGCACTTGGATACCGAGTTGGGACGCTATGGTTGTGGCTTCGGTATGAGATGCCGCTGATATGGACTTGACACCCATATCCTCCCAGCCCTCTGCCGGTTGTGTGGTCGTGTTAATTACGATCGTGGTGGTTAGCATCGCAAGCTAGTGACCTCTCCTTATAAGGATAAGAGCAGAACCCCATTGGCCATCAAGACAAAGGACGAAAGCTGAGCGTTGGTGTGATAGCTACTAAGTAGCTATCGGAATCCTTCTAGCTACTGGGTAGCCTTCATGGTAGCTATGAGCTATCATGTAGCCTTCAGCTACCAGTTGGTATCCAGATGCCCACGATCGTTTTTGTAAGTCCGAAGGGAGGGGCAGGAAAGACCACTGCCGCGCTTGTGTTGGCTACGCAGATTGCTCGAGGGGCGTCGATCACGGTCATAGACGCCGATCCGAACCATCCAATCAAGACCTGGGCCGAAGCCGCGGACGCTCCAATCAATTTCAAGGTAGTGTCCAGCGCCGACGAAGAGAACATCATTGATCGCATTGAGGAGGCCGCTTCCTCCACAGCGTTTGTGATCGTCGATCTCGAAGGCACCGCTGCCAAGATCGTACTTTTGGCAATCAGTCAGGCTGATCTGGTGATCGTTCCTACGCAGGGCTCCCAACTGGATGCGGAACAGGCCAGTCGAGCCCTGCGTGTCATCAAGCAGCAGGAAAAAATGTCTCGTCGCCCGGTGCCATTTGCCGTCCTGCTGACGCGTACCAATGTGGCCATACGCACGCGCACGACGGCGCACATTCAAGCAGGCCTCGCCGATGCGCACATTCCGGTGCTTCGCACGCAGCTGCATGAACGCGAGGCTTATCGAGCGATGTTTTCCTTCAAGCGGACACTCGAAAAACTGGACCCTACCGACGTGAGCAACGTCGACAAGGCGATTGTCAATGCCGAGGAGCTCACAGCCGAAATCATCGACCTGCTTCGATTGAACCAGGCTGCCTCGACCGACCGCCCTCAGGAGGCATGACATGACTGCCACGACCCGCGCCAACGCCTTCGCAGATCTGAGCGACTTTCAGCCGCAGTCGCCACGGCCACGCAACGTCCATCCCGAGCAGATAGACCGTGTCTCCAAAGACAACGGGTTCCCCAGCAGGCAGCCCGTCGAGCCCGTGACTCAGCCATCGAGGCCGGCGGCACGCCGGCACACGACAGGCAGAAATCAGCAGCTCAACGTCAAGGCAACCCCAGAGACAATTGCCCGGTTCTATCGCCTGGCGGACGAGCGTCAAGTGGTGCTTGGCGAACTTCTGGAGCAGGCCTTGGAGGCCTTGGAAAAAGCGACGCGACCGAGTCGCTGACTTGCATCAGGATTGCATGCATATGAGGAAATGCCCCCCGTGACAGCACGCAAGCCCAGCAATCTGACCCTCGACTACCGCTCGGGTCAAGCCATGCCGGCGTGGGTGCGCGAAGTGATCGACGCGCATTTGGCGATCGAGTCCGAGGATGCGAAGAGTGCAGGCGCGCTCGGCTTTATGGCTCGCGCCCTGGTGATCGCGACCATGCCCTACAAGGATCCGAAGACAGATGCCTTCACGCGCTCCAATGGCGACTTTCGGTTGCGTATCGTGGCCGGTTACGAGGGAGGCATTCCTTACGGTATCTATCCGCGGCTGCTCATGTCCTGGGTGGCCACCGAGGCGGTGCGCAAGCAGTCCCCTGTGATCGAGCTGGGTGAATCACTGGGGTTGTTCTTGCGCGACGTCCTGGAGCTGCGCAGCAGTGGCGGCGGTGTACGCGGAAGCAGTACGCGCGTGACAGAGCAGATGAAACGCCTCTTCGGGTCGTTGGTCACGGCGCAGTACACGGGCGGCCTCGACAAGCGCGGCTTCACGCTGCGCAATGTGCTGATCGCCGACGAGCTGCAGTTCACGCCTGAAGACGAGGAGCAGGTCGATGCGATCCAGCACCCCAAAGCAGGCACTGTCAACGACGACGGGACGCTATGGGCACCACAAGCAAAGCACGAGGCAGGGCAGTGGCGTTCGCATGTTCGCCTGAGCAACAACTTTTTTCAGGAGTGCATCAACAACCCCGTGCCCATTGACTTACGGGCCTACAAATCGCTGCGCGGCAACCCTTTGGCGATGGACGTGTACACGTGGCTCACGTATCGCATGAGCTACACACAAAAGCGTAGCCGCCCGATCCGCTGGGAATCATTGATGATGCAATTCGGCTCGGGCTTCAACACGGCCGATATGGGACAGGCCGTGCGCGACTTCAAGAAGGCTTTCCTTCGTGCGCTCAAACTGGTCTTGATCGTCTATCCCCAAGCCGACCTGGAGATCAACGACAGTGGCTTGGTTCTCTTGCCGTCGCGCACGCACGTGCTGCCTGACAAGGCGCAGCCCGCACTTTTTTAAGCACGCTGAAGAACTCCCGGCACGGGGTCTGGTGCTGCTGAACGCTGAACAACTCCCGAGACTGGCCTGTGGATAACTTGGGAGCCTGCTCAAGTTATCCACGCTGAACAACTCCCGGCCTGTTTCTTCATACGAATCAACAAGTTAGACAGCGTTTATCGACTTGTCCACGCTGAACAACTCCCGCCGCACCACGCTGAACAACTCCCGGAGCTGATCATGGAAACGCGTGTAAGTCACTGTCGGCGTGAAGCTTTTTAGGCGCCACAGCAATCGCCCTGTATTAAGCTTTTCCTGTATCAATACCTATAGGACCCACCAATCGAGCCAAAAACCACATCTGCACACGGCAGCGCCCTTCAACAGTCCCCTAAAGGGAATGTCAGGCGCTTGCGCGCCCGGGCCCCTATCAATCACAGCGCCCGCGGATGCGGGCGAGACTCCAGTCCGCGGGGAAGCTTGCAGCTTCCCCCTGTCATGCTCCGGCTTGCGCCTGCGCATCGGACTCGACCCCCTACGGGGCCTGCGGCCCCCAAACCGCTTGCGCGGTTCGGCTCCCCCGCCCATTCAGTCTAGAAAAAGTGGGCAACTTTGCCCTCCGGAAGCCTCGGGGAGCGCCCAGAACGGCCGTTTGCGGCGATAAATCCTCATCGGCGAGGGTTCGGGTGCGCAACGGTGTTTTGCGGGCCCGGTTAGCGGCTTAGGCTCGGGGTCGTATCGGCCGATGCTGGTCTGTCGCGACCTGGTCGCTTTCCATCCAGTCCCTCATGCCCCGACGCCGCGCCAAGACCTCGCCCATCGAAGACTTCGTCGCCGTTGTGGCGCTCATGCCCTGGTGGGCGTGCATCGCCCTGGCACTGGTGAGCTACCTCGTGCTGCACGGCCTGGCCCAGCCTGTGGCTGTGGCCAGCATCGATCCGCACCACCTCGAGCAGCTCATCACCCGTACCTTCGTCTCTGGCCTGGCCATGGTGGGCCAGTTCGTCGTGCCGATCGCCTGCCTGGTCGCCGCTGGCGTGTCCGCCACGCAGCGCCGCCGGCGCGGCGCTCTCCTGGCCAGCGTCACCCACGCCCAGGTGGCTGGCGTCAACTATCTTGGCCTTTCGGCGACAACTATCCTGGCCGATCGGAGGTGGGGAGTTGGTCTAGGGTTGCGTTGACTTCATATCTTTAAGCCCGCCGCAGGCGCCCCCCCTTTCTGTGCGGAGCGACGCCGGTAGCTCTCGACGTTCATCTCCAAGATCGTCGCGTGGTGCACGAGACGGTCGACTGCGGCTATCGTCATTGCGGGTTCCATGAAGACCTCGCCCCATTGGGAGAACGGCG
>Ga0209512_1001405_pt1 | contig 29781 bp, 21 predicted proteins | sample frozenSSSSmetaG_FD_184142 | JGI IMG/M metagenome (GOLD analysis project Ga0209512, IMG submission 184142) | Glacier valley bacterial and archeal communities from Borup Fiord, Nunavut, Canada, to study Microbial Dark Matter (Phase II) -... | ecosystem: Environmental > Aquatic > Freshwater > Ice >...
CCTCTCCCCCTCCCCCTCTCCCCCTCCTCTGCCTGTGGAACTCTCGTGTAAATCAGAATACGCAATTCTTGCCTTATTAGAGCTGGCAACTCATTACCAGAATGGTGAACCGCAGCAAATCAGACAGATTGCAGCGGTACAAAATATACCCGATCGCTATCTGGAACAACTGCTAGCAACTTTAAGGCGTGGTGGTTTAGTCAAGAGTCAACGCGGGGCGAAAGGAGGCTATGTCCTCGCCCGTGAACCTTGGAAAATTACACTATTAGAAGTTTTGGATTGCTTGGAAGGATCAGACCGACGGACTGGGGAAGAAGAAACGGTGACGAAAACCTTAGAAAGCACAGTTTTGCAGGAAATTTGGCAAGAAACACATCAAGCCGCTAACGCAGTTTTACAAAAATATACACTCAAAGATATTTGCGAACAGCGAGATCAGCGCCAACAGATAGATATCATGTACTACATCTAAGTAGATTTGGTTGAGATTTCAAAGCACAATTAGCTTAGTAGTAGGCAAGATTCAACCTCAGTGTTTTGTACTTACAACAACTTAAAGTTATGCGAATTGCTCACGATATTACACAACTCGTCGGTCGTACACCTTTAGTCATGCTGAACCGCATTCCTCAAGCGGAAAAATGTGTGGCTCAGATTGTGGTGAAATTAGAAGGGATGAACCCAGCAGCATCAGTCAAAGACAGGATTGGGGTCAGCATGGTGGACGCCGCCGAAGCTGAGGGATTGATTACTCCAGGGAAGACGATTTTAGTTGAACCAACCAGCGGTAATACTGGCATCGCTTTAGCCATGACAGCCGCAGCCCGTGGTTATCAGCTGATCTTAACAATGCCGGAAACAATGAGCACCGAGCGGCGGGCGATGTTGCGGGCTTATGGCGCACAATTAGAATTAACTCCGGGAATTGAAGGCATGACGGGCGCGATTCGGCGGGCGCAGGATATTGTTGATCGCACACCACATGCTTACATGCTGCAACAATTTCGCAACCCGGCAAATCCGAAAGTTCACCGCGAAACTACAGCCGAGGAAATCTGGGAAGATACCGAAGGCACAGTCGATTTTCTCGTGTCGGGAGTAGGTACAGGTGGTACGCTAACGGGTATAGCTGAGGTGATCAAAGCTCGTAAACCGAGTTTTCAGGCAATTGCTGTAGAACCAACCAACAGCCCAGTTTTAAAAGGTGGACGACCAGGACCGCACAAAATTCAAGGCATTGGGGCGGGTTTTATTCCTCAAGTCTTGGATGTTGAATTAATTGATGAAGTGATTGCAGTTACAGATGATGAAGCGATCGCTTACGGTCGGCGTTTAGCCAGAGAAGAAGGATTGCTTTCGGGAATTTCTACTGGTGCTGCTTTGTGTGCGGCGATTCGCGTAGCCCAAAGACCAGAAAACGCCGGACGTTTAATTGTGATGATTCAGCCGAGCTTTGGAGAAAGATATTTGAGCACACCATTGTTCCAAGATTTAGAGCCACGGGTAGCAGCGACTGTAAGTTAGCGCTATCATGGGACGAATGGCAGATTCTAACCACTACGATACCTTAAATGTTAGTCGTGCTGCGAGCCAAGCGGAGATTAAGCAAGCTTATCGCCGCTTGGTGAAGTTATTTCATCCGGACAGCAACAAGACAGCAGACAAAGAGCACATAATCCGGATTAACGCGGCTTATGAAGTATTAAGCGACGTTCAAAGTCGTCAGTCTTATGACCGACAACAGAACATTCGGGCTTCATCGCCACCACGCGATCAAAGCTATCGCCAACAGCGCGACACAGCAGCGACACAGCAATACCATACTTCTCGCCGGAGAGGACAAAATGCTGATGAACAAGTTCAAGAATGGCTACGGCAAGTTTATCAGCCAATTAACCAGATCCTCTGCGAAATCCTCAGTTCTCTAGCAGATCAAATCGAGGAACTAGCCGCAGATCCCTTTGACGACGAACTTTTAGGAGTATTTCAAGATTATTTAAAAATGTGTCGTTCAGAACTTAAAAGAGCACAATTTGTTTTTCGTTCGTTGCCAAATCCACCCAGTTTGGCAAAAGCCGCAGCTCATCTTTACTACTGCTTGAATCGCATCGGCGATGGACTTGAAGAATTAGAGTATTTTCCCTTAAATTACGATGAGCGTTATTTACACAACGGTACTGAACTCTTTCGGATTGCCGAAGGATTGCACTGCGAGGCAAGAGAATCTGTCGAATCTTACAGTTAGAGTGCAGGAAATTAGTTTACTCTTAAGATTAGCGGACTTTAAAAAACTTTACAATCTGCTGTAAGTGTAATCATGCAATGCATTGTTAATCGTCGCGCTCAATTTTCGGCAAGCCATCGATATTGGTTGCCAGAATTAAGTGAAGCAGAGAATATTCAGAAATTTAGCTCCTGCGCTCAATTCCCCGGACACGGTCACAACTATGTGTTGTTTGTCTCTCTGGCTGGAGAATTGGATAAGTACGGCATGGTGCTGAATTTATCTGATGTCAAACAGGTAATCAAACGCGAAGTTACCAGCCAACTGGACTTTGCCTATCTCAATGATGTGTGGCAATTTGACCAAACCTTGCCTACCACTGAAAATATCGCCCGCGCCATCTGGCAAAGACTCGCCCCGCACTTGCCTCTAGTAGGCATCCAGTTATTTGAACATCCCGAACTTTGGGCAGATTATCAAGGAAATGGTATGGAAGCTTATTTGACAATTAGTACTCACTTTAGCGCAGCTCATCGGCTAGCTCATCCTGATATCAGTGATGCTGAGAATTTCGAGATTTATGGTAAATGTGCTCGTCCCAATGGTCACGGGCATAATTACCATTTAGAAGTCACGGTCAAAGGAGAAATTGAAGAGCGCACGGGGATGATTGTCGATTTGGGTGCGTTGAATCAGGCGATCGCAGATTATGTAGTTGAGCCATTCGATCACACTTTCTTAAACAAAGATATCGCCTACTTTGGTCAAGTTGTACCCACCGCCGAGAATATTGCTTTGCACATTTCTAATTTATTGCGATCGCCCGTCCAAGATTTGGGAGCCAAACTTCACAAAATTAAACTAATCGAAAGTCCCAACAACTCTTGTGAAATCTACTGCACTGATACCGAGCCAACCTCAGTACATAACGCTGTCAGCGAACCAATTTTAGCAACAGTCTAAGGGCACTAATTAAGTGTAAACGCTCGCAATAAGCAAATTAGCTCTCAGGCTAAAGCGGGCGAGCTATACGAACAAAGCCTGCCGACCCAGGCTAGTTTATTTGTAGCCTGGGTCGGCAGGCTTCGTGCGTATAGCCACACCCTTAAGGGTGTTGGTTGCTAGGGAAAGGGGTTGGGGGGTGAGATTTTTTGTCTGCTTTTCCACATGACGCGAAAAGTCAGGTGATGGAGTAGGCATATTACCTACTCTATAAAAGTTAGATCGAATGTAGACAGAATGCTCCCGATTGCACCTAAGCCAACCGATAAACATGATTTGTATTAATCATAACTTTCTCTAACTTCCGGCACTTGCCCGCTTCCGAACTGAACGCTAAACTGAACTGAATTAAATCATGGTATTGACTATACTAATTAGATTAATAAATACAGTTGATTTAATCACTTTCATCGGGAATATGATGTAAGGTTGAGATGAAGAAAAAATATTACCATTTACTGCCAACACACATAGTTGTTGAGGCTTCTGAAAAGCACCATTTAAAAATCAATATCTTTTTTCGGTCAAATCGCTGCTGTGAATACTGGTGAGCAGACATCAGGATCAATAAGTTTAAGATTAACTGCGTAGATATACCAAGCGAGTCAGAGTAATTTATTACTTTATAACTCAATTTTTAACTATCCGAAAAAACAACAGATCGCCAAAAACTTTTTGTGCGCTCAACATTACAGAACTTATATAGTAGAGAGAGCAAAAGCATGAATATTAATCAGCAATCTTTGCAACCGCAACCAGATCATTCATCAGACGTAGTCGGGAAGGAACCAGAATTATTCCCAATTGTTGGGATTGGAGCCTCAGCAGGTGGATTAGAAGCATTCACGCAATTGCTTGAGCATCTCCCAAATGACACTGGGATGGGATTTGTCCTAGTTCAGCATTTAGACCCCAATCACAAAAGCCTGTTGACCGAGATTTTGAGCCGGAAAACCCAAATGCCAGTCTTGGAAGTGACAGATAGCATGGTAGTCAAACCAAACCATGTTTATATTATTCCTCCCAACAAGAAGATGATCCTGGCTCAAGGTGTGCTGAGACTCACAGCCCGCGAGAAAACCCAAGGCAAATACATGTCGGTCGATTCTTTGTTTTACTCCTTAGCATCAGAAAGGGGTGACAAAGCGGTTGGCGTAGTCCTGTCAGGGGAAGACGGAGATGGCTCACTGGGACTCGAAGCAATTAAGGAAGCTGGAGGAATTACCTTTGCTCAATCGGAAAATTCCGCGAAAGCTAATAGTATGCCTCACAATGCTGCGGCAATCGGAGGGGTAGATTTCATCCTACCACCGTCAGAGATTGCTTTGGAGTTAGCAAAGCTGAGATTTTTTGCCGAGGCAAGTTATGGCATTGCCCAGGTACAATCCGATGAGGACAATCTGAACCAAATCTTCACTTTACTGCGGACAGCTACGGGAATTGACTTTACCAATTATAAACATCCTACCCTCAAGCGACAAATTCAGCGGCGATTAGTTATAAACAAGAAGAGTCTAGAGGATTACGTCATATATCTCCAGGAAAACCCAACAGAAGTGCAAGCTTTGTCCCAGGATTTCTTGATCCATGTCACAAGTTTTTTCCGAGATCCAGAAGTTTTTGTTGCTTTAAAAAATCAGGTATTTCCCCGAATTACGGAGAATAAATCACAAGCAGAGCCAATCCGCATTTGGGTGCCTGGGTGTTCCACTGGTGAGGAAGTTTACTCTATTGCCATCTGCTTGCTGGAGTTTTTGGATGGACAAACCTTGCCAAAAATCCAGATCTTTGCAACAGATATCAGTGAATCAGCGATTGACAAAGCAAGGAGTGGTTATTATATTCACAGCCTGCTAGAAACGGTGTCACCACTCCGTCTACAACGCTTCTTTATTCCAGTAGAAGGCGGATACCAGATCAGCAAGTCGGTTCGACAGATGTGTGTCTTTGCCAAGCAAAATCTCAGCGCTGACCCACCTTTTTCTAAGTTAGACCTGATTAGCTGTCGGAACGTGCTGATTTATTTGTCACCTTCCTTGCAGCAGAAGGTAATCCCGCTGTTCCATTACAGTCTCAAACCTACAGGCTTTCTCTTGCTAGGAACTTCTGAGAGTACAGGCGATTTCTCAGACTTATTCGCTGTAGTCAACAAAAAGCAGAAAATTTATGAGCGAAAGTTGGCACCCTCTCAGCTAAATTTTCACTTTTTCAACAGCAATTATTCCCTAAAGACAGTATCCGAAAAGAAAATCACTGAGTACGCTAGTGCCGATCTAGATTTGCAGTCCTTGGCTGACCAGATTGTCTGGAAAAAATATGCCCCGCCCGGTGTGGTGATTAACAGTGACATGGAGATTCTGCAATTTCGCGGTGAAACAAGCCCCTATCTGGGACTAGCACCGGGAAAACCAAATTTTAACTTGTTAAAAATGGCTCAACCTAGCTTGCGGTTAGAGCTAAGGGCAGCAATTAAGCAAGCAAAACAGCAAAATATCTCAGTTAAAAAGTTCGGTATACAGGATACAAGTCTAGAGCAATTGGGGAATATCAGTTTTGAAGTGATTCCGATCCTCACTCCTTCTTTAGAACAATACTTTTTAGTTTTGTTTGAATCCGTACCACTGTCAGCTACTCCGATAGTGGAACGCACTGATGTACTCCGACCACAGACAGCCATAGAACAAGAACTTAACCAACTAAAACAGGAACTTGCTACCAATAAACAGGAACTTGCCGGAACCCGTGATTATCTGCAATCCATTATTCAGGAGCAGGAACTAGCTAACCAAGAGATGATGACCGCTAATGAGGAGATCCTGTCGAGCAACGAGGAGTACCAAAGCACAAATGAGGAACTAGAAACCGCCAAAGAAGAGATTCAATCTACTAATGAAGAGCTAAACACGACTAATGAGGAATTAAGCGAGCGGATTATTGAGTCAAACCGGCTTAATAACGATCTGTCCAATCTTCTCAGCAGTGTCAGTATCCCCATTATTATGGTGTCAAACGATCTGTGTATCCGCCGTTTCACCCCGATGGCAGAAAAAATCTTCAACCTGATCCCCGCAGATGTAGGACGACCACTTAATCATATTAATCACAATCTTCATCTTCCTCAGTTAGAGCAATTAATTAGAGAGGTGATTGATATCCAGTTGATGAAAGCGCAAGAGGTGCAAGACAGAGATGGTCATTGGTATGACCTGCGGATACGCCCCTACAAAACCACGGAAAATCAAATTGATGGCGCGGTACTGGTGTTAGTGGATATTGACTCCCAAAAACGCAGCAACATGCGGATTCAAGCATCTCGTGATGAAGCTGAAGCGGCACGATTGACCGCCGAGGCAGCCACCCTTGCTAAAGATGAGTTCCTCTCGGTCGTCTCTCACGAACTACGGAACCCTCTGACTTCAATTCTTGGGTGGTCTCAGTTGCTTCGCCGTCGCCAGTTTGACGCCGCCCAGACCGCTAAGGCGCTGGAAACGATCGAGCACAACGCCCAGTCACAAGCTCACCTAATTGAAGATCTCCTCGACATCTCGCGCATCACCACAGGCAAACTGAAACTAAACGTTAATGTGATTGCTCTCGCACCAGTGATCGAAGAAGCCATTAATGTGACTCGGATATCAGCTAACGCGAAAAATATTCAAATCGAATCCTGTGTTCCTACAGAGACTCTCAACGTATCAGGTGATCCTGACCGCTTACAGCAGATACTCTGGAATCTGATCTCTAACGCTATCAAGTTTACCCCAGTCGGCGGACGAGTTACAGTCAAACTTGAGAAAGAGCGCGAATTTGCTCAGATTCAAGTCAGCGATACAGGTCAGGGTATCAGCGCCGAATTTCTGCCCTATGTGTTCGAGCGATTCCGTCAGGCGGATAGCCGCAGCACACGCAAGCATAGCGGACTCGGACTTGGACTATCTATTGTTTATCATTTGGTAGAATTACATGGTGGGCAGGTATCTGTCGAAAGTCTCGGCGAGGGGCAAGGGACAACCATCACAGTGAGATTACCATTACAAGTACCCGTAAACGCTTCTCTACCTAGTGATTCGCCGCTCTTGTCGCAGATTAATCCGGTTATGCCATTAGACATCACTTTAACTCTCTCTGGCTTGGGTGTACTTGTTGTTGATGATGACGCGGCTCTACGTCAACTACTGAAGATAATTATTCAACAGTATGGAGGCACAGTCACAACAGCCGCTTCAGCCCAGGAGGCGATTTCCGTGCTCACTGGAAACCCCGGAGCGTATAATGTGTTGTTGTCTGACATCGGTATGCCGAATGAAGACGGCTATGCACTAATTGAACAGGTGAGAGCACTCAGTGCTGAGTGTGGAGGAGAAATTCCCGCCGCCGCCTTGTCAGGATACGTCAGCGCCCAGCAGCAAAGGGAGTCTCTAGCTGCAGGTTTTCAAAGGCATATTGCTAAACCAGTTGCAACAGATCAATTGGTATCAGTGATTGCCGAGCTTGGTGGTTTAAGCAAAAACGCAAAATAGACACCTATCATCTATAATTTTAAGAGCGAAAATTTTATAACTAAATTACTAATTAGTAGCATAGTAATATTACGTTATAGTTTTATAGTCAAAAACATAGATGAAAATTGATGATAAATAAATTTGAGTCATCGGTGCTAGAAACGAATCCTGTCACCCTCGCCCCAGTAGCCGATTATTTCAAAGTCCTATCTGAGGTAAGTCGGCTGCAAGTCCTGTGCTGCTTGAAGTCTGGGGTGAAAAATGTCGGGGAGATAATTGAAGCGACAGGTTTAGGTCAAGCGAATGTATCTAAGCATCTGAAGATTTTAACTCAAGCTGGGATGATTACTCGCCAGCCTCAAGGCGTCAGCGTTTTCTACCAAATTACCGATCCGCTAATATTTGAGTTATGTGAATTAGTGTGCGATCGCTTAACGGTTAGACTAGAAGAACAATCCCGAAAGCTGAAGCAACTCACAACACTAAGGCAATCTTAGCCTGAAAAATATCGCCGCTGAGCAGAATTTCGTAAATAAAGATAAATTGCCCAGGCTAATAGTCCGCAGATCAGATTTAATAGGGAGTGACGAATGATAAACCACATCAGCGCCGGATAAAGCAGCTGAGATGGGTGGAGAGGGGTAAGCATTCGGGCTAACAGAAACAGCCCAAATATCGCGTTACCTCCCAGGATTAAGGCGAACACTACTAAACCACGCTGCCAAAGACGGTGTAAAAGTGAATAGCCAGAAATGAGGTTGATTGAACGATTGTTTTGCGCTTTTTGAAATAATTTTTCTAACCGCCAGAACATCCACAGTAGAAAGGGAAAGAAGCCATAGCTGAGTAAACCTAAAGGTGCTGGATAACGCCAAGCACTAGAAAGGATATTTACCAAAGCGTGACAAAATACAGCATTTAGCCAAGCTAGGACAACTATGTGACCGTAGGGCTTTTGAAACGATGAAGAAGCTGATAATGCTAAAGCATAGCCCCAAGGTGCAGAAAACAGGGCATGAACTGGCGTACCAATGATCCGGTCAAAAATAGATGCTGTATCGTGACTCAAATATACCCAATTTTCTTGAGCCGTAAATCCTAAGGCGACAGCAATGGTGTAGAGGAAGCTGCTGCGATTGGGGCGTAAGTGATGCCAACGTTGGAAATACCAGGTAGTGAAAACAACACCGAAAAATTTACAGCCTTCTTCGATGGGGGCAACTTCGAGTAATTGACGCAAGGCTACACCAGTCAAAGAACGGGTAATTTTATGCCAACTTGTGACTAAATTAGCTAAATATTCAAAACCCCACTCTAAATTTAAAGATATAAAACCACACATTGCCCCGACAACAAAAAACAAAAATAGTCGAGGTAATGGAGTACCACCACGGCGATAGTAGTAGGCAAGTAGTAACAGTGGTGGTACTACTGCCCACAGAACCGTAATTGCATCAGCCACTGACTTGGGCAATGATGGTACGGTGGCGGATAGTGTTACTAGTAATACTAGGATGAGTGAAACCCGCAGCAACTAACGCTTTTTCAACGTCTAACGTGAAATAGTCATCAAAATAAGGTTCAGTACTCTTAAGCAATGTCAAAATGTAAGGTGGCATTTTGGCGTAAACCTCCGATTGAGGATTCATGTCCATGATCGCTAAATAGCCACCAGGACGCAACAACCGCCGCGCTTCCGCGAAAATTTGTTGTGTTGCTGACTGAGGTAATTCATGACACATCAAACAAATTGAGATTAAATCAAAAGATTCATTTTGCAACCCTGTGGATTCAGCCTGAGCATGTACCCAGTTAATTTGTGAGTGACGCTGGACTGAGTTATGGTGAGCTACAGCTAAGAAATAAGGAGATAAATCTAAGCCAGTCACTTGAGCTTGAGGATAAATCTCTTGCAGCGCAAAAGTACTCATCCCGACACTGCACCCCAGATCCAGAATATCTCGCGGCGAAGCCGGAATAAGGTTTGTAACTATATCATGATAACTAGAGCGAAGTCTAGCATCACCTTGTGCTCCAGCACCCGTACCAATTCCTGAGTGGACAGCATGGGCAGCAACTTCCACTTCTAACGCCGCGTCCCAACTCAAATTACCGTTTTCGTAGGCGTGAAACGCGCGATGGTAATAGTCTGGGTAAACTAATTGAAGATTTTGGACTTGGGCAAGATCGAAAAGCCAATCACGCGATCGCAATTCTTGCACTCTTTCCCTCCAAGGCACCCCAATCTTTTCAGCGCGTTTAATCATCATTTGTCGCGCTTGGTGCTTGGCAAAGTTAGCTATTGGTTTGATTGCCAATACTCCATTTACCAAGCGAGAAGCGAATCCAGGAGTTGTGTTTACAGTAGCAGTCATAAATTTAAGTTGTAAAAACAGCCTTTCTACTTATGACACGATTGAGGTAAAACAGTCTAGGAAGTGGGGAAGGGGAACACTCCTACGACTTCGGCTTCAGTCCTAGCAACATCTCCACCTGCGAAGTGGATTTATCCGGTTGAGTAGCGGTGACGCCAAGACCACGTATTGAGTTGAAAATGGCGCTAGTTTCCGGTGGAATTGGCCGCTGAGTTTGGGAGGCGAAACGATTGACAAGAGACATTGTTTTATCCATATCTACGTATAAATAACCGCTGTTTGGCTGTTGTAATGTGCTAGTTACAGCTTTAAAGGTCGGACTATTATTGAGATGCTCTCCGGTTGAAGTAGACAGCGGCTCGACGACGGGGCTACCTAAGGCGATAAACACTCTGTTATTATCTAGCCAACCGTGAGAGATTAAAGCTCCCTGTGGCGCTTGCCAATCGGTGATTTGCTTACCACCGACATTTCTTTGGGCGACGTTTAATGTATTACTTTTGGCAAGAGTATCTAGTTTAGTTAAGGTAGCTTCGGCTGTTTTGCGATCGCTAGTATCAAACACAAATGCTCCGCCAAAACCAATACCTTGTAAAAAACCTTGATTAGAGGGAATCAGACCAAAGGCAAATTCTCCGTCCATCCAGCCAAAAATATCTTTATCAAGATCGAGATTTGCGGTTTTCAATTGGCTGCGAGCCTGGTTGAGACCGTCTTGGAATTGAGGATTATTTTTGGACTGTTCTACCAAAGTTGACCAACTGCGGCTAATTCCCTGTCCGTTGACTAAGGCTATGGTATCTAAGGGAAATTGGGAGACAACTTTCGCATTTGTCGTTTGATTCTCAAATTTGATTGCTTGTGGGTCTAACTTAGCGATCGCTTTGAGTCGCAGTCCAGCATTATCAACTCCCACACCGGCGACCACAGACTTTACCTGCTTGATCTGCGCCAGGGTTTGCGGTGGTAACTGTGCAGTATTAGGGTTTGTGGCAAGCATTTGCATGGTAGCAGCATAATCAGACACATAAATCTGGGCGAGGGTATTTTCTACATCCACACCTTGAGATAGTAAGTTATCTACACCTTGTTTGTTGGCAAAACTCGGCTGTCCTTTAAAGGTATCAATCGCCTGTTCGACGACGCGTTTTTCGGGAGCCACTACGAGATGGTCATCCAATACGGCGCTGTACATTGCTTTGCCATTATTATTGGACTCGATAATTTTCTCGCCTTTGTAGTCTTTTTCTTGGAATTTTGCACTTTTGTCTTCTTTGAGCTTGTTAGCAAAATTCAAAGCGCTGATTTTATCCTTAATACCGACGACAATCAAGACATTTTGGACTTCTGTATTTGGTGGTGTTGCTTGTGTTGGCTTCACGGCTGTTGGCGGGAGGACAGCAATCATCACTCCGCCAATCCACGGTTTTAAGTCTTTTTCATAAGAAAGATGGTTTTCTGTTAAAGTCTTGTCGGTGATGTCTTGTAGACTTTTCGTGACAATTTTTTGAGCTTCGGGAGTGCCAAACTTTTGCAGTTGGCTCCAAGCTTGCGGGTCAGTAGAAATAAAAGTTGCCATTAAAGCATTATCTGGCACTATCTTCGCACTGGCTAAAGCGCCAGAGACACCGCCGCTTGGTCCTCTGAAGAAATACATGTAGGCAGCTATACTTCCTGCTACTAGGGCTACTGCGCCGATAGCTGGGATTAAGAATTTTGATTTATTTTCAGCCATTAGAAATATCCTATGTTTGTGTATTTTTATTTGGTAACTAAGTAATTATCCTTAGTTGGTTGAGAATTGTCAGTTAACCCAACCAATCCTACACGGTGTAGTTGTGAAATATCGAAGATTTTTTTACACTATTATTAAGCTCTCAGAGAATTATTCCCAAAACCCGAACAGTAGTTAACGCTACAGAATAATATTAGGAGAGTAAATTGCGTTAACCTCACTTAAATGAGTGAAAATCGGCGAACTGAAAGGTTAATCTGGAAAATACACCATACATCGTTATTGACTGCTATTAGCACTCAATACCTTTTACTATTCCAAGGTCAGTAAGCGTCAATGCCAGAATTTTATTTTGATACAGAAAATAATCGCCATAAAAGTTTCGAGTTACCAGGTGCTAAACCACACTACAATCCAGATCGCCCCGGTCAGGTCAAACATATTTTTCTTGACTTAAATTTAGATATCCCCTCATCTAGCTACCACGGGACTTGTAGCATTACTCTCTTAGCAATCCGCAACGGGATTGACCGTTTGACATTGGATGCAGTCAATCTAAATATCCAATCGGTTGAAGTGGACAAAAAGCTCCAGAAATTTGACTGTGACGGCGAACAGCTATTTATCTATTTGGATACACCTTCTACAGTGAACCAAACGTTAGAGATTGCGATCGCTTACTCTGTGGTCAAACCTCAGCGCGGGATTTACTTTATTCATCCAGATAAACACTATCCTCAAAAACCCCTCCAAGTTTGGACTCAAGGAGAAGACGAAGATTCTCGCTACTGGTTCCCGTGCTTCGACTATCCCGGACAACTAGCAACCTCAGAAATTCGCGTCCGCGTTCCCAAATCGTTAACAGCGGTTTCTAATGGCGAACTAATCGAAACCGTTGAAGACGGCGACGATAAAATTTACCACTGGTCACAGCAGCAAGTTCATCCGACATACCTAATGACTTTAGCAATCGGTGATTTTGCGGTGATTACTGATGAATGGAACGGTAAGCCGGTAACTTACTACGTCGAAAAAGGACGCGAAGACGATGCTCGTCGCAGCATGGGTAAGACTCCGCGCATGATGACATTTTTAAGCGAAAAATACGGTTATCCTTATGCTTTTCCTAAATACGCGCAAGTTTGCGTAGATGACTTCATTTTTGGCGGGATGGAAAACACCTCCACCACTTTGCTCACGGATCGGTGTCTGCTAGACGAACGAGCAGCTTTAGACAACCGTAGTACAGAAAGCTTAGTCGTCCACGAATTAGCGCACCAGTGGTTTGGAGACCTTGTTGTCATCAAACATTGGTCACATGCTTGGGTCAAAGAAGGAATGGCTTCATACTCTGAGGTCATGTGGACAGAGTATGAATATACTCAAGCTGAAGCCGCATACTATCGTTTTTTAGAAGCAGGTCGTTATCTAGCGGAAGATAGTAGTCGCTACCGTCGTCCGATGGTAACGCATATTTATCGGGAAGCAATAGAACTCTACGACCGTCATATCTACGAGAAAGGCTCTTGTGTATATCACATGATCCGGACAGAATTAGGGGATGAATTATTTTGGCAAGCGATCGCTACATTTGTCCAAGACAATGCTCACAACACAGTCGAAACAATTGACTTGTTACGGGCGATTGAAAAAGCAACTGGAAGAAATTTGACATTCTTGTTCGACCAGTACGTTTATCGTGGCGGTCATCCAGATTTCCAAGTTGCTTATTCCTGGGATGGCGATGCGAATCTGGCAAAACTGACAGTCACCCAAACTCAAGCACTCGTTGGAGACAATAGCAGCCAGAGTGATTTGTTCGACCTCAAAATTCCCATCGCCTTTAGTTACCACGAGTCTCGACCGGAATCAGGCGAAGAAACGCCCAATACTGCTAAAAAGACAGGGACTAAAAAGAAAAAACCCGCAGCCATCAGCAGCACCCCTCTACTTCAAGCACCCAGCACTTTCCATGTCCGAGTGAATCAACGGGAACAAAGCTTTTATTTCCCACTTGCCCAAAAACCGCAATTTGTCAGCTTTGATGTCGGAAATCATTATCTCAAGACAGTGACTTTAGAATATCCGCTCCCAGAATTAAAAGCGCAATTAGAATTTGATGTAGATCCAATTTCCCGGATTTATGCTGCAGCCGCTTTAGCGAAAAAAGGTGGATTAGAAGCGGTAAATGCACTCATCAAAGCCTTACAGACCGATATTTTTTGGGGTGTGCGTGTGGAAGTCGCCAAACAGCTAGGTCAAATTAAGCTCGATCAAGCATTTGAGGGTTTGGTTATCGGACTCAAAGATCAAGATGCCAAAGTGCGGCGGTCAGTAGTTGATGCACTAGCAAATATCAAAACCCAGCAAAGTTACAAAGCTTTGAAACCGCTAGTAGTTAATGGGGATGAAAGCTATTATGTCGAAGCTGCAGCCAATCGGGCAATTGGCGTTATTGCTGCTGCGAATTTTGATGATACCAAAGAAGAAAAAGCTCTCAAATTGCTTAAATCTGTTTTGGAGGAAAAGGCGGGATGGAATGAAGTTGTGCGGAGTGGAGCAATTGCGGGAGTATCTGAATTTAAAACTAGCGAGGCAGCTCTGTCTCTGCTTATAGAATACACTAAGCTCGGTGTCCCACAAGCATTGCGTTTGACCGCGATTCGCTCTTTGGGCAAAATTTCTGTTGCTCAAACACCAGTTAATGTAGAGCGGATTTTAGAAAAGTTAACAGAACTATCTAGAGAAACATTTTTTCTCACCCAAATGGCAATAACTACTGCCTTGGGACAGATGGAAACTCCTAAGGCTGTTGGAGTGTTGCGTTCTTTGGCTGAGCAAACTCCTGATGGACGTGTGCGTCGCTTTGCGGAAGAAGAGGTTTCGCGGGTGCAGAAGAATCTTGGTGCTGGCGTTGCGGTTCAACAATTTCGGGAGGAGATTGAGGTGCTTAAACAACAAAATCAGGATATGCGGAGTCGTTTGGAGAGTTTAGAGGCTAAGTCTAAAGGGTAAGAAAAAACGCGGAGAGGCGCGGAGGGAACGCGGAGGGGCGCGGAGGAATGCAGAGTTCCTCTGCGGTTCACTCATTCTTTATATATTGGTTAAAATATAAAGTTTGTGTGAAGACTACCTAAGTACTTTGTTAGTATATTTTTAGGCTTTATTTAACAAGGCAATATCTATGAATGTATAAAGGATAACATAAGCTCTAACTCTTATCTGTTATTGATATTTTCGTGTTCGCAACTCATTTTTAACATCGAAAATGTAATCTAATTTATAAACGTGATTTACTTATTGATACATAAAACAGTATTTGAGAATTGTAAAGATTTTGTAAACATACCTAAAAGATGAAGTCATTTAGCTAACGGGGCGCATAGTATGAAACCTATGCGCCAAGATTTTCTAAGTACTTTTTCTCGTACTGAGAATACGTATGTTAGGTTTCGCGAGCATAATACCAGTGTAATTACTGGTGTTATGTAAAGTTTTTATGAACCGTAAACCCATTCTGACGATTTTCTACCAATTCAATCCCTGGAATACAACAATTGGTGGAATCCAAACACTGATTAACATTTTTATTAAGTACGCTCCCAGGGAATTTGATGTTCGACTTGTCGGTACAGGAGACGACACGACTAAAAATATTGGGAAGTGGGAACAAGCTGAATTTGCTGGAAGGGAAATTAGTTTTCTGCCACTTTTAAGGTTACGAAATGATAATTTCCGCTCTTCAATTCCAACAACTGTCAAATATACGGCAGCGTTGATGGGGCGTTGTTTTGCGTCGGATTTCATGCATTTCTACAGGCTGGAGCCGACTTTAGCAACTTTGAATTGGCAAGGTGAGAAAACGCTGTTTATTCAGAATGATATTCAGCAGCAAGTGGCGGCAAGTAATGACAAAAATACGATTCTCTGGCGACGATTTCCGACAGCTTATTTTGCGCTTGAACAGTTATTAGTTCGCCAGTTTAATCATATTTTCTCGTGTAATACTAATTCGCTGCAACTTTATCAGCAGCGCTATCCGAGTGTGCGCGACCGTCTGGCTTTCCTCAAAAATACTTTTGATGAGGATGTTTTCTTTCCGTTGGAAAGTGAAGCACGCGATCGCTCTCGGCGTGAGTTAGCAACCCAGTTGGGCAAAGATCCGGAAACGCGATTTGTCTTATTTGCGGGTCGTCTGCATCCCCAAAAAGATCCTCTGTTGTTGATTCAAGCGTTTGCTGCTTTGAATGAGCCACACATTCACTTACTAATTGCTGGTGATGGCGAGTTAAAGAGCGAAATAGAAGCGGAAATCGCGCGTCTGGAATTGTCGGAACAAGTGACTCTACTGGGCGCACTCAAGCAGGCTGAATTGGCGCAGTTACATTCTTGTTGTCATGCTTTGGTGTTGACGAGTGCTTATGAAGGTCTACCTTTTGTTGTGCTTGAAGCATTGGCTTGCGGAACACCTGTGGTGACAACGGCGAGTGGAGAAACTCCTAATCTCTTGGCTGCTGACAGTGGTGTTATTTGTCAGGAACGAACGGGAGCGAGTATTGCTAATGCTTTAAGGCAAGTAGTGCTACATCCAGAAGATTATCCGGTCGCATCTTGCGTTCGGACTGCTCAACCTTATGCCGCTAGTTACGTGGTGAATGAAGTTTACAACCAAATGTGGCAACGTTGGGAGAAGCGTCAGTCGATCGCCGAAGCACAGGTGTAGAATACACACTCACAATTATTTACCAGAAATTTACCTGAGATTAAACCTCAGCGGAATCAGATGAAAATTGCTGTAATTGGCCCTAAAGGTTTACCACCTAAACAGGGAGGAATTGAACATTACTGTGCAGAAGTATATCCTCGGATGGTTGCTCAAGGTCATTCTGTAGATCTATATGCTCGGAGTTCTTATAACAACTGCGGGTGGTTAGATACTTATGACTTTGAAGGCATTAAAGTTATCTGCTTACCTGGATTACCTTTGCGCGGATTAGATGCCTTTATGACCTCGGCATTGGGAGCTATAGCTTCCACAGGAGCGCAATACGATATTGTGCATTTTCATGCCTTAGGTCCGGCACTATTTAGTGGCATCCCTAAATTTACCAACTCTCGGATTGTTGTCACCTGTCAAGGGTTAGATTGGCAACGGGCGAAATGGGGAAATCTGTCGAGTTATCTGATTCATCTGGGAGAAAAGGCAGCGGTTCGCTTCGCCAATGGTATGGTTGTCGTTTCCGAAGAGTTACGTTCTTATTTTCTCCATACCTACGGTAGAGAGACTGTCTACATTCCTAATGCTCCCGCCAGTTATCCAGAATCAGACCCCAACTTTGCCTATGGCTCCTCGCTGGGTTTGACACCCGGACGTTACCTGCTATTTTTGGGCAGACTGGTTCCAGAAAAGCGTCCTGAGTTGCTGATTGATGCTTTCTGTGCTTTGAAATCTGCTGGCTGGAAATTGGTGTTAGTGGGGGGTGTGAGTGATACGAAACCTTATGCTGCTCAGTTACTTAATAAGGTCGCTAAAAATCCCGATATCGTCTTTGCGGGAGAACTTTGGGGTAGCCGGAAGGCAGAGATTATGCGTGGTGCAGGGTTATTTGTCCTCCCTTCTGATTTGGAAGGTTTACCTCTAGCGATGTTAGAGGCAATGCGCGAAGGTGTTCCTGTCGTCGCTAGTGACATTCCGCCACATCAACAATTAATTAGTGGGGGTCGCGGGATGCTTTTTGAAGCAGGACAAGTAGCAGATTGTGCGCGTTCTCTTGATTGGGCGATTAATCACCCTGCTGATCTCAGAGTTATGGCGAATGCTGCCCAAAGGTATGTCCGGTCAAATTATGACTGGGAAAACATTACAGCGGAAAACTTAAAGCTGTATAAATCGCTTTTGGCTACGCCACAGATTCCTGTGGAAACATTGTGACTATAGTGCGTCTGCGTATTTTTCTTGGTGTAAAGAGTGTTTCTATCGCCTAGTTGTTTTTCCCTACATTCACCCAAAGAGAAGTGTGTACCTAGATGAGTAAAACTATCTCATCCTTGCCTGCGGTTTTTCAAAGGCATTTTTTACCGGCTATAGCGACGTTTGCCTCAGTGATTGGGGCAGCGATCTTTTACCTTTCCATAACTCCAAACACCTACGAGACGACTTCCCGGCTGATCCTTGATGAAAAGCAGGTGAGTATTTCGGAGTTGGGTCGTGACCTGACACAATCTTCTTCGTCTGGTAGTCCTAATTCTATTGCCAATCAAGCTGAATTAGTCAAGTCGGAACGCGTTCTCCAGCAAGCTTTAGCGCAAGCTTTTCCTAATTCTCCGCCGCCCATTACCCCTGGTAATCTCAGTCAGGGTTTAAAAGTCAAAATTGTCCCGGCGACAAATATTCTCGAATTGCATTACAGCGATCGCGATCCGAACCGCGCTGTCAAGATCTTGAATGCAGTTGCGGAAGCAATGGTTGCTGAAAGTGCTGCAGTGATTCGCAGAGAGGCGGCGAGTACGAAGGAATTTTTGGCAGCAGAATTACCAAAGCAAGCAGCACGTCTCCAGGCGGCAGAAGTTGTCGAAAACAATTATCGTCGTAATAGTGGTGTGATCTCGCTGGCGGATCAAACAAAAAGTTTAGTTGATAGTCTGGCGTCGATAGAAGATCAAGAACGGACTTTGACGACGTCACTGCAAGAGGCTTCAGCGCGGGATAGTTCCCTCCAGAAAATTACATCTGCCGGAAATTTGAAAAGAGCATATGCTTCTGTACGCGGTGGACAAGATGAAGAACTGAAGAAATTACGCGCTAAGTTAGCAGAACTAAACGCTAAGGTCGCTGAATCTCGCTTGAAGTATACAGATCAACATCCCATTTTGCAAGATATGGTGCAGCAGCGAAATAACATTCAGGCTATGTACAATCAATCACTAGCCGGGGTTTCGCCAGCAAATCAAGCGATCGCTCCCAGTGGTGTTGCTGCTGATGATCTTAGCCAAAAGTTAACATCTCAACTTGTGACTAATTCTGTCGAGCGATCGGCAATTGCAAATAAACTGAAAGCAGTAAGGGCGGAGCGAACTTATTTACAAGCACGTCTTTCCCAATTACCAATCCAGCAGCAGCCACTCACTGCACTAACCCGTCGTCGGGAAGAGGCGGCTAGTACTCTGAAGTTGCTGCAGAGCAAATTTGAAGAAGCCCGCATTGCCGAAGCGCAATTGGTTGGGAATATCCGCCTGATTGACCTGGCTAAACCTCCAACTGCACCGACGTCACCAAAAAGACCAGCAGTGTTAGTAGTTGCCACAGTCTTTGGCGGCATTCTTGCCTTGGGTATTGTCTTACTACTGGAGATAATGGACAACACACTGCGTGATGGCTCAGAAGCAGAGGAGTTACTTCAGCTACCATTACTAGGTGTTTTACCAACTCTCCGAGGAAAGGCGATCGCTTTAGAACCAGCCGAGGGATTTTTGGATAATGTTGGCTTGGTTGAACCTTACCGCATGCTCCTGAAAACATTGGAGTTTCGCAGCGAAGAGTTACGGGTGATTGTGATCAGCAGTACTCTTTCTGGTGAGGGGAAGTCCATAGTGGCTTCTCACTTAGCTGCTGTCTCCGCGATGTTGTCCCGCCGAACATTACTCGTGGATGCAGACCTGCGCCGTCCTGTGCAACACAAACTTTTTAATTTAGCTCGCCAGCCAGGACTTACCGATGCGATCGCTCTTCGTGAATCGCTGCTACATGCGGTACAACCCACAAATATTGAAAACCTTTCTGTGTTGACTTGTGGGGAAATGCAAGGACGCCCATCGCAGTTTCTGGAGTCAGGGACAATTAAATCTTTGCTTGTGGAGGCTGCCAATCATTACGATTTAGTCGTCATAGATACTTCGCCTATAAGTGCTTCTGCTGATGCGGCAACAATCAGTAAGTATAGCGACGGATTGATAATAGTTACACGTCCTAGCGTCACCGTCAAAGAAGTGATGCAACGAGCAGTATCAGAATTAACTCGTAATCATATCCCGATTCTCGGTGTAATTGTCAATGGCATGACAAATCACACAGAAAAGTATTACCGCTATCCTCTCAAAGGCTATGAGCCGACCACCCGCCAACGCTTGGCAGCCGGGGGACACCAAACCCCAGGAGGTCCAACTGATGATCGCTAATCAAGGTTCAAGTCATTCTCAGCGTCTGGGATTAGTGATTGGGTTGTTTGGCGTCGTGGTGGGGATTGGTGTGGGATTTCTCGCTGGTGCTAAACCGCTGTATCTGGGTTTGGCTTTAGGAGTAGTGCCGTTTATTGTCTATTTCTTTACATCTTTTGAACAAACTGTACTCGGTTTATTAATTCTGCGGACTTCTCTCGATCCTTTTTCTGCTTATCAACTACCGGCGGCATTTGGTCTGTGTCTCGACGGCTTAACTCTGTTGTATGTCACAGTGCAGATCCTCACCAGGCAACCAGTCCGCACAAACAACTTTTTCTGGTTTTTTATGGGTTGGGTGCTGTTGCAGGGATTGTGGGTAGTATTACCAGCGTTAGGTTGGGGTTTAGGTCCAGCTTACCTATTAGTAAATTTCCGCGAATGGCTACGGGTGTTGTCTTGGCCGATGGCTTATCTGTTGGTAATGCAACTTCAAGATCGAGTACATCCCCAAAAGGTAATTTCTGCTTTATTCCTAGGTTTGATTGTGCCGATTACAGTTGGGTTTATGCAACTGGTTCTACCTCTATCACTTTATCCGGCGATTCTGGGTTGTCAAAGTGACGGTTCTAATACCAGCAACGTTTCTTCTTGCCTCAACTCAACTCTTGGACATCCCAGCGCTTTTGGTTCGTTCATGGTTTTATTTGTCGGCTTGACTATTTGGAAGATGGGTCAGTCCCGGCAATGGCTGTGGGGGATTTTAATTGCGATCCAGGTCTTCTTTATCGTGATGAGTAAATCGTTCAGTAGTTTAATAATGGTATCGGTTTTCATCATGGCTTTAATTGCGCCTAAATTGAACTTTGCCAAACTGATTGGGGGAGTTTTATTTTTAGCAATAGTTTTGAGCTTATTTGCCAGTACGGATTTTGGTCAACAAAAGATCGCCGGTGTTTTAGCAACTCCTCTGTTTAATCACGATATCGATATCACGCGCACGATTTTATTGTCATTTAGTGATGGTAACAGTGCTAACTGGCGGCTGGCGCATTGGTATTTTTTGCTGCAATCTTGGCAACAGTCGCCGATTTTAGGATATGGTCTGGCGACTAGTTCTTATTTGAGTCTTTTTGCTGGCTTTTATGCTCATAATGATTATGTGCGTTTTTTAGCCGAGGAAGGACTTGTTGGTTTCATCTTGTTTTTAACTTTTATCGGGGTACAAATTTCCCGGCTAGTCAGGTTAATGCGGAATGCATCGACAAGTACGCAAAAAAATCTTTGTTCTACAATGATTGCCATTTTGATCGGCATCCTTACAGGTATGGCTAGCGACAATATTTGGAGCCATACTACTCTGTTCTTGTATTGGTCGGTGTTGTCTGCGGTAGTTAGTTGGAATTGGGATACAACCTATCTATATTCACAGGAGTAATACCCAAATGATAACTACTGTCAAACCAGAAAAATTGGCTGCTAAACATAAGCTCAATCTTCTCCAAGCTTTTCGAGGATTGGCAGCATTATTAGTGGTACTTGCTCATGGAAATCTGATATTTAATGAAGTTCTAAATAGAGACTTTTTGTTTAAAGTATTTGATTTTGGTGGTTCAGGAGTTGACTTTTTCTTTGTGTTAAGTGGATTTATTATCTCTTATGTTCACCGCCAAGATATTGGTCATCCTACTAGAGTTAAAGATTTTTTGCAAAAAAGATTTGTGCGGATATACCCAATTTATTGGGTAATTTTGACAATTAAATTGTTGACTATGAGTTGGTCGGGATTAAATACCAATCATCACAATTTTTGGGAAGTTATCAAAGCTTATTTACTATTTCCTCAAGATAGAACTCTTCTCTCATCTAGCTTTCTGGGAGTGAGTTGGACATTGAGTTATGAAATCTTTTTCTATCTAGCTTTTTCTTTGTTAATTTGTCTCAAGCCTAAATTTTATATCCCCCTGATTGTCGGATGGCTGTTAGGAGTGTTTTTAAATTCTTGGGGATTACATCTACCTTTGGATGGAGTTGTTCCGCAATTTTTATTTAGTATACTGCATTTAGAATTTGTTATGGGTTTTTTAACTGCTTATTTAGTATCTAAATATAGAATTAACCACCCTAGTTATTTACTCTATGTTGGTCTTTTTCTTTACACTTTGTCAGCAATCAATACTATTTACCATTTGCTGCCAATATCTTATGCTCTTGCCTACGGTATACCCTCAGCAATCATCATCATGAGCGGTGCAGCCTTAGAGATGACTAAAGCTGTGATGATACCTCAGTTTTTGCTGCTATTAGGTAATGCGTCTTATTCAATTTACCTAATACATGGTTTTGTCATCAATAATTTAACCAAGATCACGATAAAACTAGGAATAATTAACTTTTTTACTCAAAATCCCTTACTGTTTAGTGTATTTGCAATTATGAATGCATGTATAGCTGTAACCGTGGGGTGCATAATTTATCACTATGTTGAAAAGCCATTATTAGTAGTTTCCCGACGCATGGTGTTAGGTAAATCATAATGAGGACGAATAATATGTCATTAGCTTATAAAGTCTCGGGATGGAATCGCCAGCGGAAATGGCAAACCTTTTTGTCAGAAATTCAACCAACTCCAGAAACTACAGTTTTAGATGTCGGTTTTAGTGAGGAAGAATTTAGTGATACGGATAATTTTTTAGAAAAGCATTACCCGTATTTGCCGCAAGTGACGGCGCTCTCAATTGACACGCCGGAAGCATATCTCCACGCTCGTAAAAATCAAGATTTTCAAGTTCCAGAATCTGTAGTACTCGCTAAAAAGATTTCCACCTCAGTCCGCTATCCACAACTAAAAGTTGTCACTTATGATGGCAAGATTTTTCCCTTTGCTGATCAAAGTTTTGATGTTTGTTGGTCAAATGCGGTTTTGGAACATGTTGGTGATGAACAACAGCAAATTCAATTTTTAAAAGAGATTAGAAGAGTCGCTAAGAGAGGGTTTATTACAACACCGAATAGATTCTTTCCGATTGAAGTACATACGCAGACACCTTTGTTGCATTATTTACCAAAAAAGACATTTGATCGCTATTTGCATTTTGCCGGTAAAGGATGGGCTGCAGACGATTATATGTATTTGTTGTCTTTGTCAGATGTGAAACGGCGGCTACACGCTGCTGGAATTACTAACTACAAGATTATCAAAAATAAATTGTTTTCCTTTGTCCTCGATTTTGTGATTGTTTTTACCTCTGATGTGAAAACAACAGAATTTGCAGCTTTATCCTCTGGCAAATATAGCCACTAATTAACCGATGACCCAGCAACTAACTACGAGTAACAACCAAAAAGTACTAGGTAAAAGAAACTACCGAGTGGTTTTAGTTCATCCGAGTGCCGGGGTTAACGGTCGTGGCGGTTCGGAAATATTTGCTCTAGAACTGTCTCGTCGTCTTAGTGCTTATTTTCAGGTGGAACTGTTGAGTGGATCTACTTGCGGTTCATTTAGTTATCCGTCTGGCGGAATATCTCGGGTTGAGGCTCATCGTCTCAGTCGCCATCCTCTGATTGCTCCTTTATTGCAGCGCATAGCGACTCATCCGGATATCCTGATCGAACATCTGACTAATTTTTTACCTTGTGCTTGGCGTTTGTTACGTCATCCGGCTGACTTAATCTTTCCTTGCAATGATTATGGTGGTCTGGCGATGGCTGCTTTTGTGCGCTCGCTCATTGGTACGCCAATACTTTTTACTGAACATGTGGGTTTGATCGGGGGTGGTAAATCTTTGAGGCGCAACTTGCGTTTTCAACCTGACCATCTGGTCGTTTTTTCAGAAACAGTTGCGGAGTTGGTGCGGATGCGATCGCCTCAAAAAGTGAGTGTCATCCCCAATGGTGTAGATCTAGACAAATTTACACCTCAAGGCACTCGCATCGACTTTGGTTTACCCACACCAGTGATTTTGTGTGTCGCCTCACTGCAGTGCCAAAATCACAAGCGTTTAGAACTGGCGATGCAAGCAGTAGCGCGTCTACCTCAAGGCAGTCTTGTAGTTTGTGGAGATGGTCCTGATCGCGGTTATTTTCAGACTCTCGGGGAAGAATTACTAGGTGAACGTTTTGCGATTCGCAGTTTTCCTTATGAGGAGATGCCGTCCGTCTATCGGGGTGCGGATGCCTTTACTTTGCCTTCCCTAGATGAGCCGTTTGGACTGGCTTATGTCGAAGCGATGGCGAGTGGTTTGCCGGTAGTCGCCACAGACGATGAGATGCGCCGTTACATTATTGGTGATGCTGGCATTCTTTGTGATGTGACTCAACCAGATATATATGCTGAGGCTTTGGCAAAAGTTTTGCGCGGAGATTGGGGACGACCGCGTCAGCAGGCGTTGCGTTTTAGTTGGGACACAGTGACATCAAACTACCGCGATCTCATTTTAGAAACGATTGAGCAATCTCAACACAAATAAGGAGTATTGATATGCCAAAGGTTTCTGTAATTATCCCTGCTTATAATGCGATGAATTATCTGAGCGAAACTCTCGACAGTGTTCTGAAGCAGACTTTTGCAGATTTTGAAGTCTTAATTATTAATGATGGTAGTTCTGATGGGATTGTGCAATGGTTTTCTGGGTTAGGAGAAAAGCGTGTGCAACTGATTTCCCAAGAAAACCAGCGGATAGCTGCAGCACGTAACACAGGTATCTCTCACGCCAAAGGAGAATATATCGCCTTCCTCGATGCTGATGATCTCTGGGAGCCAACTAAGCTAGAAAAACAAGTACGTTTTTTAGAAGAGCATCCTAGCGTCGGGATAGTTCATACTTGGACACGTTTAATTGATCAAAAAAGTCAGCCTACAGGTAGAATCCTGACAAGTCCGGCTGAGGGTAATCCTTGGCTGCATCTGATCCAAAGAAATACGATCATGACTTCTTCGGTCATGCTTCGCTGTGTTTGTTTACAAACTGTTGGCGGATTGAACCAGGATTTACATTATTGTGAAGACTCTGATCTGTGGATTCGGCTTGCGGCTAGTTACACATTTGGCATTGTGAAAGAACCGTTGACCAGCTACCGCTTGCATCCGGGGACTCTTTCTACTAATTGTCCAGAAGTTTTACAGAGTTTCCGCATCTTGATTGAAAGAGCATTTGAGTCTGTACCAACAGAATTACTATATTTAAGAAATCGCGCCTACGGTCACCAAATTCTCTATCTCGCTTGGCGCTCTTTAAATAACCGAGATTACAAACAGGCAATTCATTATCGTGATTTAGCCTTAGCTTATTATCCCCAAATAATTTTCTCTTGGAAGTGTCTGCGGTTAAGTCTAGCGATCGCCACTCTCCAGTGGTTGAAACCCGATGGTTACAGCCGAGTGCTAGCACTAATCTACACCCTACGTCGGCGAACTTCATCAAGTATTACCTCATAAGCTGTTATGCCAAAAGTTTCTGTAATTATCCCCGCCTACAATGCGATGACTTATCTAAGCGCAACTCTAGAAAGTGTCATCAGGCAGACTTTCAGTGATTTTGAAGTATTAATTATTAACGATGGTAGTACAGATCATATCGAGCAATGGGCGGCTGAGCTATTAGAAGAGCGTGTCCATCTGATTTCCCAAGCCAATCAAGGTGTGTCGGCGGCACGTAATACAGGTATCGCCCATGCTCAGGGAGAATACATAGCATTTATTGATGCTGATGATTTATGGGAGCCAACAAAACTCGAAAAACAAGTTCAATCTTTAGAAAATAATCCTGCAGTCGGTTTAGTTTACACCTGGACAGCTTTTATTGATGAGTCAGCTAAACCTACAGGCGTATTCATCATTTCCCATGCGGAAGGGAATGTCTGGGAGCAAATTGTTGTCAGAGACATGATTTCTACTGGTAGTTCACCAATGGTACGCCGCGAATGCTTTGATAAAGTTGGGGTATTCGATCCTCAAATCAGTGGTGGTGAAGATCGAGAACTGTGGAGTCGAATTGCTGCGTGTTATCCGTTTGCCGTAATTAAAGAATTTTTAACTCTTTATCGCCGACACCCCAACAATACAACCAAAAACTGTCAAAAAATGGTTCAGCAATTGCGCCTAGTGATTGAGAAAACCTTCAAAGGAGCACCGACAGAATCATTATATTTGCGAAATCACAGTTATGGCTGGATGAATATTTTTGCGGCTTGGTCGGCTTTATTAGATGAGCATAATTATCAGCAAGCAATGCATTACCAAGAACAGGCACTTTTGCATTATCCGCAACTGCGCTTTACCAAAATGTATCTCCGTTTGAGTCTAGCTATCTTTGTCGTCCGCTGGTGGGGATTACCCGGTTATGAAGGAGTCCGCAATTTAAAGAGCAGTTTCAATCAGCTATTTTTACGTACCGCTTGAACCACATTCTTTCAAAAATTCAAATTATATGCATCTTATTGTTTTAGAGCCATATCCTTCTTCTCGTCGCGGTGGGCAAGAAATAGCACTTTTTGATATTTGTCGTGGTCTCGCGGAGCGTGGATACAGCATTATTTTACTTTATTGTCAAGCAGACAATCTCCTACAGCAATATCAAGAGTTTTGTGTACATACCATCCAGGTGAATAAGTTTTTCATCTATCGACCGCAAGATATCTTCGCCTTTTTTGCCGATGTCCAAAAAGTTATCAGTCAACTACCGACGACTGAAGATAGTCTCATCTTGAGTAATCAGTTTAAAGATACTCCATTTGCGCGTTCCCTAGCTGTAGCTAAAAATATTCCGTTAGTTTGTTATCTTCATTTACCACCGCCATCCAACGCAGCATTGGAGTGGAAGTGGAAGTCGTTAGAAGAAGTCAAGTTTATCCTGGCTGTTTTGATTAATCGCTTTATGTGGAATACTGGACTCAAGGGAGTCAATCATTTCATTGCGGTTTCTCAGCAAACGAAATTAGATTGGGTAACAAGAGGCTATCCCAAAGAAATGATTGATGTTGTCTACAACGGCATTGATTTAGAAGTGTACAAAAAAGCTAGTGTTGAAGTAATCAGAAAGAAATTTGCGATTAATAGCGATACTGTCATATCTTTTGTTGGTAGGCTAGACCAAGAAAAAGGATTAGAAACCTTGATTAAAGCTTTTGCTCGATTACTTAAAAATGGTGCTAACACGCAACTATTGATTGCTGGTAAATCGATAAACAATGGTGAGGACTACCAAAAATCTTTAGAACAACTAGTAATTGATTTAGGTATAGAAGCACGGGTAAATTTTATCGGTCATGTAACTGATACTATCAGTGTTTATCAAGTCAGCGATCTGACAGTCCTCCCCAGTTTGTGGTCTGAACCTTTCGGGCGGACTATTGTAGAATCAATGGCTTGTGGTACTCCTGTTGTCGCTAGCCGTATTGGCGGAATTCCCGAAATTTTGACCGGAGAGTTCCAGAATGGGTTATTTATAGCCGGAAATGAGCAAGATTTATCAACTAAGCTAGAGCAGATGATCAATTGGCGAGAGCGAGATCCTCTTTTAGGGACAAGATGTAGAGAGCATATTTTAGCCAAATTTAGTTTATCTAAAATGATCGATGGGATTGAAAAAGTCTTAAAAAAACGTTTTAGTCCCACATTGGCTCCATCACAAAATCCTCTCAAAGTTTGATGTATTGTGATCCAAAAGGTAGTAAAGATTAACTGACTCGTTGTTTTTGGACATATTTCAGGTACGCAGATTTTCTGGTAATAAATTGGTAGCAGATTTAGGTAGATAGATGCAAAAAGAACTTATTATTGAAGCAGGTCGCACAGAGAGTCAATATTGGAAAGATCTCTGGCGATATCGAGAGCTATTCTACTTTCTGGCATGGCGCGATATTTTAGTACGCTACAAGCAAACGGCTATTGGTATCGCCTGGGCGTTGATCCGTCCCTTTTTAACAATGGTGGTGTTTACCTTTGTATTCAAAAATTTAGCAAAGTTGCCTAGTGAAGGTAATGTACCTTATCCCATTTTGGTTTATGCAGCATTGTTGCCTTGGCAGTTTTTCTCGAATGCATTAACCGAATGTAGCAATAGCTTGATTGCCAATGCTAATATGCTTTCTAAGGTTTACTTTCCGCGTTTGATTGTGCCAACGAGTGCGGTCATTGTTAGCTTTGTAGACTTTTTGATCTCTGGTATGCTGCTGTTGGTATTGATGATTTGGTACAATTTTGTACCAGATTGGCGGATTCTGACTTTACCATTGTTCATTTTGATTGCTTTTGCCGCGTCGATTGGTGCCGGATTGTGGTTAGCGGCTTTAACTGTAGAATATCGAGATTTCCGTTTTGTCGTCCCGTTCATCGTGCAATTTGGTTTGTATGTTTCTCCGGTAGGTTTTAGCAGCAAGATTGTACCTCAAAAGTGGCAGTTACTGTATTCAATCAATCCAATGGTAGGGGTAATTGACGGCTTCCGCTGGGCAATTTTAGGAGGTGAGTCACAAATATATTTACCTGGATTTGCACTCTCTTTATTAGTTGTGATTCTCATCCTCTGGAGTGGTATTTGGTACTTCCGCAAGATGGAACGTACATTCGCTGACGTGATTTAGATATATAAGTTGGAGTCAATTAGATGTCAGATACTGTAATTCGGGTTGAAAACTTAAGTAAAAAATACGTATTGTCACATCAGCGACAAGGTAATAGTTACAAAACATTTAGCGAGGCAATGACCAATGCTGCGAAATCTCTTGCTGCTGCTTTTAACTACCGTGCGAAGAAAGATTTAGACTCAACTAATGAAGAGTTCTGGGCGTTGAAAGATGTGTCGTTTGAGATTAAACAGGGTGATAGAGTTGCTATTATTGGTCGCAACGGTGCAGGTAAATCAACGCTACTGAAAATCCTCAGCAGAATTACAGAACCAACAAAAGGCTCTATCCGAATTAAAGGGCGGATTGCTAGCTTATTGGAAGTTGGGACAGGTTTTCACCCAGAGCTTACAGGTAGAGAAAATATTTTTCTCAACGGTGCAATTCTGGGGATGAGTAAAACGGAAATTCAACAAAAGTTTGATGAAATTGTCGCTTTTGCAGAAGTAGAAAAATTTTTAGATACGCCAGTTAAACGCTATTCTTCTGGAATGTATGTGCGGTTAGCTTTTGCTGTAGCCGCTCACCTAGAGCCAGAAATTTTGATTGTAGATGAGGTGCTAGCAGTCGGAGATGTTCAGTTTCAAAAGAAGTGTTTGGGTAAGATGGAGGAAGTAGGTAAGCAAGGAAGAACAGTCATATTTGTTAGCCACAATATGGCAACAGTAACGTCTCTGTGTCAGAGAGCCGTTTGGTTGGTTAACGGTCAGGTACATGTGGACGGAGATGCAGAACAGGTAACTAGTAAGTATTTAGCCTACGGTTCGGAAAATTCAGGAGAAGCAATACTCACCAATAACCACGATCACAAATTTTGCTTTAAGCGAATCTCTTTACTCAACCAAAATGGACAAATTGCTTCCCTTTTTGACGTTCGAGAACCAATTAAAATTAATTTAGAATATCAGTTACTTCAACCGATTAGAGAGCTAGAAATATCGGTACAGATACATAACTCTTTGGGAGTTACAATATTTACTACTAACCGTTCTTCATCTATCGCTTCTAATGTTTCCTTAGGAAATCACATTGCCGAAGTTGAAATACCTTCTCTTTTCCTGGTGCCTAATATTTACAGTATTGATATCTTAGCCCATATTCCTAATGTTGAATTTATTTGTCGTCATCAATCCATCATAAATTTTGAGATTGAGGAAACTGGAA
>Ga0209512_1001406_pt1 | contig 29778 bp, 31 predicted proteins | sample frozenSSSSmetaG_FD_184142 | JGI IMG/M metagenome (GOLD analysis project Ga0209512, IMG submission 184142) | Glacier valley bacterial and archeal communities from Borup Fiord, Nunavut, Canada, to study Microbial Dark Matter (Phase II) -... | ecosystem: Environmental > Aquatic > Freshwater > Ice >...
ACTACCCAGAGGGCAGCATTGACGATCGCCGATTTAGTACTGCTTCCTTTACCCCCTCGCGGTCCCGATATTTGGACTTTGGATAAAGTAGCGGAATTGTTGGAGGAAGTGCGAACCGTGAATCCAGCACTTTTAGCTTGGGCATTCTTGAATCGGGCTGATGCCAGTGGGACGGACAACACTGAGGCAATGCAGATGATCGCCGACACAGAGGGTATAGATTTAATTCCGCCGATGATTGGGGATAGAAAAGCATTTCCCAATGCCCATACTCAAGGGCTGAGTGCAATCGAAGTCAAGAAAAGCGACCCCAAAGCAGTCAAAGAGTTAGAAGAACTATATCAATACTGTTTTAGTACTAAAATAGTATCAAGTAAGAATCAAGAAAGTACTAAATGACCATCAAGAAACCAGTCAGCCAAAAATCATCAACTGAGTTCGAGAAAATTGAGCGAGTGATTAATGCTGGTAGTCCACCTGCTCCAACAGCGGAGATGCCCTTATCAAAGGAAATAAAATTCCAGATGGTAATTCCCCCTGAATTATGTCAGGCAATCGATGAGGCGAGAAAACTGACCAAAACCAGTCGTCGGGCATGGTTATTGCAAGCCGCGCAGGAAAAATTAGAACGAGAGGGTAAGTTATAAATAATTGCGCGTTCGCACGCTCCTTCATTTGACTATTGACTACTCATCAATAGTGTTCCACTTGTTCCCAGCAAAACGCTTAGAATTAACTTTAGTGTATTTTTCGGTGTGGCGGATGTCCCGGTGCCCCAAAAATTCCTGAATAAACCGGGTTAGGATAAAAACAATGTATCAAGTGACAATTGTGTTTAATACTGGTGGCTTTAACCGTTTCTCAATCCCTGTGATACCTCGTGTTGGTGAAGAAGTAGCGATTGTTCATGATAATGGAGAACAGGAGGTTTACAAGATTACTAAGGTTAAACATCGCGCCTACAGCTGTGGAATAAAAATGGATGAGTATGCCCATGAAAGTGCTGCTATGATTTGGGGTGAATTAGTTGACTTGGAAGGTCGTCCACCCTTCACAACTTAACACTAACCCGCACGCGTTTGCCCTACTAGTCAACGTAAAGTTACGGTCACTGAAGCGGAGGAAAATCTGTTTGAAATATATAAACTTCATGCACCAAACCCTTATAAAATGTGAACCTGAAAAAGCCCCTCTAGAATCGCCTATAAGGGCTTTGATTTTGATAGGTGGCGTCAATGCGCGTTTAACTCATCAATCTTGCTATTTTGTGCTTAAATCTTGAAGCTGTTGTTTAGCTTTTTGGTTTAATTCAACATCATCGTTTAATTCCCGGATTTTCTTGAAATCTTCTATAGCTTTATCTTTACGACCCTTATTTTTGTAAGCTGACTCTCGGGTGTAGTAAGCATCTGAGAAGTTAAGACTAAGTTTAATGGTGCAGCGGACGGTTGAGAGCCGCCTGTGGAGTTGCCGGGGTCATCAGCGGAAAGCTGATTGGGAACGTTGGGCATTTTTCATTTTTATCGGTGAGGACGAGACTAGCTAGCGATTGCCACCTTTCAAGAACTGAACATCATGAAAAAAGAAAGAAAAGCTTATTTTACCTGCCAACGGTTAAAAAAGCGTTAACATAAGCAGATTCTATAGTTTTTGACGTGCTCAACGAATCTATAAGGGTTGTAGCTGTTATGACGTATAAGTTTTGATTAATTGCCGCCAAGCCAGATCGCAACATTAACGGGATTGCAAGACTTTCAGTGTGACAATCAACGAAACCGCACTTTCGTGTAAGATGCGGTAAGAAGAGAGATGAATCCCCATGAAAGTCAACGGCAACGGGCAAGGCAAAATCTTAACCACAGACGAACTGCGGTTACTATTTACGGATGGATTGACGAATCCGCGCGATCGCGCTCTATTTGGCATTTGTCTTTACACTGGTTGCCGAATCAGCGAAGCTCTAGCACTCCAGACTACTGATATGAAGTCTGGGACTATCACTTTTAGAAAATCTACCACGAAAGGTAAGCTTAAAACTCGTGTGGTGGATATCCAGCCAGGTTTTGCAGAATTGCTGGCTGATTATCAACCTCCCGAAGGGGCGTTGTTTCCTGGTTTGCGGGGTGTGACGGAGCATTTTACACGGTTTGCAGCTGACAAGATTCTTAAAGATGCCTGCAAGCGTGTTGGTTTGGTTGGTGTCAGTACTCACTCGTTTAGGAGAACTGCCTTAACAATGATGTCGAGTGCTGGAGTTCCGTTGCGTCACATCCAGGAAATTAGCGGTCACAATGACTTGGGGACTTTGCAGCGGTATTTGGAAGTGACACCAGAGCAACGGAAAAAGGCTGTTTCTGTGATTGGGTTTTAGTAATCTGTATATTTCACTAACTTGACATTTTACAAAAAACAAACTATAACTTGTGATATCATCAGATAATATAATTGTATAACTATAACTAAAAAAATAATTTGTTAATTTTCGGATGTTTGTATGCTAATCTGCATATGCAAGCGGAAGCACTAGTGCGACAATTTTTTACGCCTGGGGTTTTTTGATCTGCTTAATTCTTGATGAACGTCACAGCAGACGAACATCAGAAAGTCAATAAATTTATGATCAGTTATAAACTGGCTAACCCCAAAGTAGACGAGGATTATTTAAGATTTTAATTAATCAAAACTAAATACTTTGGTTACAAAACTTGAAACAAGACTTGTAAGTATTTCACAAAAGTTGCTATTTCTATTTTGGTATGCTCTTTTTTTAACATCGTTTCAAGTTCGTCAGTCTTTTATTAAGACAACAGCCTATGGATATTAATGCTTTCGTCGATTGTGGCTTTTCTCCTGGAAGTGAGTTTTGTGTAAAATTTTTATCCAGCAAAGAATTTACTGTTGATATTCTGCAAGAACTAATTTTGTCAGGAAAACGAAACTTAAGAAAACATGAAGTCGCCTCAAGAGTGGCTGATGCGTTTGAAAAAGGTAAATTAACCTCTGATAAAATCTTGCTTGCATATGTAAAGCAGCCTAGAATATGGTTAAGTATAAAAATAGGTTTACATCTTTGTACTCCAACTCTTAATTCTCCTGCATTACTATTGAGTGAATTTGGAGAAGAAGGCTGGTATGGTCCTATTCAAGAATCAAATCAAAAGAAAAAATGGTACATAAGAACTTATAAAAGTATCGATTATCTCCTGACAAAAAGCGGGGGTACAAGTCAGATAAATTCACGAAATATTAGGTGGTCTATTATCGCGGAAGTGACAGAAAATTATGTTGCTCTATCCTGGGATGGATTTACTTTTAGTCCAACTGCTCAAGAACGTGTAGAGAGTACTCAATTTCCTTTTTGGCAGCACATACCTGGTTTCTTTGATGAATTAGCTAAATATTGTGATGGACAATGGAAACATCCAAATCTTCAAAAAATAATTTTGCATGATATGTGGGATAAATATCTTAATAAATCTCCCTATAGATGGAAGCACCTACGTGTTAGAGCTGAAGCTTCTGGACTAGTTATAAATGCTCATAGTGCTGGAGTGCAAGAAGTAAAAGTAGAAGGATTACAGGCTCTATCACGGCATATAGCTAAGTCAATTTTAAATAAGCTGGACTTGGTTGGTGATACAAATAAAATAGAGGATGTAGAAGACGCAATTTTATTAATACTCATAAAAGAATGGGGGACAAAATCTTACGAATTTCAACTAGAACGAGAAGTAGTCTTTGATGATATAGAGCTAGATAGGTCAGATAAATATCAATTGGAAAATCTTTTTAAAGCACACTGCTATTTTGGACTAAAACCCAACTCCACAACTCAAGATTGTCTAGAGCATTTAAAGTGCATTAAGGGGTATTATGGTGGTAGTATTGGGGCTCTTGAGTTTCTATTGAGGGAACTAAGACTTTGAGGCTATAGGTTATGACTAGCTTCATGTTAAAAGGAAGTTTAGACTTCCTATCTGAAAAGCACAAGGCAGAACTGAGCAAGCATCTTAAGGCATGGACAACAGTCATGCCGCATCAACTTGCTGTCTGGTTGGGAATAGAATATTCTGAAGCTCTTGCTGTCTTGTCCGTTCTCGAAGCTAAAGGGCTTTGTGAGATGAAACTTCTTATTTACCACAACTGTGAACCTGACGTTCCAGTAGGGGCAATTCCGTTTGGTAAAGGTTTTCCTAATTTACCTTGGACTTGCCAAAATTGTCATAAAAGTGTAGACAATAATGATGAACTATCTTTTGATTTAATGGCAGAGTTCAAGCACCAAATAGAATTTGTTTAATTAATAGAGATGCTTTATGCAAAGTCAAGAGCAACTTATTCAAACAATAATTAACGCGCTAGAACAACTTGAACCAGATGATCCAGCAGCAAATAACTTAGCTTCTTATTTGTATATAGCAGACGAAAAACTTTCGGATTATTTAGATAAATTATATAACTACACGCAGTCAACAAAGCCGACACTTAAGCAAACACAAGAAGCAGGAAAACTATTAGAACAGATTGTTTTACTAGTATTTAAAGGATTACAGGGTGTCCAAAGTATCAAAAGCTTCCAGTCCGCAGGTCCTCAATATGACTTGTTAGTCAGTGGGGATAATCTTAGATGGTTAACTGTTTGTAGATTGCTATACCTTAATACAGATAAAAGAGATATTGTAGTTGAAGCAAAAGCAACAAAGTCTTCTTTACCTGATAAGCAATTTGCTCGTTTATGTAGCATCATGGATTTAAATCTAACAGGTTCTGGTGTTGGTATTTTCTTTACGCTCAATGGAGCAACCGGTTTTCCTAAATCTGGGAGTTCTAGACAAAGAGCAGTTAGCGATTGTAGACTTCGCCAAATAATTTTTCATGCTAAAACAAATAAAATGATAATTGTTCTGGACAAAAACGATATATTTGAACTAGGTAAAAATGGCACTCTAATCCAAATTATTATCCGCAAAATCAGAGATTTATTTGAACTAAGTGGTTTACCAACTACTCCTGCTGAAGAATTTTCTGAGATAGACTTACCGATACACTTGAAATCTCTTTACGATTCTTCTAGGCATTGAGCCAGGGTTCTAAAAGGCGTAAAAGTAGCGCTGACAAATTTTGCCGCCATACACAATTTAAAACTCTTGTGGTAAAAGAGCTACAGAAATAAAGTTGGGGTTAGTTAAACTAAGTAATTTCCTTACAGGAACCACTTAGTTTAACTAACCCTAGTTCCGATACCACTCATACCACTCTTAATAACCATTTTCTAATTATTACATTTGTTTTGTATAATTAGTAAATCTTAGAAATTCAATTTAATAAACTACTTCAATTATGATGGAACCAAAACCAGAAAATCAAGTACAAAAAGACCATCTAAAGCAAGATGATTCATTGAAGCAAACAGTCCATGAAATAGATTATGGAGGAAGTTTTCAGACACATTTGTTAGAACAGTACAAAATATATGTTGAAATGGCGGATCGGGTTAGTGCAAGAAGATTGCAAACAGGAAGCTTTTACATATCTTTGCTATCTGGCTTGCTAGCAATAATATCTATAACTGGAAATAAAGCATTATTCGATGGTTCTCAAAAAATTGTACTTTTTTCTATTTCATTACTAGGCATAGCGCTGTGCTGCCTTTGGGGCGCGAACATTAACTCATACAAACAACTTAATTCACTAAAGTTTAAAGTAATTCATGAAATGGAACAGTTTCTACCTTTCGCTTGTTATGAAAGAGAGTGGCAGTTTCTTCAAAAAAATCAAAGTGGTAAAAAATATTTTAGATTAACTGCGCTTGAACAGTACATACCAATTGTCATCGCTATTCCATATCTTCTTATATTAATTTATTCTATTATACAACTGATAAACTAAATTTTAGAAAAAATGGAACTATCTCGAAATACTATGAATATTAAGCTACTCTTCGCTCTTGATATTAGTTTCTAAATCCAAGAAGGAAGCTAGAGCGCTATGTATTTTATATCGATTTGTCCCCAACCTCTTAGCTCGTCTTCTTATAACGTCTTCATTTTCAAATCCATATTCGTATTTGAATTCATTATTTTTAACTTCTCTACCAATAACAGAAATGGAAGCAAGAAAATCGATAAAACTTTCAATTTTATCTTCAGAATGTGATTCTATTTTAGACTCTTCCATGCTTAACATAATATCCTGTTGAGTAACAATCTGAGGAAGACCAGCAAAAGTATATAAAAAATTTTTTATGTCTACTGTGACATTACTTTCTACAAGTATTACTTGAAAAACCCAAGCAGAATAATCTTCATAAGCAGATTTCACGTCTTCTTCTTGAATAGAGTCATGTTTTCTGCGATTTGCTAAATTTAATGCTTGCCCAAAGAAATATATTAAATCTCTAGGTCTTGGCATTATTCTTTCAAAAAGATATTTTTTAACAGGCTGTCCATCTATTGAATTAACTATATAACTTTCCCATAGGTCTTCCACACGAGCGTCATTCCTTGTATTGAGTTCAACAAATCTATTTTCAATCACACCAAATAAAATTTCTGAATCATTCCATTGTAGATTTTGATATCCTAACTTATCCGGTTCCGGATATCTTTCTCTCACATATTTAAATATGTCACTACGGAGAAAAATGGTAAGGTTAAAACCAATTGTTTTTTGGCTTTCTTTAATTCTAACTTTTGACAAATCCGTCACTATTCTTCTCGCTACATTCAGCAATCCTAAAATCCATTTTGCCTGAAGCTCAATTTTTTTACTTTTCTCCCAAGATTGATCTAAATTATCAATTAAAACCACAATCTTTTTTTCTCTTTCTTTTTGAAAAAGTTCTCCTAGCATCTCTTTCGCACGAGACAAAGTACCCTCATGAATTAGTTCAGAAACCTTGACGCTAAAATCTAAAACGTTATTTTTAACAGTCGGTTTGATATCTGAAAGTTCTTTAGCTATTCGCCGGCACAAATCTTGACAAAATACATCAGAATTGTTGTCAACAAAACTAAGAAATTTTTTTTCGATCTCCGTATGAGATGCTAAATGCTTTATTTTGATTTTCTCATAAAGAGATCTGATTATTTCAGTATAAATAATTAATTTCCAAATACTTTCTACTACATAATTTTGTTCGTAATTTTCAGGAAGATTTTCTAGAGAAAAAAGTAAACCATCTATTTCAAAAACTACTGGCTGTATCTGACATACATGGTTTATTGAAGTCTGATTTAAATGTTCTTCTAAAGCATAAAAAGTAGCTGTTTTTCCTGAACCTTTTCTACCAATCACGATATTACAATCACAATTAACTAAGTCTTCCAAACTAAAAATATCAAGATAACACTTGTCAGTTCCTTTTTCATTTTCTGCAACATACTGTCCGAAGTTTATATTTTGTAAGTCGTGTCGTTTTTTTACTCTGTTATCATTCGTTTTTCTATTACCTGAGCGTTCTAAATTCTTAAAAAATGTTATCGTTTTATCTTTAACAAGATGCAAAAATGGATTGATTAAATTATCTAAAGTTTTTTGATCTCTATATCTTACTAAAAAATCTCTATAATCTATAGGTATTTCATATAAATCTTCTGATGTTGGTTCATCTAAATCTTCAACTACCATCTTTAATTCGCGTCCCATTCCATAAGCTAATCCACAAACTAGAGAACACTTAGCATTTTGATTTGCATACTTTTCTCTACCAGTTGATGAAAACTCAGCAAGTACAGCAGGTACATTACTTAATTGCTCTAAATACCAACTAAGACTTTGAAGTGGACTTTCTGATGCATCATCTACTACACAAGGAACTGAAAAAGAATTGTTTACTTTATCTAAAATTTTTCGACTAAAATTGGTATCAATTTGGCTTTTCAAATAAAGTAATGGTTTACCATCATCACTTAATTTTATTTGTCTTGTTAATTCTTCAAAAGAACCAGTATTTTTTTCAAAAACTTTTTCTTTTTGAAATGATTCTACTATTTTATCGGAATTTATATATTTAGTAATTCCCAAACTTTTCAGGAAAAACAGCTCTTTATATCTATTCAAGGATTCAGTAATAGTTGTATCTATAATAAGAAAGATTGGCTTATCCTTGCCTATCGCATAACCTAGCTCAAAAAGTACATTATCACTCATTCCGGTCAAGTCAGCACAGAAATATTTAGCTTCATCAATTGCTTTGGTAACATCATTAATTATCAAATTACCATTTACAGCATAGTCCCTCCACGAACGTATAGATGTTGGAATTCCTTGATTCTTATTGATTTTGACAATTGCCTCTTCTATACAATCACCCGATGCTGCTGGGCGACCACTATAAGCAAAAAAACCATTTTTCATAAAAACTGTATTCCTCAATACTAAATTAAATTAGACTTACTTTCGCTTAGTATTTAAGCATTTTACATGTTCGTCTACATTAAGTAATTGTTATCAATTTAACAAAATCTTGTCATAACATTGAAAAATCTATAAAATCCCTTCAATGAAAAGGAGATGCAAAAATTTTAGGATTTCAGGCACTGATCGCCGCTCTCAATCTGTGTTCACAAATTAGACGTCAAAAGTGTCACAAGATTTAGGTTTTTCGGGTACATTTTTAACACTCCAGACGGGGTGGGGCGGTTTAAAAAGTAGAGCATAAGTCTGCCACCTCTTGTAATGTATATACAGGTTTAATACCTAATTTATTAACAGTGATATCAATTAGTGAAAAATAATTAGCTAATGTACATTACAGGAAGTATTTCCAAATAGCAAGTGTTTTCAACGAAGAGACTTAACACTATCGCAGAGAAACGCGATCACAACCATCTTTGCAGTGGTATAGTTCATTACAATATTGGTTGGTGCTTAAGAAAAATTTCTGCTAGACAGTGAGGTTAAAGGTAGGGCATCTTATTGACAGCCAACACCTAGATCCTAAAAGTTATTGAGGTGAAAGCGGCTGTCAACAAGATGCTTATCTCCTGCTGTGTCTGTGAGACTTTAGCTCGGCATATGGCGATTTGGCTTAATATAGTTTTTGTGACATTGCCAGAGTGCGTCCAATGACTGAAGCCAAATCAGAAATCACCATAAAATTCTCAGAGTTACCCGCCGCCAAAGATCTACCAGACAAAAAAGTTCAACTTGAATTTACCGATCAGAACGGGCTGACCTTCACGGCGATCGTCAATGGTAAAGGTTGGCGCAAAGCTTCAACTCAGGCGGCGGAGTTTGAGAGTTGGGGCGGCGTAGTATCAGGCAAGCTAGGTAAAACTGAACTCGGTTTACAAGTTCTAGAGGCAGGGATTCAGGTTTTTGAGAAGCAAGCCAAGCCACCAAAAGAATCAGACTCAACATAAACACTCAGTTCTAGATCGCGAGATCTTCGCGATCATATAAGTATTCCTCAAAAACTAAAGTATATTTTTAGACAAGTAGCTATCAGCGAGAGATATTTTTTCTCAGTTTCCATCCAGCATGTGTTTGGCAGCCGCTTTAACCTAATTAATTTTTAGGATCTGAATGTCGGCTGCCAAACATATGCACCACCGATAGGCAAATAAACTAGCGAGAAAGTCCTCGGCGCTGGCTTTGAGAAACTTTTTCGGCTTCAACTTGGTATTGCAGCTTTTTGAGCAGATTTGACACCTTATCCCAGTGCTCAAAATCTGTTGTCAGAACTTCACCGATATTAAGTATAGAGTATTCATAACCATGTTGATGCTGCTTTTTCTTTACCTCCACCCGGAAAATCTCTCCGCGCTCATCTGAGTTATATATGAATTGATTCCCTTCCTTTCTTAGCTGGCTCACTTTAAATTTGATTTCTGAATGTTCACCATACTGCTCCCCCCAATGCTTCATCAGAGCTTTAGCGATGGGCACGGCATAATTTACTAGTTCAAAAGCAAGTTTCTGTTGTGCCTGATGCTCGGCGCTGTCTATACTTATTGCTCCTAACCGCTCATCTAACACTGATGGAGTTAAATATTTATCGCCCTGAGCAAAATGCGGCTTTTCTTTTGGTAATGACTTCGGCTCCTTCTGCTCTCCTTTCATTAACTCTTTGGCAACTAAGACTAATTGACTTGCCTCATCTTGAGTCCATCCGATTGAACTTGTCATCAGAATTTCTGTAACTTCCTGCTCTGTTCTCTTCTCTTGAAGTCCTCGTATCGCAATTTTTTTATCTTGGTCAATCACTAATAAATTCTGCAATCCAGTACCGTAATGATGGTATAACTCTGCTGATTGTTGTGCGGTTAATTGACGCTTATTTTTTACTGCTGCATCAGTGTTAGCTTTAAATGTAGGTAGGTCATCTGTCAGTATATTTGCTTCAGAACTAATTATTACTTGCTGTTTATCCTGCCGTAGAGGGACAGTCTCTAGCATCTCAGTTAAGGCTTTAATTTCTGAGTCATCCCGTTTTGGGTCGTAGCTTACCCCTAATTCTGACTGAAGTTTATTAAACGAGCATTTATATTTATTTAAGTTTCCCCCCTGCTTCCAGAGCATTCGAGGGGAATTATCTTTGTTAACGGAACCAATATCAATCCCAAATTTAATCCCTCTTACTCCACCGTGGCTATAGTAGCTGACGATAGATTTAACCTGATGTTCTGACCATAACCGCTCAATTAGTTGGGGCATCGTTGGTTTATCTGCCGCTACTGTATCAATGGCACGGCGCATTATTTCTTCACTGGGAAGCCCTAATTTATCTACCAAGTCTCGTTGATTGCGGGTCATAGCTTTCCGCTTACTTTCCCAACTACTCTGCACTTGAGTTAGGTTAAATTCCCTTTCCAACACTCGGGCTGAATGTTCGGAGTGGGCGAAGTTGTTCCAAGTGCGAATAGATTTACCATCTAGATTATTAACCCGCGAGGCGACGATGTGGGTATGGTCGTGTTTTTTGTCAGAGTGCCGCGCTATAAAAAAGTCATAGGCTGGCAGTTGATTAGCTATAAATTCGTCAGCTAGCTGATTTAATTTGGCGTCATCTATCCTTTTATCTGGCTGTTTAACTTGGGATTCGTCACCTGTAAGGCGGGATAAAACGACTACATTAGCCAGATGACGTTCAGAAAGTTGAGTGATTTCGTTATCATTCATTGCTCTATCAGTTTTAGGCAATGACAGCATTAAGTGATAGCAAGGGTCTTTGAGTTGGGGGTTAAGGTGGGCAGATAAAGCGAACTGTTCCACTAGTTCATCTGTAGTTTTACCGTACATATTTCCGCCAATAATTTGACCCTTTTCTTTCTCTAGCACATACCTCGTAGTCCCCCGAAATGATTTGTTAGCTTTGGTTTTAGTAATCATCACTGATGCCCGTTTTTAGTGTTTTTGTGGCAACCTTTAACTATTAAACTTTGAGTAGTAGTATCTGCATTAATTCTAACTTAATACCGTCCTGACTCAGTAAAAAACACTGTGTAGTAATCTGGTACATAATCATTAACGAGGCAGGTGACAATAAAATATTGGCTTTGATTTCTATAATTAATTGATAATATTTATGAATTTTATTTCGTTTATCTGGTGTCAAACACCAAATAATATAATTCAGTAGCCGAAAAATTATCAACATAATATTTGAGTTTAGGAGCAGCTTGCTTTCAGTTAATTATGCTACCTATAGTGTCTGATTTCCAAATCGCTACTGTCAGAAAACTTTCAGTATTGCGCTCGCCTATCTTAGTCAAAACGGGCTAATAATAATTTAAAGATACATCAAGATTGCTAACAGAAATCACCAGATAATTTATTGCTCCAAGTGTCTAAATACTCTCCCAAATTCAAAATTAATTTAGTGCATTCATTTAGCATCACAAAGTTTTGTGAGATTTAATTAATCTTTCTCCTTGACTAATGTTTGAGTAATTGACTGATGAGTTTGTGACAGGAGCACTGTCAATTCTTTGATTGTCTCCAGGTATTCTTTCACCTCATCACTTAGCGGTTGAATCCCAATTTTTACAGCTTCGTTGATTGCCCTGGTTTGCTGGTTCAGGTTGTTACCAATCTTTTTCAGCTCATATATAGCTTGTCGGTTAACCTCGGGGATAACTGGTTTGGGATGTGGCAAAGCATAATCAAATAACCTTGCTCTGATGTAATCGCTTTGCACCACTCCACTACACCGCTGCTCTAACCTAGCTTTCTCCTCATAGCTTACCCTAAAGGTCACAGTTATTTCTCGCCTTATATCCTTTTCAATCTCTCGATTGTTTAGGGCTGATGCTAGTTGATCGCTGAGGTTAGTCCGAGGGTCTATGGTAGTCATAAACTATACTTTAGTATGGCGATAACCGGGGGTTTGGGGGGCACCCCCAACAAGCAAACACGCCCTTTGAGCAGAGCGAAAAGTAGCACCGCAGGTGCGTTAAGGCGTATTGCTTGCCTCAGGAAGACGGAGTGCAGGCGAAAAAACTCGGAGTGGGGGAAGGCTCCGGGGCATAGCGACAGACCAAAGGCGACGGGACAGGCGGGATGACTCGGCATAACCACAACTCTGGGACAGTGGGTGATACTCGAATACTTTCTAGCGGGGGACTCGGGATACCAAGACTCCGGGACATCGCGATTGACTTTTAACCAGTATTTGGCAATGAGTAGTTACGCTCGTCCTTTTACCAGTTTACCTCAACCGCCAGTAAAATACACTCGGTTTTTCATTTGGAGAGGAGACACAAAAAAACTGTTTGTTTCTGTGGCGGTAACTTCTTCTAGAATAGAGTAATTTATCATCTCCGCCCATGTCCCGCAAAACTAAGACCGTTCCTCTCTCTAAAATTTCTGACATTCAAGCTGCTCTCAAAAAAAAGGCGGCTACTCCTAAAAATATATCATTGCAAAATCTGGTACACAGTCTCGCTAAACCTATCCAAGATATGTTAGACGCTGGCTATGGTTATGAGGATGTTTCTGAGGTGTTTCAAGGGCATGGGGTAGATGTCGCAGCCAGTGGAATCAGAACTTATCACCGCAAAGCTGTTACTACTATTGAGCAACTGGGGACTGAAACTTCCGCAGAAACATCGGCAGAAAAATCACCAGAATTAAACGGCTCATCTGAGGCAACACCACCCATAGAGCAAGATGCATCACTACCAGAGCCTGTAACTAAATCCTCTCCTACTACCTCTAAAACTACTAGGGCTAAGAAAACGCCGGATAGCGACAATATTAAATCCCAATTCAATCTGACAGACAGGAGTAGCCTATGAAGCGTATAGTCATGATTCTCGGTGGTAAGGGCGGGACTGGTAAAACTGCCTTTACCCGACTGCTGCTTGATGTACTGCATAATCGCTCCATCAATTATTTAGCTTATGATGCGGATACTGAGAATCCTGAACTATACGAGTATTATCATGAGTTTGGCTCAGGGGTTAATCTGCTTAACTTCCTGGAGGTGGCTGAGGCTAAGCGCTTTTTTACCGAAATCAAATCAGATTCGCCTGATGTGGTCGTAGTCGATATGCCGGGGGCATCGGGTAATAAAACCAGAGAAATTATTAACAAATTCGGGCTGTTTAAAATTGCCGGTGATTTAGGTTATCGGGTGACACTGGTTACTGTACTTAACCTGGGCTATTCGGTCATCACCAGTTTAAAGGCGATGGCTGAGTTTTGCGGTGCGCGGACAGATTATGTAGTGGTCAAGAATCTGTGCTGGGATAAGGGATTAGGTTTCCAGCGGTGGGACGATAGTAAGACCAGGGCTGATATCATTGAATTGAAAGGGGTAGAAATCGAACTGCCGGAGTTGGAGTACTCAACTTTTGACACTTTGACAGAGAAGGGTTTACCTTACTCTGCTGCCACTGAAGAGAATGGCTTTCCTTTTGGCGATTATCTATTGGTCAGTGGATTCTTAAGCCAAGCATCACCGGAAATTGACAAAGCATCTGACTACCTGGGGTTGCATCAACCAATCGTTAATTCATCTGTGGCAACTGAGCCGACAGAAGTAGTTAAAACCCAGGTTCGCAAGGGGAGAAAAAAAGCTGATGAGCAACAACTACAATAGCAACAGCCCTCATGATCTCATCTCTACAACTGAGCTAGGAGCAGTCAAAGAAGCACTCGGCAGACTCTACAAAGAATTTGAAAGTTTTAAGCTGTCACAGAAATCGGAACGTGAAAAAGATAGAGCGGAGTTACAGGCATGGGCACAAACGAATTTAATTCAGAACCAACTCCTCAACAAGGTGATGGCGACCAACGAATTGCTGACCAACGAGTTGAAGAACCAGGGAGTCTCCTGGAACGAGTTCGAGCAGAGCAACGAGAACTTGAAGTTAGAGTTAATTCGTTCAGTCGAGCAGTCATTGAGTTCTCAACGGTCGTCGCCAGCATCCGACAATCTCGAATACAAAGGATTGAAGAGCGAAATCAGCGGATTGAGGAATATCTTGACCCATCCCGAATCGGGAGTTCAAAAGTCGTTAGTCACACTCGGTCAGATGGTTCAGAGCAACAGAGAGCTAATCAATCTAGTCAACCTGAAGACAGACAATTTAAAAGGCGAGGTTTTTCTTTATAGACCTCACATGAAAACAGCGGCGGTTCTCTTTGGTTTTATGTCTTCTTTTGTTCTGTTTTTCGTGCTGAAATTTGTACCTGTCCATCTGTCCGATGACATGGAGGCTACTATTGATGAAACTTGGAATCGTTCTGGTTACAGCAATACTAAATTACAGCGAGTCGAAAAGCATCTTGGTACTGAACCAGCAAACCGAAAATAATTTATCAACTTGTCACCACCATATTTAAATCTATGGGGTGACAGTTTCATGCTCAAGTCAAGAGTGGACAACTAAAAAAATAGGCGGTTTAAGTGAAACGTGACTCCATTTATTACCAAATTTTTAAGCGCTTTCCTGAGTTAATTTTTGAATTTATTGATGAACCGCCTCTCCAAGCGCAGGACTATCGATTTGAATCAGTTGAAGTCAAAGAAACCGCTTTTCGTATCGATGGGGTCTTTTTACCTCCATTCGGTACAATACCCAGAATAATTTTTTTCGCAGAAGTTCAATTTCAAAAAGATGAAACTCTTTACCATCGCTTTTTTACTGAGTCACTAATGTATTTAAACCGGAATCAGTCTCAATACGATGACTGGTACTGTGTGGTAATTTTTCCCGAACGCAGTTTGGAACCAAGTGACCTAAAAACTCACCGAATATTTTTGAACAGTAACCAAGTAAAGCGTATTTATTTAAACGAATTGGGCACTTTTAATCAGCAGCCAATCGGTATTAATTTAATGCAGTTGACAATCGCTTCAGAAAAAGCGATGCCGGAGCAAGCTCGTCTGTTGATTGAACGAGTACAATTAGAGGAAACAGGCACACTGCCTAAAAACGAAGTAATAGATATTATTACAACAATTGCCGTATACAAGTTTTCTCAATTAACTCGTGAAGAGGTCGAAGCCATGTTGGGACTGAATATTGAAGAGACACGAATTTACCAAGATTTGGAACGTCAAACCAAACTCAAAGCGGCAGCACGTCTTTTAAACATGGGCTACAGCATCTCTGAAGTGGCTAAGGCAGTTGATTTATCAATCGACGAAATTACACCCCTAGCTTCAAATTCACCGAATCAATAAGAGCGATTTGCAATGATTGTCAGTTACTCCGGTTTGATACCAGTCACCTGAGGTCATTGCGGGCGGACATATTGCTGGAAATACTTGTAGTAACGTAGCACATACGGATTGTCGCGATTGGCTTGCTCTTCAATGAACGACCACCAGTTGCCTAAACCCACCTTCCGTAACAGTTTGGCGTACTCATGATACTCGTGTGGAACGTGTTCGGCTATCAACATACAAACCACACGAAGACGAATGCGCTCGACTTGTTGAAGAGTTAAGACAGTCCGCCGCAAAGCTCTAGCTGTATTGGACTTCATGATTTTACCGAATGGCATCCGTTCATCCTCTTCAATAAACTCAACTCCGATTTCAATGCACGCTAGATCACCTTGTTCAATTCCCTTAATAACTTTATCCATGACAGGATAAATCCAACGCCGCTGGTTATGCTCATGCATTTGTGGAGTAAGACTAAGCAATTGAGACACCTTCAAGCTGTGGGCATACGCAATATACCTTTGCTGTACCGCTTGCAGGCTCCAGCGTCCGGTTCCATTATAATCAATGGTGATTATCGTCATTTTGTCCTCATCAGAGAATTTAACCAGATCGAAAACAACATCAATCGCTTGGAACATGCCTGGTACTTTTTCTTGTCGCTATTGTTCTGGCTCAGATTCTAGTTGTTCAGACTCGGATAGTGGTTCCGGTTCGGCAATACATTTTTCTTAAGAACTGGCTCTTGAGGTTTCATGACAGTTTTTTGCACCTCTACTCTTGGTGCTTCACGTCCACTAAAATTACCTCCACGTCCACGTCCACGTCCACACTCGAGTATTATCTATTAATTACTGTTAGTGGACGCAGAAGAATCCTTGGCCAACCATGCCCGAAAGATTTCGTCGCGGTTGCCAATGGGAACAACACTGTAGAACCGTTGCCGCTCTCCCGTACCATCCCTGCCTAATAGCTGTAGTTTGTAACCAATTGACTTGAGTATTCGCCGGAGAATGACAATCGGGTTATCTTTCTCATTAATATTGGTGCCCAAAACTTTGATGATGTCTTTACGGTTAGCATGTACCAGTGCAAATAATTTTTGTAAATCTTCGTCATTGCCGCGAAAAGAGCGCGTACTGTCTAAGAGAGCCGGAATTCCCAGTAGTTCCAATGTGGCGATACTTACCCCAAGTTGACTACGGTTAAAATCTGGTAGAAAAAGTTGACCATTATGAACAGACTTACCGGCAGCACGTTGATCGCGTTCGCTCAAGAAAGGCTTGCCAATAGTCAAGAAATAGTGTAGACGTAGTTGAGAATACCAACCATCATCATCTAACTTGATGATTTCAGACGTCACATCAACTCCGTATATTTGTTGTGTACGATACTTTCGTTCCTGCCGTCGTTCGTCAGGTGTTTTCGATTGTTGTTGACTCAGTTTCTTAAACTCAGGCGCAGTTAAATGGGAAATATCAACATTCTCGATTGATTTGCACTCTTCTAAATAATTTTGCTGTTGATTTTCCGTCAATTCGCTCATCAATTGTTGGAGATCAGTGTGCTCAAGAGGTTGACGCGGATCTAAAATCCGATGTCCCTCAGCCTTCAAACCAGCAAGAACAGCATCACGGTAGTGACTCATCCCCGCATTCACCCGACAAGCCATCTTTGCCCAAATATTAATCGCGGTCTGGCTGACATGTACCATGTCCAAATCGATGCTCATCCCGGCATTTTGAAGCATATGAACGTTAGCCTTAAACTTATAATGTTCACAAGTCAAGAGGGATTTAAAATTAATCGCACCATTACCGATTTTACCCAAGCCGCGACGACCTACCCAAATGTGGCGATCGATATCTTCACGCACCCTCGACATGGATTGGCGGGAAGAGTTTTCAGGGGTAACGCCGTGTAAACAGCCCCAAACACTCGTAAAATGAGCTTTTAGATCAATACTGACACCAGTTTCAATCGCGGGAGAGGTGACGACAAGATCATAAGATGCCAGAATTTGATCTAGATTGTCGATACAAGCAAAAGCGGGATGGGTGGGGTCAGAGATCGTCTCTGAGTCAATCCGCAAAATTCTCAAATGTGGGAATTTATTTATTAGCCGCTTCTCAATATTGATCGTCCCCCATTTGGAGCGAACTTTTTGGCAGTGGGTAACGATAAACGGTTTACCACCGCGCTGAATATATTGCTCTAGAGCAGCAAACCAGGCGACAGGTCTAGTTTGGCTGTAGTGATAAACATTCCATCCAGTTTCTGGCTTCCAGGTATTCTCAACAATCCACGGTTCGATCTCAACACCTGCCATACCAAGTACAAACTCTATTGATAAGTCTGAGAGGTCAGCATCACTTAAAATTACCCGACCTCGCTTGCTGGTCAAGACATTGTGTAGTAGCTTTGATAATTGGCGGATGACTTCAACTCGGTGCTTTTGGACTTCAGTACTCGCGGAAAGAGTGTGCCAAATAACCTGTTCAGATTCATCAATAATGACGAGGGCATCTTTCCAATCTTCAGCGTTAAATCTCGCTTGGGAATTCGGGTGTAGACTATCTACACAAAGGGAATAACCAAAGATTGCGCCAGTTTCACTGTCTCGAACCTCAGTGATATAGGGGATACCCACTCTGTCACCAAGCATGTGTCCTAATTGTACTCGGTGAGTTAGCAGTAAAACCGGCTGACCATTGCGAATCGCCTCTTGAACAATCTTTACAAAAGATTCTGTTTTCCCCGTGCCTTTGCCGGATTTTATTCCGACCAGTTTGGCATGATCAGGGATTTTCAACTCGGACAAGTAGCGCTGGTTTACCTGCAGTGCTCTCGGGTATGTTAGTCTGTTGTACTGCTTAACAGTAAACTGTTCAATCGTCAGGGGGTTTTGATATAATTTATCGAAATCGCCACCCGCTACTAGGAAATCGTCAACGCCTTTTTCTGGTCCCGGCAGCTCGATAATCTGAACTAAACATCCTCTATCAGATAACAGTCTTGAAGTTTGAGTGATCGCAGTCGCTACATTTTTGATTGTCTTCGGTTTGAGATCGTGGTCAAAGCAGATCAAAAACTGGCGATCGCTTGTCGCGAAGTGTTGTAAGTCAGGAATCAGGAACGACTGACCGAAAGTAGAATCAAAATCATATTTTGGTTTGCGGTAGCCAGCATTGACACCGGGTAGAGCGATCGCCGCAAAACCAATACTTAGAAGGCTTGCAGCTTTTTTAACACCTTCACAGAGGATAATGGGGACGTTATATTTTAAGACCCACTCCCAAAAATCGCCAGAGCGATCCTCTTCGGATATGGGAATGTTGTGGCGATCGCTTACTTTCTGCCAGAGATGGAAAGGCATTTTGAGAAGTAATGCCCGTGTAGATTCTTTATAGGGGTGTTCATATTTGATAAATTTGGTGCGGTCGTCAAATTGGTGCCTAGGTTTATTTGGTTTGAAGCATCCCCAGTCCATCCGCTTATAGCCATTGAGCGGATCTACTCCAGCACACCACCAGCCACCATGTTCAAGGTGGCGATATTTCTTGAGGTCATGATCTCTCAGCCTTCCTTCGTTCCGCCGTGAGATGTGCTCGCTGTATAGTAAATAGTCATAACCCTCATTTCCAATCAATGAGAGAAAATTAAGCTGTATTAGAGCTGTGTCGATATTACTTGCCAGCCACTCATACCAGTGAGCCTCTTCTATGTCTTTCGGGCACTCTTGGCTTAATCCCTCGTTTTTTGGTAGAGATAGGGGATTAACTGTAGTATTTGGGGCGGAGACAATTTCTATAAATTGTCTGATTTCTGGAATATTTACGCTGAAAGCTTTGGTTTTTTGCATTTTTGGGTTTCTCCTGGTGTAAGGAGCAACCCTTTAGGTTTTCGGGGTCAAGCCTGGTTTATGGGCTTTTATGTGTTATTTGTTGCCACAATTGCACGATTTCGAGCTACAATACATTAAAATAAACAGTGAAATTTATAAGAACAGCTGGCTGTTCTTTTAGGATGCCATGACGACTACTAATCGTCTTGGGTTTGTAGCGGTTGAAATCGTTGCTTGTCCCAAATGGAGCTAAAGGATCGCCATCTTTTTTTACCTATAAATTTGGCTTAGCTTACTAGAGTGTGTTTTTGCATTATTGAGAAGTAAAGGACACTTTGTTTATACTAATCGATAGGTAATCTTAGCATACAGCTATTATATATTTACACTCACTATGTTTGGTTTGCAAATAAAGCCGGAAGATTGTTCTCTACTTGGACTAGAAATTTTCAAGTACATGGAAAATACAGGTCTTAGTATGCGTTCAATGGCAAAACAGGCAAGCATTTCTCAGCCAGGGTTAAGGGGGATGATCCTAAAGGGCGGAAGTCCTACGGAGAGTAGTATTATTAGGCTGGCGAGTGCCATGAGTAAACATCCTACAGAGCTTTTTCAATTGGTCTACGAAGAAAAAATTCGAGAGCTGGCTGAACCTGATGCTATAGATCGTCTAATGACTTTATTTATGGATATGTTTGAGGCTCTCCAGAAATGGGCGGGTCAGTTGCCCGAACAAGAAAAGCCATCAGATTATAAACTCCTAGATAAAGCCCTGAAAACTATTAAGTCTCTTCAGAATTAACAGCTTTAGCCATTTGCTGATGCACTGCTGGTACCGTTGCGATTGTTATCCGGTTGGTAGGCATTAAAAAAATAAACACCATGTGCGTCTGAGTTTCCGTTACGGTAGGCAACAAGAGGATCGCCCCAGCCTAGCTCTAGCACCGTTGAGTGCATGAAGCCTTGTTGGCAGTTGAGGAGCTCGGACACATCATCTAAGGAAGCCCAATTACAGCGCTCTGCCAGTTGTAATATATCTTTGTCGGTAACAGCCTGACTGTCGGTGCTTTCGGTTGCCTTGACTCGCTGCCAGCCTTCGGTTTGGAATAACCATTGTTGAATTGCTTTGAGCTTTATTGCTACTGTCATCAGTCGTACTTCTTTTTACAATTTTCCGGCAACTGTCTTTCTGACTCGTCCAACTAATCGGAGTAACCTACGTGCTTCTTTGCCTCAACTCGGTGGACTACTACCGCCGTTACGATTGATTAAATAATCTAGAATCCGTCTGTTTTCAGTCTGAAGTCCTCTCATAAAAGCACGGTCTTCATCAGCTTTAGCGCGGTCTTGATCAGCTTTAGCGCGATCGCGTTCAGCTTCCTCCCACAATTCAACAATCCGATGAGCAAAATCAGCCGCACTGGCTTGTGCATCTTCATCCAGATGGTTAACTTTTTGAGTTAATTGCCCAATTGCGGCAGTGTTACTTTTTTGCTGTTCGGCAATTTGCGCGAGCGTAGAATTGGTGCTCTTCTGCTGCTCGGTAATTTGTGCAAGCGTGGTATTAGTGCTCTTCTGCTGCTCGGTAATTTGTGCAAGCGTGGTATTAGTACTCTTTTGCTGTTCAGAAACTTGATCTAATCGTGTCGCCGTCGTTTCAAGAATTCGCTCAATTCGGTTTAGTCTGTCGTCTGTCGGGGTCATGACGCCTTCTTATCTTTTTTGGGTGAAAGAGATTCTTGCTGTTTAGGGTTAGTTTGGACAATTGTTTTGTCTTCATCCTCCATTTCTGGCGGAATTTCTATACTTTTAGATTTTAATCCCTCCTTAATTAGATACAACATCTGCTGGCTAGCTGTACGTGATTCTTCCTTTGCCATCCGATAAATAAGTGAGTAAATACTGTGAGGCATCGTAACAGCTGTTCGCTTCCCTTTATATATCCCTTGTGGCATTAGTGTACAATCCATAACCGTTAGTAGCAACATATAGATTCTACCTATACTATTTGCAAAAAACATCAGCAACACTAATCAGCTAGTAGTTGCTACTTTTACCTACTTGTTGTTACTGTAGTGACAACGACGTAAAGGGTAATTGAACCGACCCAAAGCGACACGCACACATCGGAAGAAAAGAAACTTAAATCATTACCTTTCTCACACTCCTTGCTGGGAAATGCAGAAGGGTGGAAGCCTAGAAAATACACACTTTTTTAAACCTGCGTGATTAGCACGAGCGGCTAAATTACCGCTCTTATTAGCCAAAGTAGGAAGAAATAATGCTGACTCAAAACGTCAAAGAGCGAAGAGAAACTTCACTATTACGTCGTGAAGTACTTAGTCTAGATGCAGGTAACAGAACTACTCAGTACATCAATGGTGATGGCGAAGCAGTCACAGTCCCAAGCGTGATCAAAACCTTTGAGGATTGGGAAGATTTGCCCAATGGTTCAGATGAGTCCCCAGTGATTCAAATCCAAAACGAGGATTTTCAAATAACAGAATCATTTGTAATTGGAGAGGAAGCACGGATACAGAAGGGTAAACCCGCCTACGCCTACGACAAAATCAAGATGGCGAAATACTTAGTTTATGCAGCACTTGAACCATTTCCTGAAAAGACCGTAATTGCAGTAGACCGCTTGTTAATTGCACTACCCGACAGTCGCAACGCCGATTACAGCGCCGTGCTGCGAGAACTAGAGGGGACACACAATTTCATCCGCAACAGTCAAAGATTAGTCGCATCTATCCGTAAAGTAGAGCTAATTGATGAAACAAAGGGTGCATACGCTTATGCCATCTTTCATGAGCTATTTCAACGACCCAAAGACAAAATCAACGGAATTTTAGATTTAGGTGGTGGGACAGTGATTGGTCGTTTGTATTCCCCAAGTGGGCAACCGCTTCGCTCTTATGACCTGATTGAGAAAAAAGGTACGTTTGCACTGGCTAACAAGATTGCTTCGGCGATACAGCGGCAACTAACCGAACGCTTGGAGCCGTCGCAGATTATGGATGCAATTGCGAATAGTTCTTACACTACTGACTCAGGTGTCAACTTTGCCCAAGTTTTTGATAAGTGTCGAGAAAGCTGGGTTGAAGATATTCGCGCTTCCGTGAGGGTGGCTTGGGCAGAACAGTTTAAGGAAATTGGTGAAGTACTACTTGTTGGTGGTTCTGCACCATTGGCTAAAAGTATTCAGGAATTTACTAAAAACCGTTTTCGGATGGTGTCAAATTATCAAACAATTTCAATTGAGGGAATGCAACTGCTATGAGCAACACGAGTGCGCGAATAGTTCTAAGAAATGGAGCGTTTGAGCAGGCGAATAGAATTCTTAAAGCGACCCAAAAAGGAAGCCTTTCAGAATTGGTAAGTGACCTGCTGTTTAGATATGGCGACCACTTTGCAAGTACTTGGAAGTACTCGGGGTGTGAGTGTAGTCAAGCAAATCGCCTCAATGAAGCAAATCCCATTCTTCAGCCTTCACCCATTGCAGGTTTAGCAACAAATCTTGACGAACCACTGAATTTTTAAGAGCGATCGCCCCTCCGACCAAGAAAAAGCGATCGCCCCCAATGGGATGTGTCTATGCCGCAAAAAACATAAACAACACAAGGATTCTAACTCATGTCTGACTTAACAATTTTCTCCGACGACAGCACTAAACCAGAGTGGAAGCTCAGAGTCAACGAAACAGATAGCGAACTGGCTGACATCAGAACTTATCACCTCAATTCTTACGGCGAGACGAGAGATTTAGCGGCGGGGATTTTAGCGGATTGTCCGCAGACCGACTTAACAATTTTTTACAATGAGTCGCCTCAAGTGACCAATCCCTTTAGCCTCTACGACGACATTGACGATATGCCGCATCCTCTTGCAGCTGGTCAGTTGCTCGGTGCGTTGAGTGGCTCCGTTGAGCCAGATGTTCTGTGGGCATTGACACACGCAGACTTTGACGCGGTTGAATTGATTGGCGATGAGGCTACCCGCGCCAAGGCAGACCGCATCATGAACCGACTCTCCGGCATCAAAGCTTGGGACGACGACCTAGACGACACCTTAGATGATTTGGACAACGGCTTAGATGATTTGGGTTCCAGTACTGAATTTGAATACTGTGATCGCTGCGGTTTTGATACCCTCCACAACCTTAATTTTTCTTCACTCAGTGAGTACTGGACTTGCTCAATTTGCGGCGCTCCTAACGCTGCAGTCTACGGAATTTAAGTAAAAATCAGGAACTCCAAAAATGACTAACCCACTCAAAATACACATCGGTTCCGGCACTCACGGCACAAGCTACCGCGCAATGGGCAAAGCGATAGGCTTTGACCCAGACATTTTAGAACAGGTGATTGAGGGCGACATTGGCGCAATTCAAGACTTAAGCGCCAAGGCTGAATATGCCGACAGAATCAACAAAATTTTGCTACCAGCATTAGAGCAAGCACTGAAGGCAATTAAAGCTACAGCGGATCTAAATGCGGCAAAAGCTCAATTACTTAAAGCTGGCAACACGGCAGCATTAAGTATTGTGAAGTCGCTCGGTAGTGCAACGCTTTCGGAGCAGCAGCTGATCAACAAATTAGAAGAAATTAAAACTAGCGTTACCAACTCCAAGGAATATGAGGGAATTCGTCACGCGAGGCAAATGAAGACAATAGATGCATCTCACGCGGTCAAGATGACACTAGGCGCGGCGGCTTTCAATGCCCAGATGAACGCAATGAAAACGAGCGCACAGACGAGCTTGGGCAAGATAGATGAGGGGATGGCTCAAACCGAGATTTTAGGACTACTGAAGCAGGGTAGCAAAGGCTACTATACCCCAACAGTTAATACTCGGTTAGGCGCAAATAATCAAGCTGTCAACTCGCTCTCTGGCACTGTCGCCTCCTCGGGCTTACTGACGAACCCATTAGGGCTTTTAGGTCGTGCGGTGCTGTTCTTCAAGGGAATTCCGGGCGCAATCGCTCAAAGATTATTTGGGATTTAGTAAATTTATCGCGGCTAGCTGTGTCTAGCCGCTATTACCCATGCAAGACCAGAACTCAAGCCTTACTCCGTTAGAGTCAATCTTTGCAGAAATAGCCGACGAACCGCAATCCGGATTAGAACAGCAACAGCAATCAGAAATATGGAGCCAATCAGAAGATAGAGATCTGTTCGATCAGTTACTTAGGGGACAGTATAGCAGCGCGATTGTCGCCAAAAACATTTTAGACAGTGTGGCTGCAAGTGCTGGTATTAAATGCTTTTGCGCCTTTAGTATCCGGTGTGGGTTTCCCGTGTGGGCTGCGGCTGGTATCCCGGCGATGGTTGTACTTCCGCTCCTGGCGGATTCCTTCGCCCATATTCCGGTAAAAGTCACTCTGAGTGAAAACTCAATTGATAACAAAAACAGTGACGCGATTACTTGTGTGGCAAGGTTTGCACAGGCTGTATCGGTTGGTAGCACAGGATATGAATCTTTTACCGAAGCGATCGCAATCAGAAAACATACAACACAGTCAGTCTCTGCACTCAACCGCGAGATTGATGCAGCTGAGGGGAAAAAAACCGATTCACCAAATTTCACGCCGCTGTTGATGGCAGTATTTTTGATCGTATTTTTACTCACGCTAGTTAAATCTAAGGTGTAAACAAGTGTCACAAGCATTTGAAAAGCTGAACATTGCCGCAAAAACAGCAGGAGCAATCGCGGCGGTGTCGTTCGTTGGCGCGGCTATCTGCCTGACAGCTTCATTTACAGGCACAGCAATCGATACGGCGGAGGTTTGCTATGCGCCGAAAGATATGCTGATTGAAAATGACCACATAGCTGATGGACATTGCCCACCGGATAAAGTTGGGCAAATTGAAAATCGGACATGGGAAGCCGCCGCGACGGAACATGTAAACCCAAATTACGGACTTGGCTGGCTGTACCACAAAGCGATTAGGTTACGGGTAATTTCTGCAACTAACCCAAATCAGGATTTATGGGCGCTGGCGGCTACAGGATTTTCTTTAGTTGGTTCGGTGACACTGGGGGCTTATCGTCAGAGGCTGTCACTGTTAATACCCGAAGCAAAAGAAGCAAATAAAACAACCCAGTACCGTACACAATTAAGTGAGGGAGCTAACCGACACATTAGTACTGTGTATCAAAAAGCCGAGGTTGAGTACCACACTCAACGCGCCGAATTATTCAAAAATGCCGCAATGTGGGCAGATTTACCACCAGAGGAACAGGAACGTCAACGCGCTTTAGCGGAAGCTGAGACAGCGGCCTACTTAGCATCGCTATCACCGGAGCAGAAACAGTTACCTCATGGCGACCCCGGTACGCTTGATGACGTTATCAAACAGCCAAAAATTGACGAATCGGATATTTTTGGCAAAACGATAGAAAAGCTCAAAGCCCATGAGGGCGGCTGGTTGTGGGCAATGGTCAACGGACATAAGCCGCTGATTATCACTGGCGACATGGGCGCTTTCAAATCCTATACAGCCGCCTCAATCCTGTTACTGCGGTGGTTTTTATTCGACGTTCCATGTGTGGCGATTACTGACCCACATGGGCACCAAAATAGTAAGTTACCGTGGGAATTCCTCATCAAAAAGGGAGCGGTGGTTTATGGGTCCTCTCAAGATTGGACAGCTATAAACATCGGCATTGAAACCGCATTTAAGCGCTGGTCAGAGCGTGACTTGAATTCTCCTAAAATCAGCTCGTTATTTGACGAATTGACTAATTACAGCAAGCATGAGGAGTGTAAAAAATCAGCAAGTGAGTTGATGTCTCGCGTGTTATCTGACCCAAGAAAAGCTAATGAAGGTGTTGTCATTATCACCCACTCAGTCACAAATGAAGGCACAGGCGGGGGTAGTGGTTTCGCTGATAGTCGTATTGCTGGGACACTAACTTTAAAGCTGAATTCCGACAATGAAATGAAGCCACTATTTAAAGGCACTTTATCCGGCTTCAAAGATGACGATGGCAATGTGTTAGAGGCAATGTCAATCACCTTACCTGTGTGGCTCAAACCAGACAGGATTTACAATACTTTCGTTGCTAAGAAGGAAGACAAAACGGATAGTAATCCAGCACCAACACAAAGTAAGGAGCAGTTAGAAGCCCTTTATAATCTGGAATTCAATTTAGACTCGCCACAACCTCAGCCTCGAGAGATTGAAGAGCAAGTTTTTACCGACCTGCCATTCATTCAGCAAAATATCTTGATGTACCTCAATGGTAAGGGTAGTAAATCCGAGCGCGATATCAGGCTTACTCGTAGTCTCAAAGAGCACTCAATTGATGATGTTCGTAATGCCTTAAGCGAATTAGTTAATCAAAAATTGATAATTATGACTGACAAAAATGAGTACAAAATTGCTGAATAGTTGACTACAAGCGACCTCATGACCACAAAGTTTGTGGTCAATCCTATGGTCAATCCTGTGGTCAGGCATGGTCACTGATATGTAAAGGTTACAGACGTTTTGAGCAGTTATCGTTGTGGTCATCTGTGGTCATGATTGTGGTCGGATGTGGTCATTGATATATAAGAGTTACAGCCGGTTTTCTGGTTGTCTTGTGGTCATTTAAGCAAGAACCATACAAAACCCCGGTTTTTGTGGTCAAAACGACCACAGACCACACGACCACAAATAGTAGTAAAAAAAATCGATTTCTATTAGAAGAAAATCATGAATAGATTTATAGCCACTCGTATCCTGTTACCAATCGCTCAAATCGGATTCTTATTCGCCACAGCCGGAAGCCTCGTATTAACCACTTCTGCGATTAATCAAGCGCTCGCCCCAAAAGAGGATTTAAATCCAGTGATTAAGTACAGTATGAATATTTATTGGAAGGGGATGACTGGGTGGCTTGGCACGGCAGCGCTCGCGCAAATATTCGGAGGCTGGCAAGATGAGGAGGAGGAAGAAACCACTACTACTTTTGAGTCTGAGCCGGAGACTTTCTCTGAGTATATGTCCATCCAGTTTGAGGACTATGTTCAACGCCTTAAAGACGGGGAGAGATTTGATTATTGGGCTGAGATTGACAAACACCACGACCGACTAACTAAAGAGAAGTGCTCGCAATGTCGGTTCTATTGTGGCGATAATGAGTATCTAAATTGTGCGGTTCATCCAGAACTCTTATACAGTTGTAAAGATTTTAGTCCATTAAATTAAAGCGTTTGTTACTGTAAAATTACGTTGGCAACAAAAATGAACCCAAGCTCATTAACGGGCATAGTGGGTTCGTTTTTTTATGGCTGTTATATGATTCGAGTGCGTTACTATTTTAATTTTTCTGATTTTTGAGATAGTAACAGCTATTTACTCACCTCAAGTACAGTTTTTTCAACTCTTTGATAAACACGTAGTAAGCTCTGACGAGTGCTCTCCTGATAGCCCATGAAAGAGCCACGGCTAGCCGCAGAGCTTTACACTCAGAGTGGGGCTGATGTCACTATCAAGCTACAAGTTGCGGAATATGAAGTTCAAGCTTGGTAGTAAGTAGAGATACTGATTCAGGGATATGATGTCTAAATCTCAGCCGTTATTCCTCAAAATATTTGGTGTTTCTGGTATTGCTTTAGCTATTGGTTTAGCTGGTGTGTTAGTCTGGAAGGCTCCAGAATGGCAGACTAATCATATTAAAAATCAGATTAGTGCTCTTAGAAAAATTGATGAGAAAGACCGCGTAACACTTGAGAAAGACCGCATAACGCTTGAGAATGCGACCCGTAGTACTTTAATTCAAGCTTTCGGTGGACTATTTTTAGTTACAACTGCTTATTTCTCGTGGCAAAATCTTAAAGCTACACAGCGAAACCTCATAGCGAGTGAAGAAAAGCAAATCACAGAACGCTTTAGCAAGGCAGTTGAACAACTGGGAAATACGAACATTCACGTCCGGCTTGGAGGAATTTATGCCCTTGAGCGGATTTCCTTTGACTCGGAGCGAGATTACTGGCAGATCATCGAAATTCTTACCGCTTATGTCCGAGAGAAAGCCCCAGTCAGGAAAGTAGAAGAGAACGAAAAAGAGAGATCTCCCATATCAACAGATATCCAAGCTGTTCTAACTGTTCTCACCAGACGCGCAAAAGCCTATGGACAAGGTGAGGAAAATCCCCTTGATTTAAGTAAAAGCAACCTCCGGGGAGCCGACCTCCGGGGAGCCAAACTCCGGGAAGCCAAACTCCAGGAAGCCGACCTCCAGGAAGCCGACCTCCAGGAAGCCGACCTCCAGGGAGCTGACCTCCAGGAAGCCAAACTCCAGAAAGCCAACCTCATGGAAGCCAACTTCGGGGAAGCCAACCTCCAGGGAGCCAACCTCCAGGGAGCCGAACTCGTGAAAGCCAACCTCATGGAAGCCGAACTCGTGAAAGCCAACCTCCAGGGAGCCGAACTCGTGAAAGCCAACCTCATGAAAGCCAACCTCATGAAAGCCGAACTCGTGAAAGCCAACCTCATGAAAGCCAACCTCCAAGGAGCCAACCTCATGAAAGCCAACCTCATGGAAGCCAACCTCCAAGGAGCCGAACTCGTGGAAGCCAACCTCATGGAAGCCAACCTCATGGAAGCCAACCTCGTGAAAGCCAACCTCCAGGGAGCCAACCTCTTGATAGCCAACCTCTGGATAGCCAACCTCACGGAAGCCAACCTCATGGAAGCCGACCTCAAAGGAGCCGACCTCAAAGGAGCCGACCTCATGGAAGCCAACCTCAAAGGAGCCGACCTCATGGATGCCGACCTCAAAGGAGCCGACCTCAAAGGAGCCGACCTCAAAGGAGCCAACCTCCATTTGGCTAAAAATCTAACCCCAGAACAAGTAAAAATTGCCAAGAATTGGGAAGACGCCGACTATCAAGAGGAATTCCGCGCTCTCCTTGGCTTACCACCAAAAAGCAAAAAGTAAATTCCAGTTCAGTATTGATTTAGTACTAATCAGGTATACAATTAGAACCGATACTAAACCATAATAGTACAATGATTATTGTCATTGGTGGCATCAAAGGCGGTGCCGGGAAAAGCACTATTGCGGCGAATTTAGCTGTTCGCCGCGCCACCGAATATAATGTCCTGCTCGTGGATGGAGACGAACAAGAAACGACAGCTTTGTGGGCATCAACGCGGAGTGCCAATAAAGTTGACTTTAGTAATAACCTGACGTGCATTCAACTACGGGGTCGGGCAGCTAGGGATGAAGTTTTGAAACTGTCAGCCCATTATCAAGATGTCATCATTGATGTTGGGGGGAGTATAATAAGAAAGATTGGCTTATCCTTGCCTATCG
>Ga0209512_1001408_pt1 | contig 29739 bp, 26 predicted proteins | sample frozenSSSSmetaG_FD_184142 | JGI IMG/M metagenome (GOLD analysis project Ga0209512, IMG submission 184142) | Glacier valley bacterial and archeal communities from Borup Fiord, Nunavut, Canada, to study Microbial Dark Matter (Phase II) -... | ecosystem: Environmental > Aquatic > Freshwater > Ice >...
GCGTTACTTAAGCGATGGAAATATTGAGTTTCTCGGACGGATTGACCACCAAGTGAAAATTCGCGGCTTCCGAATTGAATTAGAAGAAATCGAAGCCACCTTATTACAATATCCAACTGTTCGCCAAGCAGTCGTGATTGCCTGTGACGACAATAGTGGCGGTAAGCGTCTAGTGGGTTATGTTGTGCCTAACCGCCACCAAGTCGCCACTAGACATGAACTCAGGAGCTTCCTCAAGCAGAAACTAGCTGATTATATGGTGCCGTCAGCTTTTATAATTTTAGACCAAATACCACTTACCGCAAACGGCAAAGTTGATCGTCTTGCTTTACCCAAACCCGACTCATCTCGTCCTGACGGTGAAGAGGAATTTGTCGCCCCTACAAATGCGCTGGAAGTTCAATTAACTCATATTTGGTCATCAGTTTTAGGTATCCAGCCAATTAGCATCACTGATAACTTCTTCGATTTAGGAGGACATTCGTTAGCTGCAGTCCGAATATTAACGCACATCGAAAATGTCTTTGGCAAAAAGTTGCCGTTGGCGATTCTCTTGCAAGCAGCAACCGTGACTCAACTAGCAGAAATTATCTACCAGGAGGAATCCGCCACACTTTGGCAACCTCTAGTAGCAATTCAACCTCACGGTGACAAACCGCCATTATTCTGCATCCACGGTGCAGATGGCAATGTTTTAGTTTTCCGAAATTTAGTGCAACATTTAAATGCAGACCGACCAATTTATGCACTGCAACCACAGGGACTAGATGGTAAAGCCCCTCTACAGCGGATTGAGGATATGGCGACTGACTACATCAAACACATCCGTACTATCCAGCCACAAGGACCTTATTTCCTCTCCGGTTTTTCAACTGGTGGTGTTGTAGCATTTCACATAGCGCATCAACTTCAATGCGCCGGTCAGCAAGTGGCCATGTTGGCAATGTTTGATGCGAGATGTCCCGTATATTTTAAAACCTTGTCATTCCGAGAATGGCTAACTTTTCATTCGGGCAGATTATTAAAACTCAAAGCAAAAGATAAGCTGATGTATCTTACTGGCGGAGTCAAAGAGCGATACCAAAAAATTTCCCGCTCCTTGAAGAGTACTCAGACAGCTAATACAAGTGTTGTTAAGCACCAAGAAACACCGCAAGAAATCGTTTTTGCCCACCAAACAAAAGCCGTAATCAACTATATCCCGTCAATCTATGCAGGTGAGATTATCCTTTTTCGCAGTCAAGAACAGCCTTGGTGGTTAAAAAGCGATAGTCACTTAGGTTGGAGCGATTTAGCAGCGGTTGTGGAAGTTCACAATATTCCCGGCGACCATAATAGTATCGTCAGAGCTAATGTCCGTTTTCTAGGAGAAAAGTTGCAGCATTGTTTAGATAAATTAAACAAAGGTTCGTAGTTACGCTTTAGGGCGAATTAGATTTAATGCGCTAAAGCGCAACTACAAACCGCTTAATTTAAGAAGCTGGCATGGTGACGGATGTGATCTTCAATAAAGGTGGCAATAAAGTAATAATTGTGATCGTAGCCTTCTTGATAACGCAGAGTCAACGGTTGATTCACCTGAGCGCAAGCTTGTTCAAATAAAGATGGTAATAAATGCTCTGTGAGGTAGGGATCGGCTGTGCCTTGATCGATTAAAATCGGACTGTGATATTGTTGTATTTTAATTAATTCGCGAGCATCGTAAACCTGCCATTTTTCGCGATTGCTTCCCAGGTAACGAGTAAATGCTTTATCCACCCAAGGAGAATGTAGAGGTGCGACAATGGGAGCAAAAGCCGAAACTGATTGATATTGGTGCGGATTTCGCAACGCACAAACTAAAGCACCATGTCCACCCATTGAATGACCGCAAATGCCTTGTTTATCAGGTTTGACGGGAAAATTATGGGCGATTAAAGTTGGTAATTCGTGGACGACATAGCTATACATTTGATAATGTTTTTGCCACGGTTCCACAGTCGCATCTACATAAAAACTCGCACCACTACCAACGTCCCATTCATCATCTTCCCCAGCAATTCCTGTATGACGCGGACTCGTATCTGGCGCAACCAGCATCAATCCGTGTTCAGCAGCATACCGCTGCGCCCCAGCTTTGACGATAAAGTTTTCTTCTGTCGAGGTTAAACCCGCGAGAAAATAAAGCACTGGGACTGGTTTTGACGTTGCTTGTGGTGGTTGATAAACAGCAAATCGCATTTCACTCTTACAACAGACAGAGTCATGTTTGTAAAAACCAACTTTACCACCAAAGCTTTTGTGTTCAGAACTTAGATTTATAATCATTTTTTAAAAAAGAAAAAAGTTTTAAATCATGAAATTGACCAATCCAAAAACCATGTTCTCTTAATACTCCTTCCGCTTTAAAACCCAATTTTTCCAATAGTTTCATAGAGGGAAAATTTTCCATCATCACCATCGCTTCAATGCGATTTAAATCCATTTTTTGAAATCCGAAATCGACAACAGCCGTTAATGCCTCTGACATAATACCCTGACGCCAATGTGTTTTTGCTAATTCGTAACCTATTTCTGCCCGCAAGCATCTTTTGTTCCAAGAACCAAAACCACATGAACCAATAATAATATTATCTTCCTTACGGGCGATTCCCCAGCGGATACCTTGTTGATTTCGGAAACGTTCCGCCCAACGATTGACCAATGATTCGGCTTGTTGAAGTCTCACAAAAGGAGTGACATCGTGAAAGCGCACCACTTGCAAGTCGGAAAAAAGTTCAAAAACCGCCTCGCTATCTGTGGCAACGATTTGTCTTAAAACCAAATTTTTAGTTTCCAATGGTGGAAATTCGGTTAACACCTGCATACCTCTAAGGAAATGTCACTACACTACGGATAGATTCACCTCTGTGCATTAAATCAAAAGCATCATTAATCCGTTCAATTGGCATGGTGTGAGTAATTAAATCATCAATGTTAATTTTACCGTCCATGTACCAATCGACAATTTTCGGTACATCAGTTCTTCCTCTCGCCCCACCAAAGGCAGAACCTTTCCAAACTCGCCCGGTCACAAGTTGAAACGGTCGGGTGCGGATTTCTTGACCAGCACCAGCAACACCAATAATTACACTCACACCCCAGCCTTTGTGACAACATTCTAAAGCTTGGCGCATCACATTGACATTACCGATGCATTCAAAGCTATAATCGGCACCACCTTTGGTTAAGTCTACTAAGTAAGGAACTAAATCACCCTCTACTTCCTTCGGATTGACGAAATGAGTCATCCCAAACTTTTCGGCTAGCGATCGCTTTTGAGGATTAGTGTCAACCCCAATAATCATATTCGCCCCCACCATCCGCGCCCCTTGGATCACATTCAACCCAATTCCACCCAAACCAAAGACAACGACATTTGCCCCAGGCTCAACTTTTGCTGTATAAATTACTGCCCCAAGTCCTGTTGTCACACCACAACCGATGTAACAAACCTTGTCAAATGGTGCATCTGGATGAATTTTCGCTACGGCAATTTCGGGCAAGACTGTATAATTTGCAAAGGTAGAAGTGCCCATATAATGATGCAGCATCTGCCCATTTAAAGAAAAACGACTTGTGCCATCAGGCATTAAACCGCGTCCTTGGGTAGTGCGAATCGCTTGACAGAGATTTGTCTTGCGGCTGAGACAATATTCACATTGACGACATTCTGGGGTGTAAAGCGGAATGACGCGATCGCCTACTTTCACACTTTTCACATCTTTACCAACCTCTACCACAATCCCCGCACCTTCATGACCCAAAACTGCGGGAAATAAACCTTCAGGATCATCGCCAGACAAAGTAAAAGCGTCGGTATGGCAAACACCACTAGCACGAATCTCAACTAAGACTTCTCCGTCGGCTGGTCCTTCAAGTTGTACTGTCTCAATACTCAACGGCTGACCAGCACTGAGAGCAACTGCGGCTTTAACTTCCATGTAGAGCTTCTTCCTGCATAAACTATTCTCAGTTTATGTCAGGTGATAAAATTAATTCAAATTTCTTAACTCAAGCTCACTCGACGGGGTTGACATATAACTTAAAATAATTGACATATTAAAGATGCGAAAAGTGTCACGTCAGTATTTGCCAAACGCTTAATAGTATTCGTACTTAGTCAGATATCACAATTGTAATTTGAGTTGCATGAGAACGCCAATTTCTCAGACATCAGTCGATGGAAGTGATCAGACACGTTATTCCTCTTTGAATACAACTGGGCAACAATTTGCTATTTGTATTCGAGGTTACTAAGGCGATCCAAAACGTCAAACCCTACTTCAATTTGTACCAGTAATATTACTTAAGTTTTAAGTAATTTAATAATATTGATAACTCAAATTCCGTATCTTTCCTCAGGGGATTTGTGGATAGATCGCAGACACTGGGACAATAATTAACTTATGGTACAATCCCAAAATGGTATTGCAAAACTCTTTTTTGCCTCAGCAGTCCTCAGGTTTAGGTACTCCTCAACAACCTCAAACCAACTCTACTCTGGATGCAACTAGTCTGGCAACTTCCCACTTCTGGGGTCGCAGCGCTACAGATAAAAATATTGTATTTATAGACACGGCTGTCAAAGATTATCAGCAATTAGCAGCAGGTGTGATATCAGGCGATAAAGTTGTATTACTTGACCCCAAACAAAATGAAGTCGCGCAAATCACTCACTTCTTGGCGACAGAGAAGGGAGTACAAAGCATCCACATCGTTTCTCACGGTAGTGCTGGTAGTTTACAGTTAGGCAACACCCAACTCAATCTCAATAATCTCACCAGCTACAATCAAGATTTGGGTTATTGGCGGACTGCACTGGCACCAGGAGGAGATATTTTACTGTATGGTTGCGATGTTGCGAGTGGGACAGGTATTGCCTTTGTGCAGCAGTTGGCGGCACTGACTGGGGCAAATGTTGAGGCTTCTATTGACTTGACAGGGAGTGCGGCATTAGGAGGTAACTGGCAGTTAGAGTATTCGACATCAGGAAAGTCTGATGCGGCGCTGGCTTTTACACCACAGGAAATGCAATCTTATCGCGGAGTGCTTGCCACTTTTTTAAGACAGTTTGGCAGTACTGGTTCAGGAAATGGCCAGTTTCAGGTTACGAATGGCATAGCCTTAGACGCTAAGGGAAATATTTATGTAGCTGACGACTCTAACAATCGCGTTCAGGTGTTTAATCCTGATGGTACTTATAACTCGCAGTTTAGCACTTCTGGTTCGGGAAGTGCGTCGTTGATTAGTCCATTTGGCGTGGCATTTGACGCTAATGGAAATATTTATGTGGTTAGTAATGGTAACAATCACATTGACGTGTTTAATCCGGACGGCACTTACAAGCTAGAGTTTGGCACTTCTGGTTCGGGAGACGGGCAGTTTAACTATCCTACTGGCATAGGATTAGACGCTAATGGAAATATTTATGTGGGTGACCGTAACGAGCACATTCAGGTGTTCAATCCAGACGGCACTTACAAGTCAAAGTTTGGCACTTCTGGTTCGGGAGACGGGCAGTTTAAGTATGTACAGGCTGTAGCATTAGACGCTAAAGGAAATATTTATACGGCTGATGCTGGTAACAATCGGATTGAGGTGTTCAATCCAGACGGCACTTACAAGTCAAAGTTTGGCACTTTTGGTTCAGGAGACGGTCAGTTCAATAGTCCACAGGCCTTAGCATTTGACGCTAATGGAAATATTTATGTGGTTGATGGTGGTAACAATCGGATTGAGGTGTTTAATCCAGACGGCACTTACAAGTCACAGTTTGGCACTTCTGGTTCAGGAGACGGCCAGTTTAATAGTTCGCAGGGCGTAGCATTAGACGCTAAGGGAAATATTTATGTGGCTGATGCTGGTAACAATCGCATTGAGGTGTTTTCTCCTAAAAACATAACCACCACCACAAGCACATCTGACAACACTACAACAGTCTTCGGTCAAGCGATCGCTTTCACCGCCACCGTTACCAGCCCGAATGGTGGTACTCCGACAGGCAAAGTCAACTTTTTAGACAACGGCCAAATCATTGGCACAGAGATACTCGACAGCAAAGGTACTAGCAGCTTTAGCACTAGTAGCTTAACTGCAGGCAGTCACAACATTACTGAGGCTTACTTAGGCGATGGCAACTTTAATAGCAGCGGTACTACCAATAATCCCTTAGCAGAAACAGTCAATCCAGGTACGACTACCACCACAGCCACGGCCTCAACAAAGAGCATCTTTGCCGGACAAAATCTAACTTTCACTCTTCACATCACTGCTAACGCACCTAGCACTGGCACTCCGACAGGCAAAGTCAACTTTTTAGACAATGGTCAAATAATTGACACAGAGATGTTCGACAGCCAAGGTACTGCCAGCTTTACCACCAGTACCTTAACTGTTGGTAGTCACAAAATTACTGAGGCTTACTTGGGCGATGGCAACTTCAGTAGTAGTTCTAGTGATGTCATCACCGAAACCATTACCAAAGCTAAGACCCCAAGTTTCTTCAGCTTTGCCGACTACTTGGAATTACAGGTAGATAAAGGTCAAAATCTGGTCAATGAGTTATTTGACAACAGCTATTATCTCGCCCATAACCTTGACGTTGCTACCGCAGTTGCTAAAGGTCAATTCAAGAGTGGCTTAGACCACTTTCTACAGTTTGGCCAATTTGAGGGACGCGACCCCAGCGTGTTATTTAGCAACTCTTTATATTTAGCTGAAAATGCAGACGTTGCCAAAGAAGTAGCCAGCGGGCAAGTTAAGAGTGGATTTGTTGACTTTGTCAACTCTGGGTTGAAAGCGCACCGCGACTTACGGATGCTTTCTTTTGACGAAGGTTATTACCTGGCAAATAACTCCGATGTCAAAGCCGCAGTGAATCAGGGTAATTTCCACTCTGGCTTTGAACACTACTTAGAGTACGGACAACAAGAAGGACGCAACCCCAGTAGCATCTTTAACGAAACTTACTATTTGGCACAAAATCCAGATATCAAAGCTGCCGTTGTTAAAGGTACTCTCGCCAGCGGTTTTGACCATTTTACCCACTACGGCATTTTCGAGGGACGCAATCCTAGCGCCTCATTTAGTAACTCTGATTACCTGACCAATAATCCTGATGTCGCTACAGGCGTCACAAACGGAGTCGTCAAGAGTGGATTTGAACACGCTTTGAGGTTCGGGGAATTTGAGGGACGCGCTATACAATCCTCAGTTTTTGACGAAGCCTATTATCTCGCCAACAATCCCGATGTCGCGGCAGCCGTAAATAAAGGCTTGTTCGCTAGTGGTTTCGACCACTTCGTCTTGTATGGACAAGCTGAAAAACGCCGTCCCAGCACCAACTACGATGAAACCTACTATCTAGCTACCAACCCAGATATCGAGAAAAGCGTTAAATCCGGCGCTTTTAAGAGTGGGTTTGAACATTTTGTCGAATATGGTATGGCCGAAGGACGAGTCAGCGTCGGTTAATATCGTTTCACACCCAAAAAAGCCTTTAGTGAAGCCTGCCCAAAAGCAGGCTTTGTTTGTCTAGGGAAATGCATAGAGAAGAGACGGAAAGTATCATACTAAAGCCCTACTCAATGTAGGATTTAAATCCCAGGCAGTCTGCTGGAGGCTGAAATAGCCCTGCTCATTTATATGTCACGCCCGATTATTTGCATCAGTCGTAACAATATCGCTTCCAATGAATTTAAAGCCGCGTTACTTGTTTCTTGATGGCGTTCAAAGTTAATCTGGTGCTGTTCTTGACTGGCGCGAAGTTCTAAAACCATGTCGCTTAAGATTGCATCTCGACCTAACACACGGTTAACATCACTTGTCAAATCTTGTACAGCATTTTGAGTCTCGCGAATGGCAATCTGAGTTTCTTGTATTTGAGCCTGTGTACCATTTTGAGTCTCGCGAATGGCAATCTGAGTTTCTTGTATTTGAGCCTGTGTAGCATTCTGAGTCTCGCGAATCGCAACCTGAGTCTCTTGTATTTGATCCTGTGTAGCTTGAATCATGCTTTGCGTTTGCAGCTGACTGGTGGCTAATGCTGCTACCAACGCGCGAATGTCCTGATTGTCACTTGAGTTAGTCATTACTTATAAGTCTAGAATTTCAAGCAGATCGCCTACTTGTATATTAAGATCTGTCTACATGGAATTTATTGAAGTCTCTCCCTCCATTTATCAGGGTTTTGAGAGCACTGGAAAACAGCGTAGACAATGATCTCCTGATCAGTTTCCTCATAGAACACGGCATAGGGGAATCGTCGAACTACTGCTCGGCAATAGGCTTTATATACAACTTGGTATTTGGGATTACGCTTGATAGACTGGATGCAGGCATCGACAGCAGTCAGGAATTGTCTACCTAAGCCAATACGCTTGTTTTCATACCAGAAATACCCATCATCTGCATCTTTTTCTGCTTCTGGAGTAAAAATAAGGATTTTAGCCATGTCGTTCAAGGATGCGTTTTTTCACATCTTCCCAACTACTACCTGAATTAGGATTGGCTTGATAAGTTGCCCTTCTGCGCTCAAGTTCCTGTTTTTGCCACTCCTCGACCGGAATATCTTCAGCATCCAGGCTATCCCACAGGTCTTCCACCAGAAGAAGACGCTCAGAAGGACTTAGATTTAACAAATTTGCGTGTTCGGCATTCATGGCTGCGACTGTTAGGTTATGCTTCCGTTATTTATATCTTAAACGGTGCAAATTTTCTGGTTGCAGTCAGGTAAATATTTAATCAAACTCAATGGAAGCACAGTAAAATTTTCGTTACATGGTGGTCTAATCGCTATGAATAACCTCTCGAAAGAAATGCTTCTCCGTTTTGAGTCAGTCCATAAAGAAGACATAGAGACAATTACCCAGGTTTTGGCGCGGATAACCACAAAAAGTCCAGACCAAATTAAACCATACTTGAATGCCATGCTTGAGCGGTTAGTCCAACCACAAGAGGAACGTCCTTTGTACGAGACTGCCACTCCATCGGAATTAGCGCAAGCATTTCGGGAATGGGCTTCAAGTCACGACCGCAATTCACCATTGTTATCAGACTATGCTGTTAGCCGGGAAAGTATGTACGACAACGAGGAGTTATAGTTGGCTTTTCTTGTAGATACAAATGTATTGCTGCGTAGCGTAAAACCTTCCTCTATATCTTAAACCGTCTAAAGTCTCTGATTGCAGCCCGGTAAATCTTCGCTCAAGCAAAGAGTGAATGTCAGCAAAACTGTAGTTAGATTGCTAAATTGGTAAGAAGCGGCAATCAGATCAAAGCCGCAAGCATAGCGATTATGAACCCTGCCTTAACTCAAATCGGCACTCAAATGTCAAACTTGACAGGAGTGAGAGCCATCATGAAAGATATTATTGAGACTCTAAGAGCCGGTGCTGGACAGGAGTTTATTAACTTAAGTGCCGGAAATCCGCTGATTTTGCCAGAAGTAGAGCAGTTATGGCGTGATTGTACCGCCCAATTACTAGCTAGTCCAGAATATGGTGAAGTAGTTTGTCGGTATGGCTCTAGCCAAGGTTATGCGCCGCTGATTGAGGCAATTGTTAAAGATTTTAATCAGCGTTACAACTTAAATTTAAGCGATCGCCAGATTCTCATCACCCCAGGCAGCCAAAGTCTTTATTTCTACGCCGCTAATGCTTTCGGGGGTTACACTGCTGACGGAGACTTAAAAAAAATAGTCTTACCGCTGAGTCCTGATTATACAGGTTATGGCGGTGTCAGCTTGTGCCCAGAAGCATTAATCGCTTACAAACCAACCTTAGATATTGATGATACCGGGCACAAATTTAAATATCGTCCTGATTTTAGCCAGTTAACAATCAAGGGAAATACAGGTTGTGTCATCTTCTCTCGTCCTTGTAACCCCACAGGTAACGTCCTTACCGACGCTGAGGTCAAAAAAATTGCCGCATTGGCTGCGCCATATGATATCCCTGTATTAATTGACTCTGCCTATGGCCCACCATTTCCAGCATTAAACTTCACAGAACTGACGCCGATTTTTGGCGATAATATCATGCATTGCATGAGTTTATCTAAAGTCGGATTGCCAGGAGAACGAATTGGGATCGCGATTGGGAATGAGCAGTTGATTCGGGTCTTGGAGTCCTTCCAGACAAATATGTGTATTCATCCCTCCCGCTATGGACAAGCGATCGCAGCTTATGCAATTGAGTCTGGTGCTTTGAGCGAAATTTCCACCCAAATCATCCGTCCTTTTTACAAAAATAAATTTGCGGTTGTCGAAAGCACTTTAGAGCAAGCAATGCCAAAGAATTTACCTTGGTTCTTACATCGTGGTGAAGGCGCAATTTTTGCGTGGTTGTGGTTAAAAGATTTACCAATTACTGATTGGGAATTTTACCAAAAACTTAAACAAGTAGGTGTAATTGTCGTTCCCGGTAGTAGCTTTTTTCCTGGTTTGCAAGAGGATTGGCAGCATAAACACGAATGTATCCGTATTAGTTTGACGGCTACTGATACGGAGATTGCTACAGGAATGCAGCGGTTAGCAAAGGTGGCAGAAAAAGTGTATCAATTATCCCCAGTGGTATAGATTTATATGGCAACAAAAGGACAAGAAAACAAGAAAAAACCTGCTCCCCCCCTCCCTAAGTCCCCCAGTTCCTCACCCCCCAACTTAGATGGCTGGTTAGAAATTGGCACAATTGTCGCCCCTCAAGGTTTGGCTGGAGAAGTACGAGTTTATCCGGATTCGGATTTTCCTGAACGCTTTGAAGTCCCAGGTAAGCGCTGGATATTGCGTCCTGGAACTAGTACACCACAACCAATCCAGTTATTGTCAGGACGTATCGTCGCGGGAAAGAACTTGTATATACTGAGATTAGCAGGAGTGGAAAATTGCAATCAAGCGGAAGATTTACGTGATTGTAAATTACTGGTGCCAGAAAGCGATCGCCCGAAATTACGCAAAGGCGAATATCATGTCCTAGATTTAATTGGCTTGGAAGTGTTTTTGCAAGCCAGTGGCGAAAATATCGGCAAAGTAGTTGATATTCTCAGCGCCGGTCATGATTTATTAGAAGTCAAGCCACACTTACCAACCGCCATTGAAGGAGACCCAGTTGTTGATCCCAAAGCAAAAAAGCCGAAAAATTGGTTGATTCCATTTGTGAAAGCGATCGCCCCAGTAGTAGACTTAGAATCTGGTCGGATTGAAATTACACCACCACCAGGATTGTTGGAAATCAACGATTAAAAAATTCAATCGCGTTGGCAGTAGAGAATTTTACGCTCGCCAAGGTTAAGCTGTATGCAGATGGCAACTTAATGTAACTTTAGAATTAACTTGCTTCCACTTACTTTTTTAGGTTCCGGTGCAAAACTCTGAATGCTAGACCAAATTTTTAACTCCCCTTTTAACATCGGTGTAGAAGCACCCTTTGTACTGCTGGTTTTAGTGTTACTCGAAGCGGTGCTATCTGCTGACAATGCGATCGCATTAGCGGCGATTGCTAGAGGACTAGAAAATCAAGAGATGGAGCGTAAAGCGCTCAACATCGGCTTAGTTTTTGCCTACGTGCTACGAATCAGCTTAATTCTCACTGCCACCTGGGTACAAAAGTTCTGGCAGTTTGAGCTATTGGGCGGAGCTTACCTGTTGTGGCTGGTATTCCAGCATTTTACTACTGATGAAGACGAGAACAATCAGCACAATGGTCCGCGCTTTACCACATTGTGGCAAGCGATCCCCGTCCTCGCCTTTACTGACTTAGCTTTTTCCTTAGATAGTGTCACCACAGCAATCGCTGTGTCCCAAGAACAGTGGCTGGTAATCAGTGGGGCAACAATCGGCATTATTACCCTGCGATTTATGGCAGGTTTATTCATTCGCTGGTTGGATGAATATACCCACCTCGCAGACGCTGGCTATATTACTGTCGCCTTTGTCGGCTTGAGACTGATGCTCAAAGTCGCCAACGATTCTTTTGTACCACCAGAATGGATCATGATTAGCGCGATCGCGTTAGTTTTCGTCTGGGGATTTTCTCAACGAAATGGCACGTCCCCCATCCTAGTGGAACAAGAAAAAACTGAAGTCAGAATGAGGGAATAGGGATTTGGGGTGAAAACCCCACTCCCCCACTCCTAGATCACTCGTGTAACCAAGGCATAATTTGCGGTTGCCAGGAGACTAACTCCTCGTCTTTAAACCACAGAGCAATTTCATGCTTGGCAGTTTCTGGGGCATCAGAACCGTGAATTAGGTTGCGACCAATATTTACACCTAAATCGCCTCTAATCGTTCCTGGCTCGGCGGTTAGGGGATTTGTTGCGCCAATAATTTTTCTTGCAGAGGCGATTGCACCGTCGCCTTCCCAGACCATTGCGACTACAGGACCAGAGGTAATAAAATCAACCAATCCTTTGAAAAATGGTCTTGCCTTGTGTACTTCGTAATGCTTTTCAGCTAGTTCACGGCTAGGGTGGATGAGTTTTAAGGCAACGAGGGTAAAGCCTTTCGTTTCAAAGCGCCGGATAATTTCTCCTACCAGTTGGCGCTGTACACCATCAGGCTTAATTGCTAAAAATGTGCGTTCCAAGGCTGTCTCCCAAAACTTAATAGATTTTTAAAGGCGAGAAGAGAGCGCGTCTCTACTGACCAATATGAGATTAGCTCAGAAAGTATCTTTTAGGTTAGATAAGCAACAACTATAGATGCGTTAATATGTCTATCTGTGGGTGAAACAGAGGTCAGGCAAAAATGGGTGATGAGTCAACCGCTACATTTGTTGACGATGGAAAATCAGGGAATAACGCACGTAAAGGTGAATTAGTGAAGCAGAAGCCCAGCAAGCTTGTGCCTATCAGTAAACCAGAAGTGTCCGATCCTGCTTGGAAAATTGAGGATAGTGAAGAACTGTACCGCATCGAAGGCTGGGGAAAACCCTACTTTTCGATTAACGCCGCAGGTCATGTCACTGTCTCCCCCAAAGGCGATCGCGGGGGTTCGCTAGATTTATTTGAATTGGTCAACGCTCTCAAACAGCGAAATCTCGGATTACCGATGCTGATTCGCTTTTCCGATATTTTGGAAGACCGCATCGAACGGTTAAATGCTTGTTTTGCCAAAGCGATCGCGCGTTATAACTATCCTGGTGTTTACCGAGGAGTATTTCCCGTCAAGTGTAACCAGCAGCGACATTTAATTGAAGACCTGGTGCGATTTGGCAAACCTCATCAATTCGGGTTAGAAGCTGGTTCCAAACCAGAGTTAATGATTGCCCTAGCTCTGTTAGACACACCGGGTGCATTGTTAATTTGCAACGGCTACAAAGACCGAGAATACATCGAAACGGCGATGTTATCCCAACGCCTCGGACAGACGGCGATGATCGTCATTGAGCAAATTGAAGAAGTCCAATTAATCATCAATGCTAGCCGTCAGTTGGGAATTAAACCAATTTTGGGTATCCGAGCTAAATTAAGCACTCAGGGAATGGGACGCTGGGGTACTTCTAGTGGCGATCGCGCCAAGTTTGGTTTGACAATCCCGGAAATCATCAACGCTGTTGAAGAACTACGAAAAGCTGACTTGCTCTCGTCGTTACAGTTGTTGCACTTCCACATTGGCTCGCAAATCTCCGCGATTAATGTCATCAAAGACGCCATCCAAGAAGCTAGCCGCATCTACGTAGAATTGGCGGAGTTGGGCGCGGATATGAAGTATCTTGATGTTGGCGGCGGACTTGGAGTTGATTACGACGGTTCGCAAACCAACTTCTACGCCTCGAAAAATTACAACATGCAGAACTATGCCAATGACATCGTGGCAGAGTTAAAAGATACCTGTGCTGAACGAAAAATTACCGTACCAACACTGATTAGCGAAAGTGGACGCGCGATCGCCTCCCACCAATCAGTCCTAATTTTTGATGTTCTCAGTACCAGCGAGGTCCTTTCCGATCAGCCGGAAGCGCCAACAGAAGCAGATCCCCCAGTAATCACTTATCTTTGGGAAACCTATCAATCAATCAACCCCGAAAACTTCCAAGAATTTTTCCATGATGCGGCTCAATTCAAAGAAGAAGCAATCAGCCGGTTTAACCTAGGAATATTGCGCCTTACAGAAAGAGCCAAAGCCGAGCGACTTTACTGGGCTTGTTGCAAAAAAATTCTGGCAATTATTCGCCAACTGGAATATGTACCAGACGAATTGGAAGACCTAGAAAAGATCATGGCTTCCATTTACTATATCAACCTTTCCGTTTTCCAATCCGCACCAGACTGCTGGGCTATAGATCAATTATTTCCAATTATGCCAATTCACCGCCTAGGTGAAGAACCCACCTGTAGAGGAATTCTCGCTGACTTAACCTGCGACAGTGACGGCAAAATTGACCGCTTTATCGATCTGCGGGATGTCAAATCAGTTTTAGAACTGCACTCATTCCAAGCTGGACAACCCTACTATCTAGGAATGTTCCTCAACGGAGCCTACCAAGAAATCATGGGGAATCTACACAACTTATTTGGCGACACTAACGCCGTCCACATTCAACTCACTCCCAAAGGCTACCAAATCGAACATATTGTCAAAGGTGACACCATGACCGAAGTAGTAGGCTATGTGCAATACGACACCGAGGATATGATCGAAAATATCCGCCAGCGTTGTGAAAAAGCTTTGGAAGAAAACCGGATCACCCTTGCTGAGTCGCAAAGATTACTGCAAACTTACGAACAAAGCCTGCGGCGATACACGTATCTCGATAGCGAAGAATGACTTCATGCAAAGACGCGAAGGCGCTAAGAAACTTTTACGCCTTTGCGACTTTGCTATTTGCTTCATTTTTCCTCTGTTCCCTCTACTTCCTGTATTTCCTCTTCTTCCTTGATTGTCCGCTTCGCAATTAAATCCGCGATCGCTTGTCTTTCAGCCGGATGTTGAGATGGAGGTGTTTGCCTAACGTCGGTGATCAACCAGTCCAATGCGGCGGCTTTGACATCGATTGTCGCCCCATTTTTATCTACACAGTAACGCCCAAATACTAGTTTATCGAGCAACTTGACGCCAGGACCAAGGCGAGAGTAGTTAAAAATTACGCTATTTTCGACAGTCGCACCACTACAGACCCAGCAATTAGGTCCGATCATTGCTGGACCAACAATTTTAGCTCCGTCTTCAATCCTAGTCATACCGCCGATGTAAACCGGAGGAGTGATGTCTACTTTGTCCCAATTTACAGCCACATTTAGCCCAGTATAAATACCTGGAGCTACTTCGTGACCAGGAATTTGCACATTTTTGATTTCGCCAAGCAAAACACCAAGAATCGCCCGCCAGTAGTCTGGGGTTTTACCAATGTCTACCCATTCAAAGTCCATCGGAATGGCATAGAAAGGCGCACCGATTTCTACTAGTTTCGGGAATAACTGACCTCCAATGTCATATTCGATACCAGAAGGGATATGCTCAAATATCTCTGGCTCAAAGATATAAATCCCAGTGTTGATGTTGGTACTAAGGGCATCTTCTACCGCTGGTTTCTCTTGGAAAGCCTTTACCTTTCCGGTCTCATCGGTCACGACCACCCCGTAGCTAGAAACTTCCTCGCGGGGGACGGATTTCATGACGATGGTCGCTAAAGCCCCTTTGGATTTGTGCCACTTGACTGCTTCTGTTAAATCTAGGTCAATTAGAGCATCCCCGCACAGTACCACAAAGGTATCGTCAAAAAATGGCGAAAAATCTTGGATACGGCGCATTCCTCCCGCTGACCCCACGGCTTCCCCGATTAGCTTACCGTCTTCGGTAATCCGCCCTTCAAAAGAATAGGCGATCTGGACTCCAAACCGTTGCCCATCGCCAAAATAGTTTTCTATTTCTTCAGCTAAGTGGCTGACATTGACCATGATTTGGTCAAATCCATGCTGGCGTAGCAGTTCTAATAAAAATTCCATCACCGGCTTTTGCAGGATGGGAATCATTGGCTTGGGAATCGTATAGGTAATCGGACGGACGCGAGTACCCTTACCAGCTGCCAGAATCATGGCTTTCATAAAAAATTATTCCTCAACCTCAAGCCAGTTAACTTTACACTCATTCATACTCGATCATCGGTTACTTATAATTTTAAGTCATCCATAGAAGCACTGAAAGACTGTGGTTAAGATAACCAGAGCCACGAGGACAAGTTATTTGCCACACTCCCAATTTAACTGGATTTGGAACCAAGTCATCAAGAGTGTGTAAATTATTTGTATATCTTGGATGAATTCTTTTGTCAGTATTGTTACTGGTAAATAACTTACGAATTATACACAGGCTCGCTAACGGTGACATTTATCAGTCGCCGAATTTGCAAATCTTGATAAAATTCCTCTTGATGTAATTCCACCTTAGACTGCGCTGACAGTAATAATAGTGCCCAGAAAACACTGACTCGGTCATTGTATGTTTCTGTACCAGAATGGCTTTTAGGCATCATCTGATTCCACAGTTCAACTAGCTGTTCTAAATTGAGCCAATTTTGCTCTACGGAAATTGCCAAATCGTGATTGAGAACCTGTTCGAGTTCTCCGGCTACTTCGGTCAGATTTTCATGATGAGCTAATTCTAATGCTGCTCGCAGCGCTTTGGTGCGGGGTTGGATCAGACGACGAGGTGCTGGTACACGAGCTTTATTCGCTTCTAGTTGAGCTGCCATGAACTTCAACTGCTCGATCAACTCGGCGCGAGTTACTTGCCGCTTTGTCCTTTGCATGGCAACTGGACGCCGGCGCAATTGTTGCTCAAAGGTGCTGCGGGGATGATATCCAGCTTCTTGACTATCAGGGCAATCTTCTTCATACTCAAGATCGTCAACGGCTGCAGGTAGCCTACTTAATGTATTTGCTTTGAATAATACCAGCAGTGATGCTGACAAAAAAGCTTGTCCTGATTGAGATAACTCTGCTTCCATTGCCGCCTGGGTTGCGGACATACTGGTAATCAAATGATTTAAATAGCGATCGATGACCTCAATCACCTGAACATCCCAAGGGTCTATTTCCCCCTGTTCGGCTTGGTCAATTAAATTTGCAATTGCTTCCAGTATCTGCTTTGTCATTAGTTACCAGTAGTTGGTCAAGGTGCCTTGTAAAGGGAAGGGGGGAAGCACTCCCCCACTCCCCTAAGTTGAGGATTCGGTTGAGGCGGGGAGAGTTAATTGAGTAGAGGTAATCTCTGCCTGATATTGTTCGAGATTTTTCTCTAGTTCCTGAATTCTAGCGGCTTGGGAGCGTAATTTTTGGCGAGAGACTAACTGTTGTAGCAATCGCGACCAAATACTAAAAAGCCAAGCTAGTACTGCCCCTAACCCAAGTGCCAAAATCAATTCGACTGATATTGGAGCTTCAACCTGTAAGCCTTGAACTAAATGGATTGTGGCTGATTCGGTGTTCTCAATACTAAATAAAACTAACGCTAAACAAAAAATAAAGACGAGTAAAAAATTAATTTGTCGCATATATGACCTTCTCAACTAACAGTTTGTCGGTAGTAAGTGGCGAGGACTGACAAATTGTAACAGGAGTCTGTCATGAGTGAACGTCCTCGTACCGTAGTCATTCGCTAAAAATTAAATTCTGTCTCTAAGGGCGAGAATCAAGTGGTAATTTTCTACTTGAGACAATGTCTGTCGGATTACCGTGGCGGATAGCATCGTAGGTACCTTTAATCGTGCCAGCAATGGGTACTGAGATTAGTGTGCCTAATAATCCTGCTACCTCAAATCCGATCAAAATAGAGACAAAAATCCAGATCGGGTTAAGTCCGATGAAATCACCCATTAATTTGGGAGCGATCAAGTTATCCTTGACCTGTTGCATCAGCACTGCTGCCAATGCTACCTGAATTGCTAACCACCAGTTTTGCAATAGCACTAAAAATGTTACTACAGCAATTCCCAAGCTTGCGCCGATAAAGGGAATAAGTTCTGCTGAGCCGATCAGTAAAGCAAATAATAAAGCAAATGGTACCTTCAGGAGTAGGAACGTGGGAGTCAGAGTCACAACCATGAACAACCCTAACAACAGTTGGCTGAGGAAGAAGTTGTGGAAATTTAGCCGCAAGGATGAAGTGAAGGGAACGCTAATATAAGATGGTAAGAGGTGGCTCAGTCCTTGCCAGACGCGCTCGCCATAAATCAGCATATAAAAGGCAAGCACTACCACTAACACCAAATTAAGTAAGCCTGAGAGCAAAGTACCCGCAAATCCTACGGCTTGACCTGCTAGCCCTTGCACCTGGGTTTGGATATTGGCGTTGATTTGATTACTGATTACCCGAAAATCTACTGGTAAGTGTCGCCTGTGCGCCCATTGTTCCCATTGCAAGAGGTTGTTTTGACTGGTTGTTAACAACCCTGGAATTTTGCCCGAAAGTTGAACTGTTTGATCTAGCACTACGGGTACCAGGGTAAAGCCCAAGATAACTAACAGTGTCAGTGTTAAAAATAGAACAAAAATCACTGATTGCGTGTGGCTGATCCGAGCTCTTTGAAAAAACTTAACCAAGTAGTTCAGTAAAAAAGCCAAAATCGCCGCCGTTGTCAAAATAGTAAAAATGTGCTCGAAATAGCGAAAAATCTGAGAGAGTATCCAGATATTGAGCGCGATAGTGGGTCCGCTCAGACCATAGATGATTAAGCTTTTAAATGAGGCTGAACGGCGCATCTGGGGAAATTGGGGTGAAAGTACTTTAGGGCAAACGCTCATTCGGACAACTCGCTTACCACTAGCCATAATAAGTATTCTGACCTTCTGGATCTACTACCTAAATGCTGAGTAGTCATTCCCATCAACAACTAGTGTTAATCAACATGGATAAAACTGTAGCCGACCTTCGTAAAGATTATACATTTCAAGGTTTGAGTGAAACCGATGCTGAAGAAAATCCGTTTCGCCAATTTCAATCCTGGTTTACCCAAGCGTTAAGCGCCCAACTTCCGGAACCAAATGCCATGACGGTGGCGACCGTTAACGACAAAGGTCAGCCTAGGGCTAGAATGGTGCTGCTGAAAGATTTCGACGAGCGTGGTTTTGTTTTCTACACTAACTACAATAGTCACAAAGGACAAGATATTGTCGCTAATCCCCATGCAGCAATAGTTTTTTGGTGGGCGGAACTCGAACGTCAAGTCCGAATCTCAGGACGGGTGGATTTCTTATCAGATCAAGAATCAGATGAGTATTTCCACAGCCGTCCGGTAAATAGTCAACTTGGGGCTTGGACTTCCGACCAAAGTCAGGTCATCCCTAGTCGAGATGTCTTAGAACAACGTTTACTGGAATTACAGCACAAATACGAAAATCAGCAAATCCCTAGACCAAGTCATTGGGGAGGTTTACGAGTGATTCCCGCAGAAATCGAGTTTTGGCAAGGACGTCCTAGTCGCTTACACGATCGCTTGCTTTATCGTCGTCAAGCTGATGAGAGTTGGCAAATTGTCCGCTTGTCTCCCTAAGTAGGGGAGTGGGGGATTGGGGGAGTGTTGGCAAATTGTATTTTGGGATCTGGCATGAAATTATATCTCAAGTACATTCCCCCAGCGATGAATAAAACAATTAGCAATGTCCCCCAGCCTATCGGGCTAGGAAGCCAGAAAACTGCTTCCACATGATTGATCTCACCAGGTTTGAGTTGCCATAGTAACTGATGTCCTTTTTTAATCTCTGGTTCTAGAGAGGTGTCAGTTTTTACACTCCTCGCTCCCCAAGGCGTATTGAGACCAAATTTTAAGTCTAAAATTGAACTGGGATTATTTACCAAGACTTTGCCATTGTTGGCGACGAGTGAGAGCGATCGCAAGTCTAAGTCATAACTCAAGCGATTTCGGACTAAGAGTAAGAAGTTGTTTTGCGCCAACTTCATTTGGGAGGCAATTTTTGGGATTGCTGTTTTGTCGGGATTCTGACCGTTAGGATTAAAAAATTCGTTGAATTTGGTTTCTAGTTCTTTGCCATTGTTGAAGGGAATTGTCACAATGACTTCTTGATTAGATATCCGCTGCGATTTACCTTCTAGTTTACGGGTGCGGCGTTCAATGCTGTTTAACCATTCTTGAACTGAATCACCACTAAAACTCGTCAGCCTTTCTCCTAGCTGAATATGCTGGACAAATTCACCGTGATTTGGGTTGTCAAAAGTTACTCCTATGTCATAATTGACACATCCAGTTAGCAGCAAAGATCCGAAAACAAGTAGCCATGTTAGCGATCGCGTGCTAAATCTGGATATCATCGAGTAGAAATTTTTTTCATTTGTCATGCTTGTCTCCCATCAAATGTGATGAAGGTTGAATTGATCTAGGACATTAGCTAAACCAAATTAAACCACCGAATATGGAAGCGATCGCGAAAAGCGCCACCCAGATAAAAAGATTATCGCGAGTATTGACCTGACTAAGATCGACTGGTTCTGGTTTCGGCTGTTTGCGTAGGGGAGATTTAGCTAAGGTAGGACTGTTGACAAACCGCGTTTGAGTATCATTTCCCTCCAGTGCGCCTAAATCGGGAATTTGAGTTAACCATTCCTGCGGTCTTTTCAACCGAGGAGCCTGTAAGATATATAACAACTGTCGCGCTTGTTTACTAGTTTCTCCATCAGGATGGCGTTTGAGTTGTTCGCATAAATCCATCGCTTCCACTCTCTGGTCATTAGCATCATAAGCCGTCACTAACATAATTTGAACTTCCCCGCCCAGGCGAGAGTTACGTCCTAAAAGCGCACTTGCCTTTTCCAGATATTGCACCGCTTGGCGATACTCTCCACGCTCAAAGGCTGCTGTCCCTGCTTGGTACTGAATTTTGGCGATCTCTAAATTTTCTGCATTCACGTTTGATTTCGGGAGCAATTGGTAAGAATATAGATACAGATACACTCATTTAAGATTTTACCCAAATTGATTGCGCCATTTTCTATACCTTTAGTTTTAAAATTAATCCACAATGACTGATGAAATAGGACCAGAGCCTCAGGAACTGCAACAACAGGTTGCTGAAGCCATTGAAGATGTAAAGAAAGAATTTACGGAAGAACGGATTCAGGAGACGCGCGATCGCCAATGGTTCAACTTGATTGGACTATCTACAGGCATTCTCTCCGGTTTGGCGGCGATTGCGGCGATGCAGGCAGGTGCTTTGGCAAATGAAGGGATGTTGGCACAAATTCACGCTACTGATGAGTGGGCATTATACCAGGCAAAGTCAACTAAACGTCATATCGAAGAGTCCGTAGTTGTGTTATTGCAAGCTTCGCAAAAACCAGTCTCCGCCGACATTACCACCGAAATCAACAAACTCAAGCAAGATCAACAAACAACTCAAAATAAAGCTCGCGAACTAGAGCACGAATCTCAGTTAATGCTCTCTCGACATGAATCATTCGCTCGCAGTGTCGCAGCTTTGCAAATTGGCATTTCCCTAGGTGCTGTAGCCGCACTATTACGCAAAAAAGCAGTGTGGTATTTTGGTTTAGGAATTGCCGCAATTGGTATTGGTTTTATGATTGCCGGCACTCTTCCGGGTGAACATCAGATAAATGTGAAGGCTCACCAAAACCAGGAAAGCTGAAGGTTCTTTATTTTGTTTCCATCCAATTATCACCCGATCGCACGTCCACCACGAGTGGCACACTTAAAGTTACGGCATTTTCCATCGCTGATTTAATATGTGGTTCTAACTCTGACCAAGCGTCTGGTTGGACTTCAAACACTAATTCATCGTGAACTTGTAACAACAACCGCGCCTGGTAATTTTTCAAGATCTCATGCAGGCGCACCATTGCAATTTTGATAATATCAGCACTGGAGCCTTGAATTGGGGCGTTGGCGGCGGCGCGGAGTAATCCCGCATCGTAAACACCTAAATTCTTAGTTTTTTCCAAGTCAATATCTTCTGGTTTAGTACCTTTGAAACCGCGTAAGGTATTGCTGGTAAAGTCGAAATAACGACGGCGTCCTAAAATTGTTTCCACATAACCTTGAGAAATTGCTTCTTTTTTAACTCGTTCCAAATAGGTGAAAATTTGCGGGTAGCGGGCGTAGAAGCGCTGGATAAACTCGTTAGCGCTAGCTTTATCAATTCCCGTTGACCGGGAGAATCTCATCGAACCCATCCCGTAAATCACGCCGAAGTTGATTGTTTTTGCCAAGCGGCGTTCATCTGAAGTGACATCATCTTTCTCAAACACTAGCCGTGCGGTGACGGTGTGAATATCTTCGTTATTTCTGTAAGCCTCAACTAAAATTGGTTCTTGACACAAATGTGCTAAAATCCGCAACTCAATTTGGGAATAATCCGCTGCTACCATTAACCATCCCGGTTCTGGTAAGAAAGCTTTGCGAATCAGTCGGCTAAAAGCAGTGCGGATGGGAATATTTTGCAGATTAGGGTTGGAAGAAGACAGTCTACCTGTGGATGTAGCTACCTGATTAAAGTCTGTATGTACTCGATGAGTATCTGGACGCACAAGCTTAGGTAGTGCATCTACATAGGTAGACTTTAATTTGGCAAGCGTCCGGTATTCAATAATCGCATCGACTACGGGATGGTCGCCTTGCAGTTTTTCTAATGTCGCGGCGTCTGTGGAAGAACCTGTGGCAATTTTGCGCGACTTTCTGCGGTCTAAACCTAGCGTGTCAAACAGCAAATCACTCAGCTTCTTGGGTGAACCGATGTTAATTTGTTCGCCAGCTACTTCCCAAACTTGTTGTTCGTACTTGGCTAAGTCTATTTCTAATTGCTTTGACAGTTCTTTAAGATAATCTGGGTCTACGCGGACGCCAGTATATTCCATTTCGGCTAACACCGGCTCAAGTGGTTGTTCCACTTCTAGTAGAAGTTTATTTAACGCGGGAAACTTGGCAAGTTCGGCACGCAGTTTTGGCACCAAGCCAAATGTAGAATAAACATCCATGCCGCAATAATCGGCAACGGTAGCAATGTCTAAGTCAGCGATCGTTTTACCTTTGGGAACTAACTCGGTGTAACTTTTCGACGCCAATCCTAAATAACGTTGAGCTAAATCGCTGAGATTATGGCTGGTGTCGGGATTGAGGACGTAACTCGCCAGCATCGGATCGAAGATTACTCCAGCTAAAGTGATTCCCGAAGCGTATAGAATCAAGCGGTCAAATTTAGCATTTTGTAAGGTTTTGGGATATTCTGCACTTTCCAAAATCGGACGCAGTGCTTCTAAGGCTGTGTGTTTATCTAAATTATTTCCCTGTTTGTGTCCCAATGGGACATAGGCCATAGCATCCGTTTCTGTTCCCCAACAACAACCAATTCCCACTAATTCCGCATCTCGCGGTTCTAAATCCGTAGTCTCTGTATCCCAGGCTACCGGATGCTCAGGGCTAGTAAATTTTTGTAGTTGCTTAACTAAAAGAGCGAGTTTAGCACTAGTATCGATGATCTGGGGTTGAATGGGTGATTGTGTGGCATTAGCCTTAGCTTTAATTGCCGCGTCTGTTTCTTCGGCAGTAAAGAACCACAAATCATTATCTGTAGAAAAGTGATTAACTGTTTCTTTTTTCTCAACAACTTCGGTTACACCACCGAACCGCCGTTGCAGGTCATCGATTTTGCTGATAAAGTTCTGAAATTCGAGATTTTCCAGAATCGGTTTGAGCACAGCACTGTCAAAACCTTTGAGCTTACAGTCTTCTAAATCGATATCAAGCGGGACATCAATCACGATTTGCGCTAGATGCTGAGAATGATAAGCAGCTTCTTTACCTTCAACGAGTTTTTTGTGAACAGCACCTTTTATTTGGTCAATCGAGGCATAAACTTGATCTAGTGAATCATAAGTAGTGAGTAGCTGCACGGCTGTTTTCTCGCCAATACCTTTGACACCAGGAATGTTGTCGGATGAGTCGCCACACAAAGCTTTAAAATCTACTACTTGTGATGGTAGGATACCGAGTTTCGCTTTAACTTCTTCTTGTCCGTACTCAGTTGGTCCTGTAGCAGCGCGTTGAATGGCTTCTTTGCTTAAATAGAGAACGCTGATTTCTGCTTGGGGGTTGACCATTTGAAACAAGTCGCGATCGCCTGTGAGGATTTTGACTTGATATCCCGCTGCGCTACCTTTTGTGGCGAGTGTTCCTAAGACATCATCTGCCTCAAAACCGGGCGCAGTCAAGATGGGTAGGTTGAAGGCGGCGAGCAATTCATGAAGATTCTTTAAGTCGGGAACAAAGTCTTCTGGTGTTCCTGGACGGTCGGCTTTATAAGTATCGTCGGCTTCATGGCGAAATGTTGGCAATCCGAGATCGAAGGCTATAGCCATTGCTTCTGGCTTTTGCAAAGCCATCACTTCTAATAGTGCCTTTAAAAAGCCAAAACAGACACTGGTAGGCACCCCTGATTTTGTTCGCAGTCCACCATCTCGTCCTTTAGCAAAAGCAAAATAGGAGCGAAAGGCGAGGGAATGCCCATCTACTAAGATCAGCGTGGGACGGGTGTGGTCAGAATTGGTAGCCAACTGGTTTGCTTTCTTGAGATACAAATCTATTTTAGCGAAGTCGGTGAGCACAAAACTCTGAACCAAGACATTGATAAGATGAGTTGACCTAATTACAACTCTGGTAAACATATGCCCAACATGACAGGTGTGAGCAAACAGGATACATCTGTTGATATCAAATTACTGGTGCTAGATATCGATGGCACGATCGCCGGAGAATCGAATACAGTTAGCCCTACAGTAAAACTTGCTATAGCAGCAGCTGTAGCCCAAGGTGTACAGGTGGCGATCGCTACAGGACGAATGTATCATTCAGCTTTACGTTTTCATCAAGCTGTTGGTTCTCAACTCCCCTTAATCGCCTACCAAGGAGCCTGGATTCAAAATCCGATTGACCAAAAACTTCACCGCCATTGGCCGGTAGCAAAGGAAACTGTTGCTCAACTCTTAGACTATTTTGAGCAGCCGCAATTGCGACACCTGCTTTCAGTACATCTATATATTCACGATCGCCTTTATGTCCGAGAGATCACTCCCGAAACCCAAAGTTATAGTGAACGGAGCGGAATTACGCCGATTCCTGTAGGTGATTTGCACTCCTTAACGGATGAACCGACAAAAGTTTTGGCTTTGTGCGATGACACTGATTTAATTGAGCGCTTGCTGCTGGATTTGCGCCGCCAGTACCAGCCGGAGACACTATATCTCACCAAATCTGTAGCAACTTTCTTGGAAGCCGCTAATCCGTTGGTGAATAAAGCCACAGGAGTGCGTTACCTCACAGAAGAACTTCTCGGACTGACGAGAGACAACGTCATGGCGATTGGTGATAACTTTAATGATCTAGAAATGCTGGATTATGCGGCGATTGGGGTGGCGATGGGTAATGCTCCCGCCAAAGTTCGTGAATCCGCATTTTGGGTAGCTCCTGCTGTTGAAGAAGATGGAGCAGCAGTCGCTATCAGAAAGTTCATCCTCAAATATGAGTAGAAATCAGAAAGGGCACCGACGACTGGCCGTGTTTCGTCTCGGTGCCCTGACTGGTTCGCTCCTCACACATCAGTTAGTATAGGGTACGCCTCTTGATCTGTCATTAACTTTTACAAAAATTCATATTAATTTCATGATTGCTGGAAATACCTACCCACTTTGGATTTGAGATTGGCGAGCAGTGGCTTTGTGATCTCAAAGTGCAATTGCCAAGATATGCATCACATCCAATCAACGATAAAACTTGTAATATAAATTGAACTCTGTGTCACTTTACAGTTCTAAAGGTGCTATTGCTCCCAATCGGTGTAGGAGCGACCTCAAGACAGTCTGGGTGACTAAAACCAATCCCAATCGCGCCTGCGCTAGAGGCAAAGAGTTAATTTTCACTTCCCCCCAAATGTGGCAACAACTCCAAAAGATTTCAAAAGCTTGACTAACTTGTCGTGCGGCAAGCTCAAAGTTCCCGGAAGCGTTGACGTCCGCTAAATCATCAACAGCCTGAATCAATTTAGCAATCAGACGACTTTCGGCGGTTGTTTTCAGGCTAATTTGCGCGGAATCTAACCAAGGGATTGGGTTGGGAGAGATGACACGCCAAGAAACTGCGTTATCATCTGGCAGGGGTTGAATTAGTAAGACTGAGCTATCGAGGTGAGCTAGGCGTAAGAGAGAGCAGCAGCGAGCATGAGCGTATTGAATGGGGAATAGGTTTGGTGCCTTTGTGGTTGTTGAGGGTTGGGGTACAGGGGAAACGGCAATGTTTTGTAACCAATTGCTGAGCGTCAAATCGGTTAACCGTAAATGAATCCAACCAGGAGATACAATTAGCACTTCAAAATCGTTTTGGATGGTTATTAGATGAGATGCGATCGCTTGGGCAATCTCTAAAGGTGGAAGATTATGAGATTTTGAGTGCTGCAGAGCTAAAGCTGAAATATACAAATATCCAATACTATTTTGGATAAAATATAAACTAGGCTTATATAAATTACGGAGTAGCGATTTTTCACTGTCAATATAAATACTAAAAGCCCTATCCAAACCCCTTAACGCCGAATATTTAAGTGAAACGTCCGTATATTGAAGTATCTTTTTGTTCATTTATCTCTCAGAATATACCGCTTATTTAGAAGCTTTCATTTTTTTGTCATCCTTCTTGGGGTAGAACTTCGCAAGAGTAGAAAAATGAGAATTGTGCAAAAATTTATTGAATGTAGAGTAATTTTTACTACCATCAGGCTACAGTAAGGAATATCAAAAAACAGTAGTGCCATTTTTATAGTTCTACTGTAGCTCTGGCTAGCTGCCGAAAGCGTTAAGCCAAGCAGCGCCAAAAAAACACTCCTTGCACCTTTTATGACGTCTTTGTCTGTAGCCAAACGCTCTTTGTTAACTATGCAATCTCAATCTTCCTTCTCAGAGGCATCACGTCCGTTTTTGACCTGGCAGCGGATTCTTGACTGGGCTCAGGAACACTATCGTTGCCGCACCTTTAGCAAAGATGAGCGGATTCCAGCTCGACCAGGGTTGCTATATCTGGTGCAACGGGGTGCTATTCGACTGGTCGGTACCGCTCAAGTTAGCGCCACTGCTAGTCAGTTAACTTCCCGCCGGATCAATAGAACTCCCGAAGAAGCCTTTTTGGGCTTTGTCGGTGCCGGACAACCTTTTGAAATTGTCGCTCAGTCGCCTTTTACACTTCAGGCTTATGCCCATGTTGACCAAACATCGGTGTTATGGATGTACTGGCACGATTTGGATAACTGGCCCCACTTCCGCCGGGAAGTAATGGATGCCTTCCGCTATCAACACCAACGCAAGCTACTTTGGCTAAGCGCTTTAGGTCAACGGCGGACAATTGATCGACTCCTCGGTTTCCTGACTTTATTAATTGAAGAATACGGCGAACCATCAATCAGTGACACCGATCCTGATGTAATTCGCGGTTATTGTCTACCTTTCCCACTCACCCATGCTCAAATTGGGAGTGCAATTGGCTCCACTCGCGTAACCGTCACCCGCTTGATGGGTAAGTTGCGTCAGCGTGGCTTGATTCTGACGCAAGGAGACAATCTGATCTGTTTGCCAGCAGATTCTATTAACAAGGTTAGCTAATTAGCACTCGTCTTGTTTGTCAACGTATTTTGACAAACCCAGCTTGAGCAATTAGATTTTGTCCTTGTTCAGTTAGCAGAAAATTAGCATAAGCAGTACCTGCTTGCTGCTCGATTGAACCGTTTTGTTTGACTACAACAAACAAATTGCGGGTAATCGGGTAATTTCCTGATTGAAAAGCCTCAATGTTTAGCTTGTTGCGTTTACTGGGACATTCCTGCGGTGTCACCAAAGGGTCTTGGTATGGAGCGACAAAAGCACCTGGTGTACGTCCTAACGCCAGTGGCTTAATTGAACATTGAGGCACTACTTCTTCAGCGGAGGCGTAATAAATTCCTCCAGGACTGGCTGCGAGTTTTTGCAGCGCTTGGGTAGTAGTAGAAACAGATTCCACATTGGAACCGAAAGGTTGACCACCTAAAATGTCTTGGGTGAATATTTCTACCGTTCCACCTTCATTGACGGGTCGAGAATAGGGTTTAACCGGGATATTGGGACCACCAACTTGGTTCCAATTATTGATTTTACCAGTGTATATAGATTTTAATTGTTCAATTGTGATTCCGGTAATATTAATACCGGGATTAACGGCGACGGCTAACCCATCAATAGCAATGGGAATTTGTTTTAACTCTAGTCCTCGCGATTTGGCACGAGCAATTTCACTGTCCTGTAATGGACGTGAAGACTGGGCGAAAGTCAATGTACCCTCGATCAGAGAACGAATGCCTTCGCCAGAACCAGGTGTACCACTGTTTGGCTGTACATAACGTAGCTTATATTCTGGTCTTGCGGCTTGAATACTTGCCTCTACTAAGGGGCGAATGGGTGCCCAAGAAGTACTACCTCCATAACTGAATAATCCGGTGGGAACATTTTGGATAGATGCAAAGTCTTGACCGCTGCTGGCTGGTGGTGATACTGGTGGGGGATTAGAATTGTTGGGTGTGGGGTTGATTTTTTGAGCCAGATTCCCTGTCTGATGACTAAACCACCACCAGCCGCCGCCTAATAATGCCGCAGTGATCGCCACAGCTAAAATCAAAATCCCTGTTTCGTTTTTTTGTGACATTTTTTAAATACCTGATTGGTTAATTAATTGTTACCAGCTAATCGTTAACAACTTATTATGGATTGGTAGATTTACTCGGCAAGGGGACAAAGTCGTAACCAGTCCGACTCCGCTGACCAGGAACAATTGTGACTAACTGAATTGGCGCGTTGCGATCGCCTGAGGGTAAAAACCGAATCACTCCACTCGCTCCAGTCGGGGCAAAATCTGCCGAGGCGAGTGCTTGTTGTACACCTGTACGCGTCGGATTTTTCTGCATTGCCACAATCAAAGCACGCGCGGCATCATAAGCTAAGGCAGTTCGCCAGTTAACATCAGCATGCCAAAGTTGCCGAGACTGTTGGACAAAAGCTGAGTTGCGGTTGGCGTCGATATGCCAAGGAACCGCTAAAACCATACCCACAGCAGCATCTCGCCCAATTTCTAAGGTTTTTGGGTTGTAAACGTCGTCGCCTCCCAGTATTGGTAAACGTTTTTGATTAACTTGAATAACTTGTAACGATTTATCTAATACATCCTCATTCGGGGCTAACATTAGCGCTTGCACACCTTGCTTAGTTGCCACATCAACACTGCTAGCAGCGCTGAAATCGGACTTAGACAAGTCAAACTCACTTACTACCTGTCCACCCTCCAAAGAAACAGCAGTCATAAACTCAGCTTTGATTGACTGACTGTAATCACTTTGGGAATTGAAATATACGGCAACGTTTTTGCGCTGGATATTTTTCACCATGTAACTAGCTAAGGCTCTAGCCGCAATGTAATCACTCGGGACAGTGCGAAAAATGTAATGACTCGAATTTGAGAGCTTCACCGCAGTACTGACTGGGGAAATAGCCACAAGTTGAGCTGCATCATAAACATTTTTGGCGGCTAAAGTTGTATCGCTGGTGAAATGACCGACTACGCCTAATACTTTTGGGTCTTGTGCTAGTGATTTGGCAACTTGTTGAGCAATTTCTGGTTTGTCATCATCGCTAGCGATCGCTAAGAGTAAAGGTACGCCATTAATTCCGCCAGTTGAATTAATTTCGGC